>PJTT01000237.1_pt1 | contig 73848 bp, 67 predicted proteins | sample 1512261 | NCBI WGS metagenome assembly PJTT01 (sample SAMN08177685, study PRJNA422409) | Soil metagenome, whole genome shotgun sequencing project. | isolation source: Soil (2) enriched on wood chips | place: USA: Madison | collected 2015-01-15 | reverse complement strand
TCTGCACGCGATGGCTAGCGAAGCTTACAGCCCGGTTCCGGGGAAGGCAGATGCCGAAGGGGGTGAAGGGCGGAAAAGGCCCGCGCGCCCCGGCCTGAGGTCAAACGATCGCGCGGGGCGTCAGAGCTTCGTCGAAACGGTATTCAAATCACAGCATCCGGGCGTGGCCCGGACGCCCCGCGCCCTCTCCGATCAACTCGTCAGCGAAAGCGCGAGGATGCGAAGCCGTGTCGCGGCTTCCTCGTCGACCTAGAGCGCCGCGGCGATCTTCGCGGCCAGGGCCTTCAGCTCTTCGGCGTCGGCCATGCCCTCGCCGTGACGGCCAAGCGCCTGGCCCTCGTAGCGGGGAATGACGTGGAAGTGCAGGTGGAACACCGTCTGGCCGGCCGGGGCGCCATTGAACTGGGTGACCACCACGCCGTCGGGCTTCAGGGCCTGCGTCACCGCCCGGGTCGCCTTCTGCACCGCGCCGATCAGCCGGCCAAGGGTCTTGGGCTCGGCCTCCAGCACATTGCGCGCCTTCGAGGTCTTGGAGATCACCAGCAGGTGGCCCGGCGACTGCGGGAAGGCGTCCATGAAGGCCAGGACCTCGTCGTCCTCGAACACCTTCACGCTCGGGATCTCGCCGCGAACGATCTTGGCGAAGATGTTGTCCGGGTCGTAGGTTCCGTGAAGGCTCATGACCGTCTCCATTGCGTGGGACAGGTCCTAGCAAACCAGGGAGGGGGCGCAAGCGTGGGCAAGACCGACGAGGCCGGCCAGGGCCTGACCGACCGCCAGAAGAAGTGGTTCGCCTCGGTGCAGGCCAGCCTCGAGCGCGACACCGGCAAGACCCTCGCCGAGTGGGTCGAGATCGTTCGCCGCGACTGCAAGGAGACCAGACCCAAGGCCCGCGTCGACTGGCTGAAGGCCAATTACGGCCTGGGCGTCAATCGCTGCGCCCACATCCTGGGCGAGGCCTTCCCGTCGGAACTGGGCTGGGACGACGCGAGCGGCCTGCGCACGGCGCTGTGGACCGATCCGGCCTCGACGGCGATCCTAGAGGCGATCGAGGCGGCCGTGGCCGACTTCCCAGGCCTCGTCACCGGTCAGCGCAAGGGCTTCACCGCCTGGTCCGCCAAGGTGCAGTTCGCCGCCGCCAAGCCGGTGAAGGGCGGAACCGTCTCCCTGGGCCTGGCCCTGACGCCCGACGCCTCCCCTCGCCTCGCCGAACCGAAGAACGAGAGCTGGTCCGAGCGGCTGAAGGCCAAGCTGGCCCTCGCCTCCCCGGCCGAGGTCGACGACGAGGTCGTAGCCCTGCTGAAAGCGGCCTGGGACCGCTCCTGAACGGGAACGCGGGAGGCCACAGCCACGTTTTTGACGGCGGGAGGACAAGAGCCATGTCCAAGGAAGCCGATCTCACCGCCAAGTTCTGGAAAGCCCTCAAGAACGACCGCACCGTGATGCTGGGACTGCCCGACGTCGAGGGCGGCCACAGCCAGCCGATGACCGTCCTGATGGACGGCGATCACAGCGGACCGATGTGGATCTTCACCTCGGCCGACAGCGACCTCGTCGCCGCCCTGCCCCACGAGCGCGACGCGGTGATGCACTTCTCGTCCAAGGGCCACGACCTCTTCGCCCAGATCGACGGCCATCTGCGCATCGACACCGACTTCACCACCGTCGAGCGCCTCTGGAACCCGTTCATCGCCGCTTGGTTCGACGGCATGGACGACCCGAAGCTGCGCCTTCTGCGCTTCGAGCCCGAGCACGCCCGCATCTGGCTGAACGAGAACAGCCTGTTCGCCGGCATGCGCCTGATGCTCGGCCGCGATCCCAAGCGCGACTACCGCGACAAGGTCGCCGAGGTCGTGCTGCACTGAGGCTCTAGCGCGCCTCGCGGAACGGCGAATATTCCTCAGTGAGCATCTCGATCTCCTGCGCCACCGCCTCGCGCTCGCGCTCCAGATAGCGCGCCACCGGCTCGCGCAGGGCCGGGTCGGCGATCCAGTGCGCCGAGTAGACCGCGCTTGGCAGGTAGCCGCGGGCGATCTTGTGCTGCCCCTGGGCGCCGGCCTCCACGCGGGGCAGGCCCAGCCGGATCGCATGCTCGATGGCCTGGTAGTAGCAGAGCTCGAAGTGCAGGAACGGCACGTCCTCGGTGCAGCCCCAGTGGCGGCCATAGAGGCAGTCGCGGCCGATCAGGTTCAGGGCCCCGGCGAGCCACGGCCCGCCCGGCCGCCGCGCCAGGATCAGCAGCACCTTGTCGGCCAGCCGCTCGTGCAGCAGCGAGAAGAACCGCCGGTTCAGATAGGGCCGCCCCCACTTGCGGGCGCCGGTGTCCATGTAGAAGCCGAAGAAGGCGTCCCAGTGCTCCGCCTTCAGCGCGTCGCCGGACAGGGCCACGATCTCCAGCCCGTCCTGGGCGTCGCGCCGTTCGCGGCGGATGGTCTTGCGGCGGTTCGACGACAGGGCCGCCAGGAAGTCGTCGAAGGTCGCGTAGCCGGCGTTTTCCCAGTGATACTGCTGGTCCTGCCGGCGCAGCAGGCCGCGATCGCCCATCCAGCCCCACTCGTCGGCGGTCGGGAAGGTCACGTGCAGCGACGAGGCCTTCAGGCGATCGCACAGGGTCAGCGCCCCGCCCAGCAGGGCCGAGCGCGCCTCGTCCGGATCGACGTCGGGCCGGGCGATCAGCCGCGGCCCCGTCACCGGCGAGAACGGCGCCGAGCACTGAAGCTTGGGATAGTAGTCGCCCCCCGCCCGCTCGTAGGCGTCGGCCCAGGCGTGGTCGAAGACGTATTCGCCCTGGCTGTGGTTCTTCAGATAGAGCGGCATCACCCCGCCGATGGCGCCATCCACGTCGGCGACGCTGACGTGATGCGGCGCCCAGCCCGTGCGGTCGCTGGCGCAGCCGCTCTCTTCGAGGATGTCAAGGAAGTCGAAGCTGACGAAGGGGTCGCCGGATGGACCGGCGCAGGCGTCCCAGGCTTCCTTGCCGATATCGGCGATGCGGCGGTGGATGCGCACCTCCGCCTTAAGCGAACTCACGCCGTGAAGCCCTCGAAGATCAGGTTGTCGCAATGGTCGGAGACGGCGTCCCACTGTTCCTGGGAGCGCACCGTCCAGGCGATGATCGGCATGCCCTTGCCCCGGAACACGTCGGCGCGCGCGCTCGGCAGCATGTCGAGGCCCAGCGCCAGGAAATCCGGCCGCGCCAGCTCCACCTGCTCCAGAGCCGCCAGCGACTTGCGCAACTCCGGCGCCAGCTTGCGGGCGTTGTCGTCGTTCCAGCCGTAGGAATCCAGGCCCCGCAGGATCTGCGGGTGATGGTCGGCGAACCAGGCGTGCGAATAGGGATTGAAGCCGATCACCGCGATCGGACCGTTGTGGTCGATCAGTATCTCCGAGACCTTCTTTTCCAGTTCCCCCACTTCGCCGAACGGGGTCTTCAGCTCGATATAGACCATGGCCCGATGGCCGATCACCGCCAGGGCGTCGGCCAGGGTCGGGATGGTCTCGTCGGTGCCCGACAGCTTCAGCGCGCCCAGCTCGGCGGCGGTGTGGTCGCGCAGCCGGCCTTCGGCGCCGGTCAGGCGCTCCAGACGATCGTCGTGGAAGACCACCGCCTGTCCGTCGGCCGTCAGCTGCACGTCCAGCTCGATGGCGTAGTCCTTGGCGCAGGCGGCCTGGAAGGCGGCCAGAGAGTTCTCCGGCGCGCCGCCCGGCGTCCACAGTCCGCGATGGGCCACGGGCGGATCGAAAAGGCGCTCCCACGCCTCGCCGAACACCTCGGTCCCGGGTCGCGGACGGGCGCGCATCAGAAGACCTCCACCACGGCGTCGACCTCGACGGCGAAGCCCAGCGGCAGCTTGTAGACGCCGACGGCCGAGCGGGCGTGACGGCCGGTGTCGCCGAACACCTCGACCATCAGGTCCGAGGCGCCGTTGATCACCTTGGGGATGTCGATGAAGTCCGGGCCAGCCTGCACGAAGCCGCCCAGCTTGACGATGCGGGCCACCTTGTCGAGGTCGCCGGTCACGGCCTTGATCTGGGCCAGCAGGTTGATCCCGCACAGGCGGGCGGCCTTCTGGGCGGTCTCCAGGTCGACGTCGACCCCGACCGTGCCCTTGATGCCGCCAGAGGCGTCGAGCGAGATCTGGCCGGAGATGTGGACGAGATTGCCCGACCGCACGAACGGCACGTAGTTGGCCACCGGCGCCACCGGTTCCGGCAGCGTGATCCCGAGACCCGCCAGACGCTCTTCCACCTTCGACATTCAAACGCTCCCTTACCGAGTGCGCATGCTTAGCAAGGGGAAGCCTTCGCACAAGAAAAAAGGCCCGGACGCGAGGTCCGGGCCGAAAGGCTGGGTAGATCTGCGAAACGGCCCGCAAGCGGGGCCGTTCCGAATTGGGTTTGGTTAGCGAGCGGCCTGGAACTTCTCGACCGTGGCGGTGACGCGCTCGTTCAGCGGCTTCACCGAGTCCTTGATCGAGGCCGAGACGATCTCCGAGGCCTTGCTGACCTGGGCGATGTAGGCTTCCAGGGCCGACTTGGCCCAGGCGGTCTGCAGCTCGACGGCTTCCTGCACGCTCTTGGCCGAAGCCAGGGCCTTGGCGGCGGCGACTTGATCCTCGGCGGCCTTCTTCGAGTAGGCGAAGGCTTCGGCGCCCAGGGCTTCGGCGCCCTTGGTCGCGGCGGTCACCGAAGCGACGACGGCTTCGAGGTTCTTCTTCGAATGGGTGTTGGCCTCGGCCAGGGCGGCGAGCGACTTGTCGACGCCGTCCTTGAACGCTTGGTTGCCGGCGGAGGTGTATTGCTCGACGGTGCTCTTCAGGGTCTCGGTGACGGCCATGGGGAAGGCTCCTGGGCAGGTGGCGGGGCACGGGTTCGAGCGGCGGAAATAAGGAGACGTTCCGCGGCCCTGCCCCATGCGTTGGGACGACATGGTTTTCTCATGTTGCAGTGCAGCAGTCAAACGTTTTTGTGCAGCGCACCATAACCTAGGGTGAAGCTGCTCCGTGCGCTGAGTTCCCGCATGGCGCGAACGCGACGCGGCGATGAACCAACGGAGGCGAAGCGTTGCCGCAACGCCCAAGTTTTATCTCATTCTGCGGCGAAATCGCTCACCAGTTGTTTACTTTGGCGTAAGGCGACAACGCGCATGCTAGGTTCACGCGTGTGGCGGTGCGGAACCGCTCAGTTCAAATGACGGACGTTTGTCGCATGTTCGCCAAGCTTAACTCCGCCCGTAGCCTCCTCGTCGCCGTCGGCTTCGCCGCGGCCGCGCTGGTCGGCGTCGCTGCTCCCACCGTCGCTTCGGCCCAGATCCCGTACCTGCAGCTCAACGCCGCGGAACCCAAGTACGCGGCCATCGTGATCGACGCCAATTCGGGCGAAGTCCTTTACGACAAGCGCGCCGACAGCCCCCGCTATCCAGCGTCGGTAACCAAGGTGATGACGCTGTACCTCACCTTCGAGGCGCTCAGCGAAGGCCGCCTGAAGCTGACCGACCGCGTGCCGATCTCGCCGCGCGCCGCCGCCCAGGCTCCGACCAAGATGGGCCTGCGCCCCGGCGACAGCCTCAGCGTCGACGAAGCGATTCGCGCCATGGCCGTGAAGTCGGCCAACGACATCGCCACCGCCATGGCCGAGAAGCTGGCCGGCAGCGAAAGCCGCTTCGCCGCCCTGATGACCCTGCGCGGTCAGGAACTGGGCATGCGCAACAGCCGCTTCGTCAACGCCTCGGGCCTGCCCGACAGCCGCCAGATCAGCACCGCCCGCGACCTGGCCATCCTGTCGCGCGCCACCATGCGCGACTTCCCGCAGTACTATTCCTACTTCAGCCTCAAGGGCTTCGAGTTCCGCGGCAGCTATGTGCGCGGCCACAACCGCCTGCTCAACAGCATGGACGGGTTCGACGGCCTGAAGACCGGCTACACCAATGCGTCCGGCTACAATCTCGCCGGCTCGGCCGTGCGCGACGGCCGCCGCCTGATCGCCGTGGTCCTGGGCGGCTCCTCGACCGCCTGGCGCGACAACAACATGGAAGACCTGCTGACCACGGGCTTCGACGTGCTCAAGCGCCGCTCGCACGGCGAGCGCACCACCATCGCCGCCAACCTCTATGAAGACGAGCCGACCGGCCCGATCATGCGTCCCTCGTCCGAAGAGGGCGACGGCGACCAGGCCGGCCTGAAGATCGTCCTGACCGACAACCCCAAGCCCGTCCCGGTGAAGGTCTCCCCCACCCTCAAGGCCGCCAAGGACGCCGCCAAGCCGGCGCCGAAGAAGGTCAAGGGCGAGTGGAGCGTCCAGGTCGGCGCCTTCCAATCCAAGAGCCTGGCCAACAAGCAGCTGGGCCTGGTGCGCGACCGCTTCGCCAAGGCCGTGGCCGACGCCGAAGGGGCCGTGGTCGGCGCCGCCGGCGGGGCCTTCCGCGCCCAGTTCCAGGGCATGACCGCCGAGGCCGCCCGCGCCGCCTGCTCGGCCATCACCGCCAAGCGCCAGCCCTGCATGGTCATCGCCCCGCGCTGATCGCCGGCTCTTTGAGCTCAATTCGAAAAGCCGGCAGCCTCACGGTTGCCGGCTTTTTCATTGCGCTTGAACGGGTCGCCCCCTCCTCCGAGCATCCCCGCGAAGGCGGGGACCCAAGCAGAGTCAGCGGGTCTGTCGCCGAGCGCGCTTCATCCTGAAAGTCAGCTTGGATCCCCGCCTTCGCGGGGATTGAACGGTGATGGGTGCGCAGAGGTCTGGCCGCCGAGGCCTCACCGCCCCTTGAGCAGCCGATCCCGCGCCGCGTTGAGCTGCGCCGCCAGTCCCGCCGTGCCGCCCTTGTCGGGATGGGCCAGGCGGATCAGCCGGGCGTAGGCGGCCTGGATTTCTTCGGCGCCGGCCTGGGCGTCGACGCCCAGGATCGAACGCGCCTCGCTGGCCGACAGCTGCGCCTTGCCCGGCTCGGCCACCTTGCGGATCACCGGACGCTGGCGGGCCGAGGTGGCGCACCACAGGCCAAGCACGCACAGGGCCAGGGTCGCCGGCCACTGGCTGCGCACGCCGGCATAGGCCGCCGCGGCGAAGGCGGCTGCCGAGGCCACGCCCGCGCCGACGCGCCAGCCCTCGCCGGCCAGCAGCGGCTTGCGCTTGCCCCACAGCAGCCAGGCGACGACCACGCCGCCGAGGATCAGATAGAAGAGCATCAGCGGTCCCGCCGCCGCCCCAATGACTTATTGGGCGGCGAGCAGAGTTTCGCCCGAGAACGCCGCCAGGCCAAGCGAGTGCATCAGCGCCCGCAGTTCCTGACGCGCGGCCAGGTGCTGCAGCGACACCGGCACCGGACGCACCTGGGTCGACAGGTCGGCGATGGTCAGGCCGAACGGGAACAGCTCGCGATAGATCACGCGATCGCGCAGACCGGGGCCCATGCGGAAGCCGACCCGCTTGGCCAGGGCCGTCAGGCGGTCTTCCAGGCGTTTGCGGTTACGGGCCTCGGTGGTGGCCAGGCGGTTGCGCAGCACCACCCAGTCCAGCGGCTGGCGCTGGCCGGCCATGGCGCGGGCCTTGCGGGCCTCCCACACCGTCTGGGAATAGAGGCTGGGCTTCTGCAGCTCCATGGTCACCGGGTCGACGTGGCCCAGCATGTCGAAATCGACGAAGCTGTCGTTCATCGGGGTGACGATCAGGTCGGCCAGGCCATGGGCCATGCGGGTGATCTGGGTATCGCCGCCGGGGGTGTCGATCAGCACGAAGTCGGCGACCTCGCGCGCGGCCAGGAACGCCTTCTCGAACGCGGCGACCTGCTCGGCCTCCGAGGCCGCGGCCAGGGCGATGTCGTTGTCGCTGAGACGGAAGGTCTGCGGCATCGGCAGCTTGATGTCGTTGCCGGCCAGCCAGGCCACGCGGTTCTCGCAGAACCGCATGCTGGTGCACTGGCGCAGGTCCAGATCCATGATCGCGACCCGGGCGCCGCCGTACAGCAGCGACGTCATCAGGTGCATGGCGATGGTCGACTTGCCGGCGCCGCCCTTTTCGTTGCCGACGACGATCACGCGCGTTTCGGCCATTGGCTTCATCCTTCGTTCCGCCCGACTCGGCGAATCTAACCAAAATCTTAACGCGCATGAAGCGCCCTGCACGCCATCAGCGTCAATCTTGTGGCGCCCGGCGTCCACAGACTCCGTGTCGCAGGTGGACCGACTGTCCCAGATCGGCCATAAGCCGCCCCGTCCGAACGCTTGTTTTTGCGTTGCAGCAGAGTTCCGCCATGACCCGCATCGTCCGCACCGTCGCCGAACTGCGCCAGCAAGTCCGCGCCTGGAAGGCCGCCGGCGAGCAGGTGGGCCTGATCCCGACCATGGGCGCCCTGCACGAGGGCCACCTGTCGCTGATCCGCCTGGCCCAGACCAAGGTCCAGCGCACCGTGGCCAGCGTCTTCGTCAATCCCAAGCAGTTCGCCCCGCACGAGGACTTCGACGCCTATCCGCGCGGCGAGGCCCGCGACGCGCAGCTGCTCGACAGCGTCGGCTGCGACCTGCTGTTCGCCCCCAATGGCGCCGAGATGTATCCCGAGGGCTTCGCCACCAGCATCAATCTGACCGGCGTGTCCGAGCCGCTGGAAGGCGCCGCCCGCCCGCAGTTCTTCGGCGGCGTCGCCACCGTGGTCACAAAGCTGCTGATCCAGGCGGAGCCCGACATCGCCGTCTTCGGCGAGAAGGACTACCAGCAGCTCCAGGTCATCCGCCGCGTCACCCGCGACCTAGATTTGCCCGTCGAGATCGTCGGCGCGCCCACGGCCCGGGCGGAGGACGGCCTGGCCCTGTCGTCGCGCAACGCCTACCTGTCGTCCGAGGAACGCGCCGCCGCCGTGGCCCTGCCCGACGCCATGAAGGCCGCCATCGCCGCCGTCCAGGCTGGCGAACGCGTCGAGGCCGCCGAGGCCGCCGGCAAGGCCGCCCTGGCCGCCGCCGGCTTCCGCCAGGTGGACTATTTCGACTTCCGCGACGCCGACGACCTGTCGCGCCTGGGTCCGGACGCCCTTAACGGCGCAAAGGCCCGCCTGCTGGCCGCCGCCTGGCTGGGCAAGACCCGCCTGATCGACAACATGGCGGTCTGAGAGCTCTCTCAGACCTTCACCGCCAGGGCGACGCCGACGGCGATCACCATCGCCAGGAACAGCAGACCCATGCCGAGCGCCACGTAAGCCAGCCGCATCTTCGCTCTCCTCACAAGACCGAGGACCGAGCGTCGCACCCTTGGGTTGACGAGACGCTAAGCGCTCACCAGGCGCCGAGTTCGCGCAGTTGCCGCGCCAGTTCCGGCGGCATGTCGGCGGCCTCGCCCTCGGTCAGGTCCGGCGGGGCGTCCTCGGGCTTCAGATAGCGCCAGCCCTGGAAGGCCCGGCGCGGCTGGGGCGCGACGCGGACGATGTTGGGGTCCACTGTCACTTCGCAACGCGCCGCCTGACCCTCGCCCACCGTGTCGATGGCCAGGATGGTCTGGCGGCACAGCACCTGACCCTTGAACACCCGATAGAGCGAGCCGCCGTCGAGGATCTCGTCGATGCGCTTGGGCGTCATCCGGGTGTGCATCACCCATGGATGACCTTCCTCGTGCCAGGCGAGAAGGTCGTCGATGGTGTCGCAGCCGACGACCAGCTTGATCATGTGCAGAGCCATGAGGCCGATGTAGCGCGTCGCGGTCGCGGCGCAAGCTCCGGCTTGGCTCCCTCTCCCCTTGCGGGAGAGGGTGGCCTCCCGGAGGGAGGTCGGGTGAGGGGTCTCTCAGACTGATCCGCCGCAGCAGCGGCTAAGCCGAGCGAGGCGGTTTTCTTTTGAGAAACCCCTCATCCGTCGGCTTTCGCCGACACCTTCTCCCGCAAGGGGAGAAGGATCAGGCCGACGCCTCCAGCCGCGCCAGCACCACGCCCTCGGCCACCTGACCGCCGGCCACGGCCGAAAGCTCGCCCACCACGCCATCGAACGGCGCGGCCAGGGCGTGTTCCATCTTCATGGCCTCGAGCACCATCAAGGTCTGCCCCTTGGTCACCGCCTGGCCGGCCGCGACCGCCACCGACACCACCTTGCCCGGCATCGGCGACAGGATCGCCCCGTCCGAGGCTGCGCCATGGGCGCCGCCGCCGACCTTCGGCGCGAAGTCGAACTCGCGCACGTCGCCGCCCTCGAACACATAGAGCGGATCGCGGCCGTAGACGCCCGGCAGCACGTCGACGTCATCCAGCGCCCGACCGTCCTCGACGGTGATGTCCCACGACCAGTCGTCGCCCGCGCCCGCCACTAGGCCGACCCGCAGCGGAACCTTGGCCCCGTCCACGGTCAGCGGCAGGTCCATGGCCGCGCGCGGGGCGTTCATGCGGAAGCCCAGCAGGCGCGAGGGCGCGCTGGCCCAGGGATCGGCCTTGGGCTGGTCGGCGGCCATGAAGCCTTCGAGCCGCTGGCCGATCGCGGCCAGGGTCGGGGCGTCGCTGAACGTCCGCTCGGTCAGTTCCTCCAGCCGCGCGGCGATGAAGCCGGTGTCGATCGCGCCCGCGACGAAGTCGGGATGGCTGGCGCAGGCGGCCAGGAAGGCGGCGTTGGTCTTCACGGGATAGACCTCGACCAGCTTGCAGGCCTCGGCCAGGCGATGGGCGGCGTCCTCGCGATCGACGCCGTGGGCGATCAGCTTGGCGATCATCGGGTCGTAGAAGGCCGTGACCTCGCCGCCCTCCTCCACCGCGCTATCGACGCGCACGTCGCCTTCGGGCAGGCGGAAGTGCTTCAGCGGCCCGGTCGAGGGCAGGAAGCCGGTGGCCGGGTTCTCGGCGTAGAGGCGGGCCTCCATGGCCCAGCCTTGCAGCTCGATCTCGTCCTGGGCCAGAGGCAGCGGCTCGCCGGAAGCGACCAGAAGCTGCCATTCGACTAGGTCCTGGCCGGTGACCATCTCGGTGACCGGGTGCTCGACCTGCAGGCGGGTGTTCATCTCCATGAACCAGATGCGGTCGGCGCGCAGGCCCTCGCTGGCGTCGGCGATGAACTCCACCGTGCCGGCGCCGACATAGCCGACGGCCTTGGCCGCCAGCACCGCCGCGCCGCACACCGCCTCGCGGGTCTCCTCGTCCATGCCGGGGGCCGGAGCCTCCTCGATGACCTTCTGGTGGCGGCGCTGCAGCGAGCAGTCGCGCTCGAACAGGTGCACCACCTCGCCGAACTGGTCGCCGAACACCTGCACCTCGATGTGGCGCGGTCGGGTGACGTATTTCTCCAGCAGCACGCGGTCGTCGCCGAAGCTGGCGGCGGCCTCGCGCCGGCACGAGCCCAGGGCCTCGGCGAAGTCCTCGGCGCGATCGACCTTGCGCATGCCCTTGCCGCCGCCGCCGGCCACGGCCTTGATCAGCACGGGAAAACCGATGGCGACCGCTTCCTTCGAAAGGCGCGCCTCGCTCTGGTCGTCGCCCAGATAGCCGGGCGTGGTCGGCACGCCAGCTTGGATCATGAGCTTCTTGGCGGCGTCCTTCAGGCCCATGGCGCGGATGGCCGACGGCGGCGGACCGATCCAGACCAGGCCCGCGTCGATCACCGCCTGGGCGAAGTCGGCGTTCTCCGACAGGAAGCCGTAACCGGGATGGATCGCCTCGGCGCCGGTCTGGCGGGCGGCGGCCAGGATCTTCTCGGGGACGAGATAGCTTTCGCGAGCCGGAGAGCCGCCGATCAGGATGGCCATGTCGGCCTCCATCACGAACGGGGCGTGGGTGTCGGCCTCCGAGTGGACGGCGATGGTGCGCACGCCCATCTCGCGCGCGGTGCGGATGATCCGGCGCGCGATCTCGCCGCGATTGGCGATCAGGACCGACTCGATCAACGCATTCCTCCTCGGGACGAGGCTCTTTGCGGAGAGCCTCCATCGCATGTTTCGTTGTTGGCCGACGTTTATGCCCGAAAACGCCATCACACCAGCATGACCTTTGCCGAAGGCCCTGCGTTCCCCGCCAGCTTGCCCCCTGCCCTCGCCGTTGCAAAGCGCCGCCGGAACCCGGATCGTCCGATCGGTGAAGTCGCGTAGGAGCCTCGATGCCCGTCGATCGTTCGCGCCGGGCCCTGGCCCTCGGCGCCGCCGCCCTGGCCATCGCGCCGACGGCCCAGGCGCAAACCGCCCCCACGCCGATGCTGCGCCTGCCGAACATGCCGCTGCACGACCCGTTCATGGTCGCCGACGAGCAGGCCGGGCTCTATCGGCTCTACACTTCGAACATCCCTCGCTTCAGCGGAACGCCGGGCCTGGGCACGATGATGTATGTCAGCCGCGACCTGCTGGACTGGGAGAAGCCGAAGACGGTGTTCACGGCCCCGACCGACGCCTGGTTCAAGGGCGGGGCCTGGGCGCCGGAGGTCCATGTCTGGAAAGGCCGCTGGTGGCTCTTCGCCACCTTCCACGACGAAGGCGCCGCCCTGCTGGCTGTCGGCAAGCGCAGGCCCTACCGGCGCGGCACGATCCTGGCGGTCGCCGACCGTCCCGAAGGTCCCTTCACGGTCGTGCGCGGCGGCGAGCCGGTCGCGCCCAAAGACCTCATGACCCTGGACGGCACGCTCTACGTCGCCCCGGATGGCCGGCCCTGGTACGTCTATTCGCGCGAATGGCTCCAGGTCGGCGACGGGGCCATCGAGGCCCTGCCCCTGAGCGACGACCTCGCCGCCGCCGGCCCGCCGATCACCCTGTTCACCGCCAGCCAGGCGCCCTGGGCCGACGGCAAGCGACAGCCCGAGGGCGATCTGGCCTATGTCACCGACGGCCCGCAGCTCTTCACGACCAAGACCGGCCAGTTGCTGATGCTGTGGTCCAGCTATGACCGGAACGGCTACGTCCAGTCCCAGGCTCGGTCGACGACGGGCAGGATCGAGGGGCCGTGGGAGCAACTGCCGCCGCTGGTCCGCCACGACAGCGGCCACGGCATGCTGTTCCACCGCTTCGATGGCCAGCTGATGATGATCGTCCACCGGCCGTTCAAGAACGCCCGCGGCAAGCTCTACGAGATGCGCGACGAAGGGGATCGGCTTGAGATCGTGCGGCAGCGGATCGACCTGGACGGGGATGTGCGGGAGATCGTGGAGTAGGCTCTTTTCCCCCTCATCGTCATCCCGGAAACGGCGAAGCCGTTATCCGGGACCCAGGGGGACGGGGCTCTGCGGGTCGATCAAGCGCCACAGCGATAGCCGGCGCAAAGCGGCGGCCCCTGGGTCCCGGCTCTGCGCTTCGCTTCGGCCGGGATGACGCGCGTTGGAGCAGGCCGCTTACGCCGCCCGGGCGTACGCCACCCGGAAGCCCACGTGAGACGTCCCCAGCCCCTCCTCCTGCGCCTGCCAGGCGGCGGGGCGGAAGTTGGCGCAGTAGTTGAAGGCGCAGAGGAACGAGCCGCCCTTGATCAGGCGCTCAGGACCACCGCTGGCCGCCGGGCTGGAGGTCCACTCCCAGGCGTTGCCGATCATGTCCACGAGGCCGAAGGCGTTGGCGGAAAAGCAGCCGACGGGCGCCAGACCGGTGAAGTGGTCCTCGTTGCTCTGGGCCAGCGGGAACTCGCCCTGCCAGGTGTTGGCGGTCGGCTTGCCGTCGTCGTCATAGGCCCAGCCTTGCGGCGAGCGCGGGCCGGACTGATCGCCGCGCGCCGCCCGCTCCCATTCGGCTTCGGTCGGCAGGCGCCCGCCGGCCCAGCGGGCGTAGGCCTGGGCGTCGTCATAGGTCACGTGCACCACCGGCTCGTCGGCATGGGCCAGGTCGTCTGCCCCGCCGCCATGCGGATGACGCCAGTTGGCCCGGCGCACCAGCTTCCACCACTGGGCCGCGTCGTCGCCCGAGAGATGCTCGGGCTGGACGAACACCGCCGAGGCCCCCTCCCGCTCGGCCTGGGTGACATAGCCGGTGGCGTCGACGAAGGCGGCGAACTGGCGGTTGGTCACCTCGTGGCGGTCGATCCAGAAACCCTCGACGGCCACGGCCTTGCCTGGCCGTCCAGGACCATCCTCGCCCAGCGCCACGGCGCCGGCGGGAACGAAGGCGCGGCCTTCCCTGTCCTCGCCCTTGCGGGCATGGCAGGCGCCGGGCGCGGCGGCGCGAATGGCCGCCACCTCGACGCCGGCCGGATCGGCGACCGTGAAGCCGCTCGTCGCCAGGCCGGCGACGAGGGCTCCGACGGCGACCGTCCAGGAAAGGCCGCGCCGGCTCATTCGCCGCTGGTCTTGGCGGGCGCGGCGGCGCCCCCGGCCGCCGGCGGGGCCGGCGGCAGCACCACGCCGTTGTCGGCGGCGTAGCGGTTCCAGGCCTCGACCAGTTCCTTCAGCTTCTCGGGCTGGCTGGCGGCCAGGTCGACGGCTTCGGCCGGGTCGCTCTTCAGGTTGAACAGCTGCCAGTTGGCCGGCAGCACGGCTTCGCGCGAATAGGCCGCCCCGCCCGGAGCCGTGGGCAGATAGACCGCCTTCCAGTCCCCACGACGCACGGCCCGGCGGAAGAACAGCTCCCAGGCCACGGTGTCCTGCGGGCCGCGCACCGAGGCGTCGGGGCTGGCCAGGGCCTGGACCCACGAATGGCCGATGGCCGGAGCAACGGGACGGCCGCGATAGGTCTCCGGACGCTTCACGCCCGCCAGTTCCAGCACCGTGGCCTCGACGTCGGTGACGTGGGCCAGGGAGTCGACGATGCGGCCAGCGCCCTTGACGCCGGGGCCCTCGACGATGGCCGGCGTGTGGATGCCGCCCTCGGTCGAATAGCCCTTCACCAGCCGCGTCGGCGAGGTCGCCGCCTGGGCCCAGCCGGGGCCGTAGCCGACGTGAGAGCTGGCGCGGCCCAGGTTGTCGAAGCTGTTGTCGACCTTCAGCGCCGCCAGCTTGGCCGGGTCGAAGACCGCGCGCACGGTGTCGATGCGGCTGCCCTCGGCGCCGTTGTCCGACAGGAAGACGATGACGGTGTTGTCGTACTGGCCCGTTTCCTTCAGGGCCGCGACCACCTTGCCGACGTTCTGGTCGAGGCGATCGACCATGGCCGCGTAGATCTCCATCTTCCGCGCCTCGACCTTCTGCTGCTCGGGGGTGAGCGAGCTCCAGGCCGGGACGTCGACGAACGGGTGCGGCTTGGCGTCCTTGGCCACCAGGCCCAGCGCCTTCAGCTTGGCCAGCCGCTGCTCGCGCAGGGCCTCGTAGCCGGCGTCATAGCGGCCCTTGTACTTGGCGATGGTCTCGGGCGGGGCCTGCAGCGGCCAGTGCGGCTCGGTGAAGGTCAGGTAGCCGAAGAACGGCCGGCCGTCCTTGGCGCCGTCGCGGACGTACTGGGCCATGCGGTCGCCGTAGAAGTCGGCCGAGAACACGCCCTTGGGATAGGTCACGACCTTGCCGTCCTCGCGGAAGGTCGAGGCCGCGCCGGCGGCCGCATAGGCCTCGTTCTGGTCCTCGCCATAGTGGTTCTGCAGGCCTTGCAGCAGGGCGTAGGAGCGCTCGAAGCCGCGCGCGGTCGGCGACTGGTCGTCGGTCAAACCCAGGTGCCACTTACCGGCCATCACCGTGCGGTAGCCGGCGTCGCGCAGCAGTTCGGCCACGGTCACCGAGCGGTCGTTGAGATAGCCCTCGTAGCCGGGCTGGCCCTTCTGGCCGGGGGTCAGGATCTCGGCCATCGAGCCCAGGCCGACCTGGTGGTTGTCCGAGCCGGTCAGCAGCATCGAGCGGGTCGGCGAGCAGGTGGCGGCGGTGTGGAAGCCCGACAGGCGCACGCCGGCCTTGGCCAGGGCGTCGAGGTTCGGCGTCTCGATCTCGCCGCCGAACGCGCCCAGATCAGAATAGCCCAAGTCGTCGGCGACGATGATCAAGAAGTTCGGCCGCTTCTCCACGCCGCGCGTCGCGGCCGGAGCCGTCGGTTCGGCGGCGTTGGCAAGGCCGCCCGCAAGACCTCCAGCCAGGCAGGTCGCGGCGATCATGGCGCCGGCCAGGAGCCGTCCGCGCAGGGTGGTTCGGTAGGTCTTCATGACGCTTTCCCTCAGCTTTCCCTTTCCCCTAAGGCCTCCCCGCCCGGAGGCGCTTACGACAATTTCGAAACGCACCGTTGAGAATTTCTGTAATGCCGATCGGAGTAGTTGGGATTTAAAGCTCCGTCCGCACCGCAACGACGACGCATCGGCGAAGGGCCCGCCGAGGCGTCAAGGACCGTCGTTCTTCTGCGGTTGTTCTTGCTGTTTATGGGGGCTCCACAACATGTCGGGCGCGCAACATTCTCTCCGCCAGGCGAATACTCGCCTCGACCACAACCACGGCGTTACCCTGCGTCGTCTGGCCTTGGCCGCCGCGTCCTGCGCGGCCCTGATGGCCGGCGCGCCCGCCTTCGCCGCGGAGACGCCGGCCGAGCCCGCCGCGACGCCCGACGACGCCGTCGGCCTGGACTCGGTGGTCGTCACCGCCCGCCGCCGCGAGGAAGACGCCCAAACCGTGCCGGTCGCGGTTTCCGCCTTCGGCGGGGCTCAATTGGAAAAAGCCCGCGCCTACAACGTCCGCGACCTGCAGCAGCTCTCGCCGAGCCTCAGCGTCAGCGTCACCAACCCGCGCAACACCAGCATCAACATCCGTGGCCTGGGCAACAACGTCTCGGTCTATAACGACGGTCTGCAGTCGGCTGTCGGCGTCTATCTCGATCAGGTCTATCTGGGCCGTCCGGGCCAGGCGGTGTTCGATCTGGCCGACCTCGACTCCGTGCAGGTGCTGCGCGGCCCGCAGGGCACGCTGTTCGGCAAGAACACCTCGGCCGGCGCTCTGGTGATCGCCACCAAGGAGCCGAAGTTCACGCCCGAGTTCGCGGCCGACGTCACCGGCGGCAACTACAACTACTTCCAGGCCCACCTGGCGCTCGCCGGTCCGATCGTCGACGACAAGCTGGCCTTCCGCGTCGCCCTCGCCAACACCCAGCGCGACGGCTACATGACCAACGTCTATGACGGCTCCAAGACCCAGGATTATCACGACTTCGGCGGCCGCGTTCAGTTCCTGCTGACCCCGAACGAGAAGCTGAAGATCAAGCTGTCGGGCGACTACGGCCAGCAATATTCCAACACCGCCGCCAGCGTGCTGACCGGCCTCTTCACCAACTACGCCGACGACAGCACGGCCTATCCGAACGGCTTCCTCGCCCGCTCCGCCCGCGTCGGCTACACGCCGCCGGCCATCGATCCCGAGGCGCGCCTCGTCACGGTCAACAGCAAGAACAGCTATTTCGAGACCCACGGCGGCGTCTCGGCCATCGTCGACTACAGCCTCGACGGCGCCACCATCACCTCGGTCACCGGCTACCGCGCCTGGCACTGGCGTCCGCACAACGACGGCGACGGCACCACCGCCTCGGCCCTGCTCGACGCCCACCAGGACAACGACCAGCAGCAGTTCAGCCAGGAACTGCGCATCCGCTCGGAAGGCGACCGCAAGGTCGACTACGTGGCCGGCCTCTACTACTTCTGGCAGGATCTCGAAGCCAAGGCCGTCACCTACTACGGCCCGCAGGCCGCCGACTGGTTCCTGGCGCCGGCCGCCGCCTCTGCGACCGTCCGCGCCGCGGCGCTGAACAACTATTCGATCGTCAGCCACTCCAGCCCGGAAACCAACAGCGCGGCGGCCTTCGCCCAGGGCACCTGGCACGTCACCGACCGCTTCGACGTCACCGGCGGCCTGCGCTACACCTACGAGAAGATGACCGGCTGGTTCAACCAGACCGCCTGGGGCGCCGACCTGTCTGGCCTTGGCGCCGCCGACCAGGCCACGGCGATCGCCCTGCGCGCCCGCTTCGGCGCGGCCAACAGCTTCTCGTCCGAGACCTCGGGCGACAGCCTGACCGGCAACGTCACCCTGGCCTACACCTTCGAAGGCGGCCCGCTGCTCTATGCGACCTACGCCCGGGGCTACAAGGCCGGCGGCCTGAACCTGTCGAACATCAACACCTCCGGCGCCAACGCCGTCGATCCGGTCATCGACCCGGAGACCATCGACAGCTACGAAGCCGGCCTGAAGAGCACCTGGCTGGACCGTCGCCTGACCGCCAACCTCGCCCTGTTCTGGACCGAGGACGAAGGCTACCAGACGACCTCGATCAACCTGATCAACAACGTCAGCTATCTGACCAACGCCGGCAGCGTGCGCAGCCGGGGCGTCGAGCTGGACGTTCGGGCCGCGCCGATCGAGGGCCTGACCCTCTACGGTTCGACCACCTACAACGACGCCAGCTATACGAGCTACGAGCGGGCCGCCTGCCCGATCGAGCTCCACCTGACGACCTATTGCGACCTTTCCGGCCGGCGCCTGCCGGGCGTGTCGCTGTGGGCCGCCTCGACGGGCGGCGAATACCGCCGGGCCGCCGGGACCTGGCGCGGCGCCGCCCTAGAGGGCTATGCCGGCTACGACGCCAGCTATCGCTCGTCCTACTACACCACCGCCGCGGACTCCGAATATTCGAAGATCAAGGGCTACACCCTGCTGAACCTGCGCGCGGGCATCGGCTCGGAAGACGGGCGCTGGGACCTGCAGGTCTGGGGCCGCAACGTCTTCGACAAGCTCTACTACCTGTCGCTGGGCGCGGGGAACACCGGGGCCGTCGCCGGCACCCTGGGCGATCCGCGCACCTTCGGCGTCACCCTGCGGGTGCGTCGCTAGGCCTGATGAGTGGTCCTCGTCCTTCGACAAGCTCAGGATGAGGACCAATTCAGGCTCGGCGTTAGAAAAACCTCATCCTGAGCTTGTCGAAGGACGAGGTTTTCGCCCCGGAAAAGCAGCTCAAAACGAAGAACGGCGGGGGCCCTGGCCCCCGCCGTTTCCATTTCAGGGCTCGCCGGCCTCTTCGCCTTCGCCGCCGGGCGGCAGGCTCCAGACGTAGTCCTGGCCGAGCACGCGCTTGCTAAACCAGTCCATCTGCACGTTCACCTGGAACAGCCGGTGGCGCAGCTCGCGGAAGTTATGAGGCTCGCGCGGGGCCAGGTAGAGCTCGCTCTCGACGCCCAAGGCCCGCAGCGCCCGGTTCAGCATCACCGACTGGGTCCACGGTACCCGCTCGTCCTCGGCGCCGGCCAGGATCAGGGTCGGGGTCTTGACCTTGTCCAGCTGGCTGAGCGGCGAATTGTCCGTGTACAGATCCCGTCGCGCGGTCGAGCCGTAGGGCGGCGTCACGAACCACTCGGTGCGCTGCCAGCGGTTGTCCGAGGTCAGGTACATCGACGGCCAGTCCACCGCCCCCGCGCCCGAGGCCGCGGCCTTGAAGCGGTCGGTGACGGTGATCAGGCGGTTGGTCATATGGCCGCCGGCGCTCCAGCCCATCACGCCCAGGCGGTCCGGATCGGCTAGACCCTTGGCCACCAGGTTGTCGACGCCCGAAAGCACGTCCTTGTCGGCGTGGCGGAAATAGCCGGCGTTCATCCCTTGCAGGAACTCGTCGCCATAGCCGGTGCCGCCCCGGTAGTTGACGCTCAGGGTCATCACGCCCTTGGCCGCCAGCAGCGGGTTGAAGCGGCCATAGGCGAAGATGTTGAACACGTCCGACGAGCGCGGCCCGCCGTGGCTCTGCACGATCAGCGGGTAGCGACGGCCCGGCTGGTAGTCGAGCGGATAGGTGACGAGCCCCTCCAGCGCCTGGCCGTCGGGCGCGGTCCACTGGATCGCCTCCTGGCGCGGCAGGCGGAAGCGCTCGCCGATGTCGTCGTTCAGGTGGGTCACCTGCACCGGCGCCGGCTTGGCCGGGTCGATGCGGAACACCTCGCCCGGCGAGGTCGCCGAGGCCTTGAAATAGACCACCGTCTTGCCGTCGCGGGTCAGGGTGACGTCGCCGGCGGCGTGGTCGCCGCGCGCCAGCGGGCGCACGGCCTCGCTCTTCACGTCGACCGCGAACAGCTCGCGCCGCACGCCAGTGGTGGCGGTGATGTAGATCTCGCGCCCGTCAGCCGACCAGGCCGCGTCCTCGATCTCATAGGGCAGGCCGTGGGCCAGCTCGCGCGGCGTGCCGCCGGCCAGCGGCGCGACGAAGAGGTTCGGATTGACCGTGCCGTAGCGACCGTTCTCGGCCGTGGCCAGGAACAGAACCGAGCGGCCGTCGGGCGACAGGCGCGGCGTGCTTTCCTGGAAGTCGTTGTCGGTCAGGCGGCGGTCTGGCCCCTGCCCCGTCTTCACCCACAGCTCGGATTTCGGATTGTCGTCCAGCAGGTGCGAGGGCGCGCGGCGATAGAGGATGGTTTTGCCGTCGGCCGACAGGTCGTAGGCCTCGACCTCGAAGTCGCCCTCGACCACCGGCTCGGCCTTGCCGTCGGCGAGGGTGATCCGCCACAGCCGGCCGCGCGCCTGCGGCGTCTCGAAGGCGACCATGTCGTCCTTCTCGCGCTTGCGCTTGGCCACCGGCTTGGGATCCGGCGCGTCGGCCAGGAAGTAGATCGCCGAGCCGTCCGGCGACCAGCGCAGGTCCGACGGGCTGGTGCGCAGCTTGCCGAGACGGCGCGGTTCGCCGCCGTCGATCGGCGACAGATAGATCTGCCGGCCGCTGTCGCCGTCGCGCTTGGCGGTGAAGGCGAAGCGCTTGCCGTCAGGCGCCCAGGCCGCGCCCGAGGCCGGGCCCTCGACCATCCGCCGGGGATCCGAACCGTCCAGGCCCACGCGCCACAGGTCGTCCTGCACGGCGTTGGCCTTCCAGTCGACGCGGCCGACCGAATAGAGCACGAACCGCCCGTCGGGCGAGACCTTGGGGTCGGAGAGCTTCTCGAGGCCCACGAGGTCGGTGGCGGTCATGACGCGCGGGGCGGCCCAGCCGTGCGAGGCCACGGACGCGAGCAGGCTTCCGGCGGCCAGGGCCGCCAGGCGGAAACGAAACATCGAAAAGCTCCGGAAATGAAATCGCCGGCGCCCCGAAGGGCGCCGGCGAGGAAGACGTCGCGCTTAGAACGCGACCTGCAGGCCCAGGGTGTAGGCCCGGCCGGTCACGCCGTAGACGGCGTTGTAGTTGTAGTCGTTGCCGTACACCGTGCCGCTGGGCAGGAACGGGCCCTGGTTGTCGAACACGTTCTTGATCGTGCCGAACACGCGCAGGTCCTTGTTCTTCGGATCCGGGAAGAACTTCACCGACACGTCGTGGCGCCAGAAGGCGTCGACGTGCAGGTACAGCGGGTCGGTCACGCCGGCTGCCGCGAAGGCGGCCGCCAGGTCGTTGTCGTCCACGGCCTTGCCGATGTAGTTGGTCGTCCACTGCAGGTTCCAGTGGCGGCCGCGCCAGGCCAGGCTCGCCATGCCCTCGTTCTTCGAGGTGCCGACTTCGCCCAGGTCGTTGTCGACGATCGTGCCGTCGATGCCCTGGTAGCGGCTCTCCAGCTTCAGGCGCCGGCTGTAGTTGGCGCGGAAGGTGAAGTCGCCCGGCACGCTCCAGCGCTCCAGGTCGAAGCGGTAGCGCAGGGCCACGTCGACGCCGCTGGCGCGCAGGTCGTCCAGGTTTTCCGTGAGGTTCAGAATCTTGGTGATCTGGCCCTCGGCGTCACGGCTGATGACGTTGCAGAAGCGGTTGTCCGTGCCGCTGGTCGATTGATAGCACTCGGCCAGCAGTTGGCTGTTCGACAGCGACGAGATCGCGTCGGCCACCTTGATGTCGTAGTAGTCGACGCTCAGGTTGAAGCCGCGCAGGAACGTCGGCTGGAGCACGAAGCCGATCGTCAGGGTGTCGGCGGTCTCTTCCTTCAGGTCGACGTTGCCGCCGTTGGGCGAGTTGACGCTGGTGACTTCCGAGTTGAACACGCCCTCGGCAGCGATGGCCGCGGCGATGCCGGGGTTGGCCCGGCAGTTCTGGGCCACGGTGCCGGTCGAGGAGGCGGTCACGCCGGTGCAGGGGTCGGCGACCGAGTCATAGTCGTCGCGGGGCGGCGAATAGAGCTCGGTGGTGTCGGGCGCGCGCTGGGCCCGGCTCCAGGCGGTGCGGAAGCGCAGGCCCGAGACCGGCGCCCATTGCAGGCCGCCGCGATAGCTGACCGTCGTGCCGACGTTCTCCAGATTGTAGTGGGCGACGCGCACGGCGCCGTCGACTTCCAGACGCTTGATCAGCGGCAGGTCCTTCACCAGCGGCACCGAGGCTTCCATGAAGGCTTCCTTGGCCTTCACCACCCCGGTGTATTCGGGGATGTAGGCGAAGTTGGTCAGGCCGTTCTGGGTCAGCTCGTCGGTGGTGGTGCGGGTCTTGTCGCGACGCAGCTCGAAGCCGAACGCGGTCTCGACCGGACCGGCCGGCAGCTGGAACAGCTCGCCGGTCATGTAGCCTTCGACGGTGTCCTGGCGGTTCTGCGGACGATACCAGATGTCGGCGCGGATGTAGTCGGCCGCCGCGGCGCTGATCGAGCCGATGCCGAATAGGTTCAGCGGCACGCAGCCGTTGGCGCGGGCCGTGGCGTCCTTGCACTGGATCTGGCCGGTCGTGGTGTTGAGCTCGGCGTTCAGCGCGTTCTTCACATTGGCCATGTTCAGGCCGTTCTTGCGCAGCTGATAGCCGTCGAACTCGCCGTAGCCGTAGGTCACGGCCCAGTCCCAGTCGCCGAACGCCTTGCCCTCGGCGCCGGCCCAGCCGCGCAGGGTGGTGCGACGGTTGTAGATCTCAAGCTCGCCGACCTCGGTCATGCGGCGGCGGAAGCTGATCGACGAGGTCGAGGACGAATAGATCGCCGACGGCACGTACGGGTTGGCCCGGGCGATGTTGCCGATCGTGTACTCGTCGTTGACGCCGTAGGTGGTCGAGCTGCTCAGGGCGTAGGGCTCGCGCACCGAGTTGGTGGTCACGCGCGAGGCCTGGAACTGACCCCAGATCTTGATGTCGGAGGTGACGTCGTAGGTGATCTTGGCGGCGGCGGACGAGCGCTTGGCCGGGGTGATCAGGGTGCCGTTCTTGCGGGTCTCGTAGCCGTTCACCGCGGTGACGAAGTTCTTCTGCAGGCCGCCTTCGTCATAATAGAAGCTGCTGCTGCGGAAGCGGCCGCCCGGGGTGTAGGTCGACAGGTCCGGACCCGAAACGGTGTTGGTGTCGGCGTCGTAGGCCACCGACTGGGTCGCCCAGCTGCGGTCGGTCGCGTTCAGGGCGTCCTGCTTCTCGTAGGTGCCGCCGACCATGACGAACAGCTTGTCGTCGAAGAAGCGCTTGCCGGCGACCGCCGAGTATTCGAGGGAGCTGCCGCCGCCGTCGTCGGTGACGCCGGCCACGGCGCGGGCCTTCACGCCGTCCATCTTGCTGGTGGTGATGATGTTGACGACGCCCGAGATGGCGTCCGAGCCATAGACGGCCGAGGCGCCGCCGGTGCTGATCTCGACGCGGTCGACAAAGAACTCCGGAATGGAGCTCAGGCTGACGGCGTTCTTGTTGCCGGCGTTGGACACCGTGCGGTGGCCGTCGATCAGGGTCAGGGTGCGGTTCTGGCCCAGCGAGCGCAGGCTGACGGTCGACAGGCCGTTGTCCTGCACCGCCGACTGGCTGGTCGACAGGTTGACGCCGATGTCGACGCCCGGCAGGTCGGTCAGGGCTTCGGCCAGATCGGTGTAGCCGCTTTCCAGCAGCTCTTCGCGCTCGATGTCGACCACCGGCGAGGGGCTGTCGAAGGTGGTGCGACGCAGGCGCGAGCCGGTCACCACGACCTCTTCAACCTGGACAGCAGGGCCTTGATCTACGGCTTCGAACGAGGCCGGCTGGACGGTGGCGACCGGGGCTGCGCCCGGCTGGCGCACGATCAGCGCGCCCGAACCATCCTCGACCACTTCCAGGCCGGCCGAGCCGGCCATGCGACGGGCCGCCTCGATCGGGGTGTAGCGGCCGACCACGGCGCCGGCGCGACGCCCGGCCACGGCCTTGGGCGAGAACAGGATGTTGGTGCCGGTTTCCTTGCCAAGCTCGCGCAGCGCCTTGTCCAGCGGCTGAGCCTGCACGTCCACGGCCACGGCCTGGCCGAAGGCCGCCCCGGCCGCCAGCAGCACGCCCACGGCCGCCGATCCGGCCAGCATTCGGCGCAGCCGGCCGTCGTTCCCCATCGTCATGAAAATCTAGTCCCCTCTCAGCCCGACATGTTCGGGCTCTAGAGGCCTGACGACGGCGGTCGATTTTTCCTCAGCAACTTTTTTCGGGGCCGCGAAACGACGCGTTCATGCCCCGCCGCGCGGCTCGATCAGCAGTCCGCCGGCGCTGGTGTGGACCTTCAGGTCGAGCAGAGTCGCCACCGAGCGGGCGAAGGCCTCGTTGTCGCCGGCCTTGTAGACGCCGCTGATCCGCAGATCCTCCAGGCCCGGCTCCGACAGCACGATGCGGCGACGGCTGTAGCGGTTCATCTCGGCGATGGCGGCGGCCAGGGTCTGGTCGTCGAACACCGCCTGGCCAAAGCGCCAGGCCGTGGCGGCCTGGACGTCGGCGGTCTCGCGGCGCGGCGCGCCCTCCCCGGCCATGACGATCCGCTGTCCGGCGGCGGCGGTCAGGCGGCTGGAAGGCTGGCCGGCGTCCATCACCAGCACCTGGCCCTCGACCGCCGTCACGGCCACGGCGGAATCGTTCAGCGACACGTCGAAGGCGTCGCCACCCTCGCCGACGATCTCGCGTCCCTCGGCGGTGACCACGAACGGCTTCACCGGATCGGTCGCGGCGCGGAAGAAGGCCCGCCCGCGCACCAGGGTCGCCTTGCGCTTGCGGCCGCCCAGGTGGACCCGGATGCGGCTGTCGGCGTCGAGCAGGATCGAGGTGCCGTCGTCGAGATGCAGGGTGCGGGTCTCGCCGATGCCGGTGGCGTAGACCTCCGGCGCCAGGGCCAGCCAGCCGATACCGACCGCGCCGACGCCCACCCCGGCCAGCACCGCGCGGCGCGCCATCGACGGCGCGCGGCGGCGGGTGGAGGCGGCGATCTCGGGATCGTGCTTGAGGGCGCCGGCCAGTTCCCAGGTCGCCGTCAGGGCGTCGAAGCTGGAGCGGTGATCCTCGGAACGGCTCAGCCAGAGCTTGAACTCGGCCTCGTCGGCCGGGCCGCGCGCGTCGCTGCGCAGGCGGGCCAGCCAGTCGGCCGCCTCCTTGCGTACAGCGTCGAGATCGCGCGCTGGGCTCACCACTTCTCGGTCCATCCGGTCAGGAACAGGGCCGCCTTGGCCACGTGCTTTTCCACGGCGCTGACGGTGATCCCGAGGCGCTCTGCGATCTCCCGATACTTCAGCCCCTCCAGTCGGTGAAGCAAAAAGACTTCGCGTGTCCGCGGACTGAGACGCGCCAGGCCCAGTTTCAGCCGCGCCAGGCGCTCGCGGGCCCGCAAAACCTCGTCCTGCAGCGGATTGGCGTCGGCCAGGGCGTTCTCGACGAAATCCAGGCCCTCCTCGGGCCGCCGCGCCCTCTGGCGGCGCTCGTCGATGGCCAGGTTCACCGCCGCCCGGGCGACGAAGGCCTCGGGGTTGTGCAGCGCGTTGGCCCGCCGGTATTCCAGCATCCGCAGCATGGCCGACTGGACCACGTCTTCCGCGCCGGCGGGGTCGCGCGTGATGCGCGTGATGCGGCGCACCAGCCCGCGCCAGCCCTCGTCCTTCACACCGATCGCCCCTGCCCGCCCTCGATGGCGCGCTTCTTTGCTGTCGGCGCGCGCCTCGTCAACGGCTAGCTCTGCAAGCCCGGGACCGGCCAGTCAACTGCCCGCCGCGCAGGCGCCCTCCCCGACGAAAAGCCTTTTGGATCAAGGGCGACGAAGCCTGAGGGAGAGCGTCGCAGCGCCCTCCACCTGACCGTGCACGCCATTCACTCGCTACGCAGCGCCTTGCCGGGCGAGGTCGCGGCCGCCGCCCAGCCCAGCCCGCCGACGGTCGCCAGGCCGATGGCCAGCGCGACAGCCGCGCCGGCCAGGAAGATCCCCGGCCCCATGCTCACGGGGTCGTCGAACTGCGACAGCCAGCGCCGCAGCGCCCACCAGGCCAAGGGCCAGGCGATCAGGCAGGCGATCAGGATCGGCCGCAGGAACTGGCCGATCAGCAGCCGCGCCACCTGCGGGCTCGACGCCCCCAGCACCTTGCGCAGGCCCACCTCCCGCGCCCGCCGCGAGGTGTTGAACGCCGCCAGACCGTAGAGGCCGATGCAGCCGATCCCCGCCCCCGCCGCGGCTCCCAGGCTGAACAGGTTGGAGCGATCGCGCTGGGGCTTGTAGTAGCGGTCCAGATTGGCCAGCGCCGTCTTGCCCTCGAAAGGCGTGCTCGGCGCGGCCTGCCGCCAGGCCGCTTCCAGCCGCGCCCGCATCGCCGCGTCATCCACCCCCGAATAGCGGACCATGGTGATCGGCCAGTCCGCCGGCCACCAGGCCGGATAGCCGCTGAACAAGTAGATCTTGGCCGACACCTTCTCCATCGGACTGTAGAAGCGCATGTCCTCGACCACGCCGACGACGCGCACCTTGCGGCCGGCGAAATCCATCAGCTTGTCCAGCGCCTCCTCCGGAGAGGCGTATTCCATCAGCTTCACGGTCGCGCGGCTGATCACCACGTTGGTCACGGTGTCGGGCGTGGCCTTGGGATCGTACTGCTCGTCGCCGCCGTGCTGCAGGTCCAGCAGCCGGCCGGCGATCAGCTTGCCCCCCAGCGCCTGGAAGTAGTCCGGCCCGATCGACGACAGGTTCAGGGTGGGCGAAAGCCCCGGGCGCGCGGCCCGGTCGAGGCGCGTGGCCGACGAGTTGCTGTTGAAGCTGTCGTCGGCCGGGGCGTTGCTGCTGGCCGTCACCGCGATCACGCCGGGGATGCGCCTGACCGCTTCCCAATAGGCGTTGCGCTGCTCGGGCGTGACGCCCACCCCGCGCGTGGCGGTGACCAGAAAGAGCCCGTCGCGGCGATAGCCGAAGTCGGCGTCCTGCATGTGCCGGATCTGGCCCAGGAACCCCAGCATCAGCACGAAGGCGGCCACCACCGCGGCGAACTGGCAGACCACCAGCGCCTCGCGCAGCCGCGCGCCAAACCGGCCGCCGCTGGGCGCGCGGCTCGAGGCCAGCACCTGGGCCGGCTTGAACGCCGCCAGCATGAAGGCCGGATAGACCGCCGCCAGCAGGCCCGCCGCCAGCACCACGCCGAACACGCCAGCCACCCAGGCCCCGTCCTGCCGGTAGTCGAGATCCAGCGACAGCCCGCCGGCCGCGTTGATCAGCGGCAGGGCCAGTTCCACCACCGCCAGGCCGATCAGGAACGCCAGGGCGATGGTCACCGCCGCCTCGCCCAGGAACTGGGTCCGCAGCGTCCCGGGACCCGCGCCCAGCGTCTTGCGCACGGCCACTTCACGCGCCCGCAAGCCCGCCCGCGCCGTCGCCAGGTTCACATAGTTGATCAGGGCCAGCGCCAAGGCCACGATCCCGACCACGCCCAGGGTGTCGACCGCCGCCCGCTGCTTCGGATCCAGCAGGTGGACGTCGCCCGCAGGCACGAACTTCAGGGCCAGCATCTCATGCGGGACGACGTCGCCGAAGGTCTTGCCCACCCGCCGGTCGACGAAGGCCGGCAACTGCGCCTCCAGGGCGCGCGCCTGTTCGGGCCGGTCGAACTTGAAGAAGGTGTTTAGCTGGATCGACCCCCAGTGATGCCAGCTCTCTTCCTTGGCGGTCCTGACGGCGGTCAGCGGCCGCAGCATGTCGAGCTTGAGGCTGGAGTTCTTAGGCAGGGTCTTGAGCACCGCGCTGATCGTGTAGCTCGCCCGCCCTTCGGTGTCGGTCATCTCCAGCGTCCGCCCGACGACGTCCACCGTGCCGAAATACTTGCGCGCCAGATCCTCGGAGATCGCCATCCGGCTCGGATCGGCCAGGGCCGTGCGGGCGTCGCCGGCCAGCAGCGGGACCTGGAAGAAGTCCAGGAACTCAGGATCGACCAGTTCCATCTGCTCGGCCGTGGCGACCGCGCCCCTGTGCACCGTGGCCTGCTGGGACCAGTCGCGCACGCCCCGCACGTCGGGATAATCGGCCTTCATCTCCTCCAGCAGGCCGCCCATCGCCCCCACCCGCGTGGCGTTGGAGAACCCGGGGATGTTGTAGGCCACCCCGCCCGCGTAGATCTTGCCGCGCTCGGGCGTCCAGCGCTCGTAGCTGGTCTCGAAGCGATAGAGCAGGCTCAGCGTCAGGAACGTCGCAACGCCCAGGCTGAGGCCCAAAAGGTTCAGCGCCGCATAGAGCGGCCGCCGGGTGAACGAACGCCAGAAGGCGACCAGGATCGAACGCAGCACGCCCCGCCTCCTCAGATCGCCTGGGCGACGGAGGCCACCAGCCGCCCGTCGAGAATGTCGATGCGGCGGCCTGCCTGGTCGGCGTGGCTGGGCGAGTGGGTGACCATGACGATGGTCGCCCCGGCCGCGTTCAGGCCCTTGAGGATCTCCATCACCTGGGCCCCGTTCTCGGTGTCGAGATTGCCAGTCGGCTCGTCGGCCAGGATCAGGCTGGGCTCGCCGACGATGGCGCGGGCGATTGCCGCCCGCTGCTGCTGGCCGCCCGACAGCTGGTGCGGGAAGTGCCGCGCCCGATGCCCCACGCCCACCCGGTCCATGGCCGCCTCGACCAGCGCCCGGCGCGAGCCCTGGCGGCCCTTGCGATAGAGCAGGCCCAGTTCGATGTTCTCGGCGATGGTCAAATCATCGACCAGGTTGAAGCTCTGGAAGATGAAGCCCAGCCGCTGGGCGCGATGCTGGGCCAGAGCCGCCTCGCTGCTGGCCGTCAGGTCCGCGCCATCGAACAGGTAGCGGCCCTCGGTCGGCCGATCGATCGTGCCCAGGATGTTCAGCAGCGTGGACTTGCCACAGCCGGACGGACCCATGATGGCCACGAACTCGCCCTGGCGGATGGTCAGCGACACGTCGTGCAGGGCCGTGGTCTCGATCTCGTCGGACCGATAGCGGCGCGAGAGGGATTTCAGTTCGATCATGGTCAGTCTCTCGCTCGAAGTCGCAGGGTCTTGGCTTTCTGCAGGTCCTGGGCGCCGGCGGTGACGATCCGCTCGCCGGGCAGGAGGCCGCTCACCACCTCGACCTGTTCGGGATTGCGCCGGCCGATGGTCACCGCCCGCCGCTCGGCGCGCTTGCCGTCGGGCGACAGGACGAAGGCCCAGGTTCCGCCGGTCTCGCTGAGCCAGGCGCCCGAGGGGGCGATCACCGCGCTGGCCGGCTGGCCCAGCGACAGGCGCAGGTCGATGGCCTCGCCGCGCTTGAGACCGGCGGGCTGGTCGCCGGCGAAGGCCAGCTCCACGGTCACCCGCCCGGCGCTCACCTGGGGAAACACCTTGGCCACGCGGGCCTGCGCCGTGCGGCCGTGGACGGTCGCCTCGGCGCTCTGCCCCACCGCCAGGCGCTGCAGATAGAACTCGTCGACCTGGGCCCGCAGCTTGTAGGCGTCCTCGACGTCCACCTGGCCCAGGCTCTGGCCCAGGGTCACGGCCTGGCCGGGCTTGAGGTCGAAGGCCGTCAGCCGGCCGCTCATGGGCGCCCGGACAACCAGGGCCGAGCGCCCCGCCCCCACCTCCACGAGGTTGCGCCGCAGATCCTCGGCCGTGCGCGCCGCCTGGGCGCGCTGCGAAACATAGAAGGCCTTGTCCGAGGCCTGCCCCGCCTTCAGCGCCGCCACGCGCTGGCGCTGGTAGGCGGCCTCGTCGGCATAGGGCCTGACCGCCGCCTCGCTGAGCAGGTCGCGCGACAGCAGCACCTGGCGCTTCTCCAGCTCCTGCTGGGCCTTGTTCAGCGCGTGCGAAGCGTCGGCCAGGGCCTGCTCGCGGTTCTCCTCGGCCGACTTCAGCGACATCACCCGGCTGGCGTTGTCGCTGATCCGCGCCGAGATGTCGGCCTCGCGGGCGGCGGCGTCGAGGCTGAGCTGGGCGTTGCTGAGCCGCGCCAGCACCTGGCCGGCGCTGACCCGGTCGCCGTCGGCCGCGCCGACGCTCTCGACCCGGCCCGAGGCCTCGGCCGCCACCAGGGTGGTCTCGGCCGGCGCCACCTCGGCCCGCACCGGGGCATAGTCGAGATAGGGCGCGCGGGTCACCGCGCCGATGGTCAGCAGGTTGGCGTCGATATTCACCGACCCCGCCCTCGGCGACAGGGTCCAGGCCGCGGCGCCGACCACGACCACCGCCGCGGCGGCCGCGCCCAGGCGCCAGGCGCGTTTGGCGTGCCATGGCCGCTTGACGCGGCGGTCCATGCCGCCGGCGCCGGCGTCGTCATGGGTTGAGGAAAGCAGGACGGTCCTGGTCATGCTGCTAGGCTAACAGCATCGACTCAATAGACATAAATAACTGATTTTACTTGATTTTATTGCAAATTCCGCAGATTTTTCACCTCAAGCGCCGCTTGAAAGTGTACGTTTCCGAACATGTCCGACGCCCGGCCCACCGTTCTCTTTCTCGACGACGATCCCGACATCCTGACCTCCGCCAGCCTGGTGCTCGAGCGGGGCGGTTTCGCCTTCGTGGGCCTGGAGACGCCGGCGGCCGCGCACGAGCGCCTGGTCCAGGGCGGCGTTGATTTGCTGCTGCTCGACCTCAACTTCCGGCGCGGCGACACCTCGGGCGAGGCGGGCCTGGCTTTCCTCGAAGCGGCCCTGGCCGCGACGCCCGAACTGCCCGTCGTCGTGGTCACCGGCCATTCGGGCATGGCCATCGCCATCCAGGCCATGCGCCTGGGCGCCCAGGACTTCGTGGTCAAGCCGTGGAACAACGACCGCTTCATGGGCTCGATCCAGGCGGCGCTGGAGGCTCCCCGCCGCGTGCCCGCCGGCCTGCCGCCCAAGGATCTCAACCTTGAGCGCTCCGAGCGCACCCTGGTGCAGGCCGCCCTGACCCGGCACGGCTTCAACGTCTCCCAGGCGGCCAAGGATCTTGGGATCACCCGGGCGGCGCTCTATCGGCGGATGGAAAAGCATGGGCTTTAGGCCGCTCGCCCTGCTGCTGGCGGTCCAGGCCGCGCTGTTCGCGGTCGGCGCCCTGGCGTGGCTGGCCTTCACCCACGGCCTCTACGCCAACGCCCTGCTCTGCGTGCTGGTCGCCGCCGGCCTGGCCACCGCCCTTTCCCAGCGCCTGCTGTCGGGACGCCCGCTGGCCGCCCGCGCCGCGCTGCCCGGCGAAGCCTTCGCCGCCGACCTCAGCCGCCGCCGGCTGCAACTGCTGCTCGACCAGACCCCGTCGCCGATCCTGCTGCGCGGCCAGGACGACCAGGTCATCGCCGTCAACCGCGCCGCCCGCCGGCTGTTCGACACGCCCTATGCCCTGCCCTCGGCCGCCCGCCGCGCCCTCACCGACGGCCAGCCGCTGGCCGACCTCGTCACCCCCGTCCGCTGGCGAGACGCCGCCTACGCCGTCAGCCGCGCCGAGCTGATCGAGAACGGCCAGACCGCCGACCTGGTGGTGCTGACCGACATCTCCGCCGACGTCCGCGCCGCCGAGGCCGCCGCCCTGCGCGACCTGCTGCGGGTGCTGAACCACGAGCTGATGAACGCCCTCACCCCCGTCGCCTCGATGAGCCGCAGCGCCCTCGATTTGCTGCGCGACGGCGGCGACGACGCGACCGCCACGGCGATCAAGGCCCTGGAGCGGGTGGTGGCCCGCACCGCCGGCCTGCAGGACTTCATCAACGCCTACCGCACCATGACCCGCCTGCCGCCGCCCGTGCGCACCCTCGCCAGCCTGTCCGCCTGGTTCGACGTCGCCTGCGAGAGCTTCGAGGCCCAGTGGCGCGACAAGGGCGTGGCGCTGGAGCGCGTGGTCCCGCCGGAGCTGGAGGTCCGTCTCGACGAGGACCAGATGTGGCTGGCGGTCGGCAACCTGCTCAACAACGCCGCCCAGGCCGCGCTGGAGCGCCCCAGTCCGCGCGTGCGGCTGTCGGCCGAACGCGTGGGTGACGCCCTGCACATCACGGTCGAGGACTCGGGCCCCGGCGTCGCCCCCGATCAGGCCGACCAGGTGTTCCTGCCCTTCTACACCACCAAGGCCACGGGCTCGGGCGTCGGCCTCAGCCTGGCGCGCCAGATCGTCCAGGCCCATGGCGGGGCCCTGGCGCTGCTGCCGCCCGAGCCCGGCGATCCGGACGCCCTAGGCGGCGCGCGGCTGCGCCTGACTCTGGCGTTCTGAACGCCGAAAGAGGTTCCGCTCGGGAAGCTGACATCATCGTGTCTTGGTCGAGAGCCCGCTCGCCTGCAATCTTAGGATAAGGAACGGGAGGATTTTGCCATGACCGAACGCGTCTTTCGACAGGGTGACATGATCCTGCGCACCGGCGCCGGCCTGCCCCACCTGGGCGTCTTCACCGGCCAAGTCTACGAGGTCGAAGATTTCGAGCGCCATCATTCCGAGGGCCTGACCGTGCGGGGCGTGCTCGAGTCCCTCGATCCGGCCGGCTTCGTTCACTACGAGCCCGAGGCCTGAGAGGGATTTCTGGAAACTGGTGCCGGCTGAGGGGATTGAACCCCCGACCTTCGGTTTACAAAACCGCTGCTCTACCGCTGAGCTAAGCCGGCGCCTCGACGTCGGCGAACGGCGCGCGTTCGCGAACGGGCGTTCTCCTTAGCCGCAGTCGATGACGCGAGGCAATGGCCGCCGTGGGCTGGAATTCACGGCTGAAACCCTCGAAGGGCGCTCCAACACCGTCCTAGAGGAACACCGCCACGGTCTGGCGCGCCGCGATCAGCGGCTGGCCGCCCCGGCTCCACAGCGTCATGGCCTGGGCCGAATAGCCTTCCGCGATGGCTTCCGCGCGGCTGGACATCAGGCGCCAGCCGTCGTCGTCCGGAACTTCGCCCAGCACGTCCATCGACCAGGTCATGGTCGAAATCGGCGCGAACTGGTCGAACACCGACAGGGCCGGCGGCGGCAGGGCGTCGGCCAGGGCGACCATGGCAGCGAGAGACCGCGCGGCCGGATCGCGGTGCCGGATCCAGACCAGGAAATCGGGCGGACCGCCGCTCAGCGGTCGGCCGCCGGCCACATAGCGGAACTCGAACTGGCGGGCGAAGGCCGGACCCGCGCCCTCCGGGATGAAGAGTGCGAGCGTCTCCGGAGCGGGCGCGTCGGGCGCCGGCAGGTTCAGGTGATCGAGCTTCGAAGCCCGTTCCGCGCCGAAGGTCAGCAGGCCCCGCGTGGCCAGGCCGCCTTCCCCGCTCAGATCGACATTGGCGAACAGCGCCGACTTGCCCTGCCGCAGCACCTCGACCCTGGCGCTCAGTTCGCCAGCGGCCGGCCCCACGAACGCGAACTGGGCCGAGCGCAGCGGCGGCGCGTCCGGCAGGCGGCGCGCGGCGGCCTCCAGGCACAGGGCCGCCGACAGTCCGCCATAGGTGGTGCGCCCCTGCTTCCAGTCGTCGCCTACGCTGGCGACCACCGCCTCGCCGTCGATGCGCAAGGCCCCGATCAGTTCGCTGTAGCTGGTCACGGACAAGGCTCTCCCCACGCCAGGACGCGGCGCGCGATTGACATAGTCCTAATTCGAAACTGACGTCAATCGACTGCGCAATGGAGCCGCCATTGCGCCCTTGGCTGCCGCGCCCAGCGAAAACCACGCCCTTCGACAAGCTCAGGGTGAGGTTCTCTACTGAACCGCCGCATCAATGGTCCTCATCCTGAGCCTGTCGAAGGACGAGGACCACGCACTGCCTTCTACACCGCCTCGACCCGCGCGCCCTCGCGGAACGCCCTGGGCGACGCGCCCACCGCCTTGGCGAAGAACCGCGAGAAATAAGCCGGGTCGTCGAAGCCCAGGTGATAGGCCGCCTCGGCCACCGTCATGTTGGAATAGAGCAGCGCCCGCTTGGCCTCCAGCAGGATGCGGTCCTGCACCAGCTTCAGCGGTGCCGCGCCCGCCGCCTTGGCGCAGGCCGTCCGCAGGCGGCTGGCGGTGACGCCCAGCAGGTCGGCATAGGCCTCCAGCGACAGATGCTCGCGATAGCGGGCCTCGACCAGTTCCCGGAACCTGGCCACCAGGGCCGCATGGCCGCCGATCGCCGCCGGCCCCTCCCCGGCCCGCGCCGAGACGCTCAAACGGAGCGCCTCGACCAGCACCGTCAGCAGGTGCGCCTCTACCGCCGCCGCATGGCCGGGGGCGGCCCAGACCAGTTCGCGCGCCAGCCCCTCCAGCGCCCCCTCGACCCGGGAGTCCTTGGCCAGGGCCAGCGCCGCCGGCGCCCGGAACAGCCCCGCGAAAGCCGGCTCGCGCATGGAAAGGTCGCGCAGATAGCTGTCGGCGATGGTCAGCACCGAGCCGGCCGTGCCCACGTCGTAGGCGAAGCCGTGCACCACGCCCGACGGCACCACCAGCAGGCACGGGGCGGTAAAGGCCACCCGGCGATCCTCGGCCATCATCGTCCCGCCGCCGGTGGTCAGGTGGAAGACGTGGTTCAGGTCGCCATGGGCGTGGGCGCGGATGTTCCAGTCGTTGGGCCGCGTGCGATCGTCCAAGGCCTCCAGATGGATGAACTTGCCCTCGGCGGCCTGGGGCGGCTCGCCGAACAGGAAAAAGCTAGGAACGACAGTCTTTTCCATCGTCAGGCCCGGGAGATCCAGAATTTGTGCGCGATGCGAACACCTGTGCGAAATGTCCAAGTTTTGGCGCGCTCTGTCCATCCCAATCCTAAACCGGAGAGCTAGGCTCCTCCCACACAAGACGCCGTGAGGCGCCCCCAGGGAGCGAGACTAAGGACCCCATGCGCACTCAGGTCGCCATCATCGGCGCGGGCCCCGCGGGCCTCTTCCTTGGCCACCTGCTGAAGCAGGCCGGCGTCGACGCCGTCATCGTCGAGCGCAAGGACCGCCATTACGTCGAAGGCCGCGTGCGCGCCGGCGTTCTCGAACAGATCACCGTCGACCTGATGGAGCGCCTGGGCCTTGGCGCCCGCATGCGCCGCGAGGGCCTGGTGCACGGCGGCACCAACCTGGCCAGCGACGGCGAGGTCTTCCGCATCGACATGGCCGAACTGACCGGCGGTTCGACGGTGATGGTCTACGGCCAGCAGGAGGTCATGAAGGACCTCTTCGACGCCGCCGAGGCGCGCGGCGTGCAGATCGTCTTCGACGCCGACCAGGTCCAGCCGCACGACATCGAGGGCGACAAGCCCTACGTCACCTGGCGCAAGGACGGCGTCGAACAGCGCCTGGACTGCGACTTCATCGCCGGCTGCGACGGCTATCACGGGGTCAGCCGGGCGGCGATCCCGGAGGGCGTGTTGAAGACCTTCGAGCGGGTCTATCCGTTCGGCTGGCTGGGCATCCTGACCGAGGCCCCGCCCTGCGACCACGAACTGATCTATTCCAACCACGAGCGCGGCTTCGCCCTCGCCTCGATGCGCTCGCCGACCCGCAGCCGCTACTACGTGCAGTGCTCGCTGGACGACCGGATCGAGGATTGGTCGGACGAGCGCTTCTGGGACGAGGTCTCGATCCGCCTGGGTCCCGACGCGGCCTCACGCATCGTCCGCGCCCCCTCGTTCGAGAAGTCGATCGCCCCCCTGCGCAGCTTCGTCGCCGAGCCGATGCGCCACGGCCGCCTGTTCCTGGCCGGCGACGCCGCCCACATCGTGCCGCCCACCGGGGCCAAGGGCATGAACCTGGCCGTCTCCGACGTGGTCATGCTGTCGGAAGCCCTGACCGAATACTTCAACGAGGGCTCCAAGGCCGGGATCGACGGCTATTCGGCCCGGGCTCTCGCCCGCGTCTGGAAGGCCGAGCGGTTCTCCTGGTGGTTCACCAGCCTGACCCACCGCTTCCCCGACCGCGACGGCTTCGACCGCAAGATGCAGGTCGCAGAACTCGCCTACATCAAGGGCTCGCGCGCCGCCCAGGTGACGCTGGCCGAAAACTATGTCGGCCTTCCGTTGGTTTAGCGGGAGCCCAGGAGTCAGCATGAAGAGCAAGATCTACGACAGCGCCGCGGCCGCCCTGGAGGGCGTGACCTTCGACGGCATGACGCTGATGTCCGGGGGCTTTGGCCTGTCGGGCAATCCCGAGACCCTGATCCCGGCCCTCAAGGACACCGGCGTGAAGGGCCTGACCGTGATCAGCAACAACTGCGGCGCCGACGGTTTCGGCCTGTGGATGCTGCTCAACAACGGCCAGATCAGGAAGATGGTCTCGTCCTACGTCGGCGAGAACAAGCTGTTCGAACAGCTCTACCTGTCGGGCGAACTCGAACTCGAACTGAACCCGCAGGGCACGCTCGCCGAGCGCATCCGCGCCGGCGGCGCCGGCATCCCGGCCTTCTACACCAAGACCGGCGTCGGCACCGTCGTGGCCGAAGGCAAGCCCGTCGAGGAGTTCGAGGGCGAGCTCTACGTCCGCGAGCGCTGGCTGCGCGCCGACCTGTCGATCGTCAAGGCGTGGAAGGCCGACCCGGAAGGCAACCTCGTCTTCCGCAAGACCGCCCGCAACTTCAACCCGGTGATGGCCACGGCCGGCAAGATCACCGTCGTCGAGGTCGAGGAGATCGTCGAGGCCGGCGCCCTGGAAGCCGACGGCATCCACACCCCTGGCATCTATGTCGACCGCATCGTGCTCTCGACCATCAACGAGAAGCGCATCGAGAAGCTGACCACTCGTCCGCGCGAGGAGAACGCGTAAATGGCCTGGACCCGCGATGAAATGGCCGCCCGCGCGGCCGTGGAGCTGCAGGACGGCTTCTACGTGAACCTGGGCATCGGCATCCCGACCCTGGTCGCCAACCACATCCCCGAGGGCGTGCACGTCACCCTGCAGAGCGAGAACGGCATGCTCGGCATGGGGCCCTTCCCTTATCCGGACGAGGTCGATCCCGACCTGATCAACGCCGGCAAGCAGACCATCACCCAGCTGCCGACCTCGAGCTTCTTCGACAGCGCCCAGAGCTTCGCCATGATCCGCGGCGGCCACGTGGACCTCACCGTCCTGGGCGCCATGGAAGTGGCCCAGAACGGCGACATCGCCAACTGGACGATCCCGGGCAAGATGGTGAAGGGCATGGGCGGGGCCATGGACCTGGTGGCCGGCGTCAAGCGCGTCATCGTCGTCATGGACCACGCCAACAAGGCCGGCGAGAGCAAGGTGCTGGAGCGCTGCGCCCTGCCCCTGACCGGCGCGGGCTGCGTCGACATGGTCATCACCGACCTCTGCGTCTTCACCCTGGAGCGCGGCGCCGACGGCCAGAAGAGCCTGAAGCTGGTTGAACTGGCTCCAAACGTTCGTTTGGATGAGGTCAAGGCCAAGACCAAGGCCGCCTTCGACCCCGGAGCCTTCCAATGACGACCGCTTACATCTGCGACGCCATCCGCACCCCGTTCGGCCGCTACGGCGGTTCGCTGTCGAAGGTGCGGGCCGACGACCTGGCGGCCATCCCGCTGAAGGCCCTGATCGCCCGTAATCCCGGCCTCGACTGGGCCGCGGTGGACGAGGTGATCTACGGCTGCGCCAACCAGGCCGGCGAAGACAACCGCAACGTCGCCCGCATGGCCCTGCTGCTGGCGGGCCTGCCCGAAACCGTCCCGGGCGTCACCGTCAACCGCCTGTGCGCCTCGGGCCTGGAAGCGGTCGGCACGGCCGCCCGCGCCATCCTCGCCGGCCAGGCCGACCTCGTTATCGCTGGCGGCGTCGAGAGCATGAGCCGCGCGCCCTTCGTCATGGGCAAGGCCGACAGCGCCTTCTCGCGCGCCGCCAAGATCGAGGACACCACCATCGGCTGGCGCTTCGTCAATCCGGCGATGCAGAAGGCCTACAGCGTCGACTCCATGCCCGAGACGGCCGAGAACGTCGCCGCCGACTACGGCGTGACCCGCGCCGACCAGGACGCCTTCGCCCTGCGCAGCCAGCAGCGCGCCGCCGCCGCCATCAAGGCCGGCTTCTTCGACGGCGAGATCACGCCGGTCGAGATTCCCGGCAAGGCCGGCCCGACCATCGTCGACCGCGACGAGCATCCGCGCGAGACCACGCTGGAGACCCTGGCCAAGCTGAAGCCCGTCGTCCGTCCGGACGGCACGGTGACCGCCGGCAACGCTTCGGGCGTCAACGATGGCGCCGCCGCGATCATCCTGGCCTCGGAAGAGGCGGTGAAGCGCCACGGCCTGACCCCGCGCGCCCGCGTGCTAGGCTACGCCACCGCTGGCGTCGCCCCGCGCGTCATGGGCATCGGTCCCGTCCCCGCCACCCAGCGCTTGCTGGCCCGCACGGGTCTTACGATCGGCGACTTCGACGTCGTCGAGTTGAACGAGGCCTTCGCCGCCCAGGGCCTGGCGGTGCTGCGCGAGCTGGGCCTGCCCGACGACGGCGCGCACGTGAACCCCAACGGCGGCGCCATCGCCCTGGGCCACCCGCTGGGCGCCTCCGGCACGCGCCTAGCCCTAACGGCCCTGCGCCAGCTGGAAGCCACCGGCGGCAAGCGCGCCCTGGCCACCCTCTGCATCGGCGTGGGCCAAGGCGCGGCCCTCGCCATCGAACGTGTCTGATTGAAAGACTAGGAGGTCCTCGTGACCCTGATCCTGCCCTATGCGCGGGAAGACGCCGGCCAGCCGCCGTCGCTCGCCCCCGGCTACGCCTCGACCGTGGCGCGCTCGCCGCGCCAACCGCTGGTCAAGATCCCCCACACCCTGACCGAGACCACGGGTCCGGCCGGCCAGTGGGAGAACCTGATGGGCTCGTCCCTGGCCGACCTGACGGCCCAGCACAAGGGCACGCCGCAGGGCCAGCGCATCGTCGTCTCCGGCCGCGTGCTCGACGAGAACGGCCGTCCCGTGCCCAACACGGTGATGGAGATCTGGCAGGCCAACGCCGCCGGCCGCTACATCCACAAGAAGGACCAGTGGGACGCCCCGCTGGATCCCAACTTCACCGGCGCCGGCCGCGTCGTCACCGACAGCGAAGGCCGCTACCAGTACGTGACCATCCGTCCGGGCGCCTATCCGTGGGGCAACCACCACAACGCCTGGCGACCCTCGCACATCCACCTGTCGCTGCTGGGCCCGGCCTTCGCCAGCCGCATCGTCACCCAGATGTACTTCCCCGACGATCCGCTGATCGAGATCGACCCGATCGCCAACGCCGTGCCCATGCCCTACCGCGACCGCATGGTCTCGCGCTTCGACATCGAGACCACCAAGCCCAACTGGGCGCTGGGCTACCTGTTCGACGTGGTGCTGCGCGGCCGCGACGCCACGCCTACCGAGGACGACCATCATGACGACTGAACAGGTCAACCCGGCGCCCCGCCACGACAACCAGGACCCGGCCCTGTTCGGCCAGACCCCGTCCCAGACCGTCGGCCCGTTCTTCCACTACGGCCTGCCCTGGAAGGGCGGCGCCGACCTGGTCGGCCAGTCGGAGATGGGCGCTCGCCCGGAGCTGTTCCCCGAGGAGCACTACGTGCTGAACCTGTCGCCGCCGCGCGGCGCGGTCAGCGGCGAGGTCATCACCCTGGAAGGCGTGGTCTATGACGCCGACGGCAAGCCGATCCCGGACGCCATGATCGAGATCTGGCAGGCCAACGCCGCTGGCCGCTACGCCAGCCCCGACGACGACCGCGCCGAGATCCCGCTCGACGAAGGCTTCGTCGGCTTCGGTCGCGCCTCGACCGACGAGGCGGGACTCTATCGCTTCAAGACCGTGCGTCCCGGCGCCGTCCCCGGCCCCGGCAACAGCTTGCAGGCCCCGCACATCGCCGTCGGCGTGTTCGGCCGCGGCCTGATCAAGCGCCTGGTCACCCGCGTCTATTTCGAGGGCGCGCCCCAGAACGCCGAGGACCCGATCCTGGCCTTGGTGCCGGCCGAGCGTCGCGACACCTTGATCGCCAAGCAGCAGGACGGAGCCTGGCGCTTCGACATCGTCTTGCAAGGCGAGCGCGAAACCGTCTTCTTCGACGTCTAGCTCAGTGCGTGGTCCTCGTCCTTCGACAGGCTCAGGATGAGGACCACTTACAGGCTCGGCGTGAGAAAAACCTCATCCTGAGCTTGTCGAAGGACGAGGTTTTCGTCTCAAACACTGAACGTCGATCCGTCCTAGTCCAGATCTCTCGGGAGTCGTCATTTGCCATCCCTGATCCGCGATCGCGCGGCCTCGACGCCCGCCATGCTGGCGATATTCGGTGACGAGGCCTTGCTGCGCGCGGCCCTGCGCTTCGAGGCGGGCCTGGCCCGGGCGCAGGCGGACGTCGGGTTGATCGATGCGAACGCGGCGGACTGCATCGCCGCCGCCTGCGCCGATCTTCCCGACGTCGAGCTTCTGGCCGAAGCCGCCGCCCACGCCGGCACCCTGGCCATCCCCCTGGTCAAGGACCTGCGCGGCCGCATCGCCGCCCCGGCGATCGCCGCCCTGGTGCACAAGGGGGCCACCAGCCAGGACCTGGCCGACACCGCCCTCGTCCTCCAGGCCAAGGCCGGCACGGCGCTGATCATCGAGGAGGCCCGCCGCTTCGCCGCCGGCCTCGCCGTCCTGACCAAGGCCCACGCCGCCACCCCGATGATCGGCCGCACCCTGCTGCAGGCGGCCCTGCCGATCACCTTCGGCCTGAAGACCTCGCAATGGCTGCTGGGCGTCGATGCGGCTCTGGCCCGCTTCGAGACCGAGGCCGCCGGCGCCCTGCAAGTCCAGCTCGGCGGCGCCACCGGCTCGCTGGCCGGCATGGACGGCAAGGCCCTGGCCGTCTCCGATCGCCTGGCCGAGATCCTCGACCTCGCCCCCGCCGTCGCTCCCTGGCACGCCCGCCGCGAAGCGATCGCGGGTCTCGCCTCGGCCCTGGCCATACTGGTCGGCGCCGTCGGCAAGGTCGCCCGTGACCTCTCCCTGATGGCTCAGGGCGAGGTGGCCGAGGCCTTCGAGCCGCGCGTCGAAGGGCGCGGCGGCTCCTCGGCCATGGCCCACAAGCGCAACCCCACCGCCTGCCAGACGGCCCTGACCGCCGCCATCCGCGCCCCGCACCTGGCCGCAACCCTGGTGTCCGCCCTGCCCCAGCCGCACGAGCGCGACCTGGGCGGCTGGCAGGCCGAGGGTCCGGTGATCGCCGAGCTGTTCCAGCTGGCCCACGGCGCCCTGGCCGTCATGGCGCCGGTCATCGAGGGCCTGGAGGTCCACCAGGATCGCATGGCCGCCAACCTCGCCACCGCCGGCGTCGGGACCGACACCGGCGAGAGCGAGAACATCGCCCTGCGCGCCCTCGCCCACTTCGAAAAGGACCGCTGATGGCCTTCGCCCAAGCCGCCGACGGCGCCCGCCTCTATTTCCGCCTCGACGGCGGCGCCGAGAAGCCCGCCCTGGTGCTGCTGAACTCGATCGGCTGCGACATCGGCCTCTATGACGCCGCCGCCCCCCTGCTGCTGGCTGACTTCCGCCTGCTGCGCCTGGATACCCGCGGTCACGGGGCCTCCGACGCTCCGGCCGGCGACTACAGCCTGGACCTGCTGGCCGGCGACGTGCTGGCCGCCATGGACGCGGCCGGCGTCGAAAAGGCCGCCGTCGTCGGCACCTCGCTGGGCGGCATGATCGCCATGGAGCTGGCCCTGAAGGCGCCCGAGCGCCTGACCGGCCTCGTCCTGGCCTGCACCTCGGCCGCCATGGACGCCGCCGCCTGGCAGGCGCGGATCGACACCGTGCGCGGCCAGGGCTTGGCCGCCATCGCCGACATGGCCCTGGGCCGGTTCTTCTCGGAAGACTTCCGCAGCCTGCATCCCGAACAGGTCGAGACCGTCCGCGCCGGCCTGCTGGCGACCAGCGCCGAGGGCTACGCCGCCTGCGGCGCGGCCATCCGCGACATGGACCTGCTCAAGCGCCTGCCGGCCGTCACCGTCCCCACCCTGGTGATCGGCGGGACCAAGGACGTCTCCACGCCCTTCGAAGGCCACGGCGACCGCATCGCCGCCGCCATCCCCGGCGCGGCGACCGCCCAGATCGACGCCGCCCACCTGCCCTCGATCGAGGCCCCGGCCGCCTTCGCCGGCGCCGTGCGCGCCTTCCTCGGCGCCGATCCGGCCGAGCGCGCGGCGAAAGACACGCTGTTCGAAGCCGGCCTGAAGAACCGCCGCAAGGTGCTGGGCGACGCCTGGGTCGACAAGTCCCTGGCCAAGCGCACGGCCTTCACCGCCGACTACCAGGCGATGATCACCCGCTACGCCTGGAACGAGATCTGGGGCCGCCCGGGCCTGGACCACAAGACCCGCCGCCTGCTGGTGCTGGCCATCTGCGCCTCCCTCGCCCGCTGGGAAGAATTCCGCCTCCACGTCCGCGCCGGCCTGGAACAGGGCGGCTTCACCCAGGACGAGCTGAAGGAAGTGCTGATGCAGACGGCGATCTATGCGGGCGTGCCGGCGGCGAACACGGCCTTCACCGAGGCAGCCAGCGTGATCGCGGAACTGGGACTGTAGGCTTCGCCCGATCCAACAGGAACCTCCCCCTGTGGGGGAGGTGATCGCGAAGCGATCGGTGGGGGGCGTGACTGCAAAATCGGCGATTGCTCGGGAAGCTGAAAACGTCCCCCCACCGGCCTTCGGCCGCCTCCCCCACGGGGGGAGGTTCCTTAACGGCCTTCGCCCTACGTCTTCGGCGTCGCCGCCGCCCTGAACCGGTCCTTCATCTTCGCGACCCAGCCGTTGAACACCTCGTTCTCGGCCGTCACCCGCCCGAAGTCGGCGCTCGATCCCACGCTGTCCACGCCGGCCAGCGCCACGCGCAGGCCTTCGGGGTTGCGGGCCGTGCCGATCAGGTTGGTGTAGCGCGTGCGCAGGCGGCCCAGCGACGCATCGTCGTCCGACAGGCTGAAGGCCACGGCCGCGCGCATCAGCTTGGCCTCGTCCGAGGGCGACAGGCCCGCCGGGTTCTTGAAGCGGTCGCCCAGGGCCGCTTCGTACAGCTTGCCGGCCAGCGGCCAGTTGCGCTGCTTCCAGGCGATGTCGCCGCGAATGTCCTGGGCGTCCTTGCCCTTGTCGCCCTCGATCACCTCGAGCGCGTCGTCGTAGCGGCCCAGGGTCATCAGGGCGCGGGCGGTGGCCAGGCGCCGCTCGCTGTTCAGGGCCGGCGGCAGGATCGTGGTGCGGGTGTTGTTGATCGCCGCCAGCGCGTCCTCGGGCTTGCGGTCCATCAGGTAGATCCAGGCCAGGTCCGTCGCCACCTGGGCCTTGGGCACGCCGTTCAGGCGGTTGTCGACCTGGTACTTGAGCAGCTTGGCGGCCTCGTCCAGCAGATCGACGTCGACCAGCCGGCGCACGAGGTTGCGGACCATCTGGTCGCCGTCGTTCCCGATCGGCGTCAGGTCCTGGTAGTCGTAGAACAGGCCCACGGCCTGGATCGGCTGCATGCCGTCGGCCAGGCCGTCGAGGAACAGGGTGCGGAAGGCGCCGTAGAGGTCGTTCTGCAACGCCACCGCCTGCGGCAGGTCGGGCAGCACCTTGTTGGCCGAGCGCAGCACTTCCAGCGCCTCGCGATAGCGGCCCTGGTCGATATAGAGCTTGCCCAGCGCCCGCACGACGTCCAGCTCGACGCCGTCGCCGCGCCAGCGGAAGCGCAATTGGTCCAGGGTCTTGGCGGCCTCGGCCGGCGAGATCTGGTTCTTTTCCAGCTTGATGCGGGTGGCGTGCAGGATGGCGGGCGTGGCGATGCGGTCGATCGGCGCCTTGCCGATCGCCTGGAACATCTTCAGCGCCTTGTCCTTGCGGCCTTGCAGCTCGAAGGCCTTGGCCAGCGTCAGGCGCAGGATCAGCTGGTCGACGATCGGCACCTTGGGCAGCTTCAGGGCCTGGTTGACCAGGCGTTCCGCCCCGATCCCGTCACCGGTAGCCACCGCCGACTCCGCCTGGGCGCCCAGGAAGCGGGCCTGCCAGACGTTCGGGAACAGGTTCATCGCCTGGGCGCCAGCCGCGAACTTGTTGCGGGCGTCCACCCACTGGCCCTGCTTGTAGGCGACATAGCCGCGCCACAGGGCGCTGGACGGATCGTCCGACAGCACCGGCGAGGAGAAGTCGGCCTCGGCCTCGGCCCAGCGTCCGGACATGGCCTTGGCCGCGCCGCGCAGGCCGCGGAACTCGGCGTCGCCCAGCAGGGTCTGCTGTTTGCGGGCGGCGGCGTTCAGCACGCCGATGGCCTCGAACGACAGCTTGGAGCCGACCAGGAAGCGGGCCAGGGCCATGCGGGCGGCGATGTCGCCCTGGCGGTCGGCCGGATCGACGGCGGCGATGGCGGCCTGCAAGGCGTCGTAGCGGGCCATGAAGCCGCCCGAGCCGGTCTTGGGCCAGTTCTCCAGGTCGATGACCGCCGGCATGGCGGCCGGCTGCGGCGCGCCGGTGATCACTTCCTCGCCCGCGCTCGACGCCGAGGCCGGCGACAGCACCAGCCCCTTGGGCCGGCCGATGCGGACGATGTCGCCCTCGGTCAGCACCTGCAGGTCGCTGGCGAAGGCCTCGACCGCCAGGCCCTGCGCCGACGGCAGGAGGGCCATCTCGACATATTCGCGGCGCGACGGCAGGCCCTTGGACGGGGCCAGGGCCGGCACGACGGCCAGGCGGTCCCCGACGGCCGGATCATTGACCCACACCGGACGCCCCGCCCCGGCCAGGTTGGCCGACAGGCTGGCGGGGGAAGCGGTCTCGTCGCGGGCGACCTTGATCGGATCGGGTTCGGGCTGCAGGCCGGCCCCCAGGGCCACGGTCCAGACGTTCCCCTGCCCTTCGGCATAGACCGGCACGCCGGGCTTGGCGACGATCCGCAGGGCCGAATAGTCGGGGCCGCGGAAGACCTGGATCTTGGTGTGGTTGGGGCCAGTCTGCGGCGTGCGGCCCAGCTCCAGGCGCACCGAGGCGTCGAACACCACCCACACGGCCTCGCCGCGCTTGAAGACGGCGGCGGCGGCGGGCGCGGCCCAGGTGGTCACGAACTGGGTCTGGCCGTCGGTCTTGCTGTAGTTCACCGCCACCACGCCGCTGGCGGGGGCGGGATTGGGCCGGCGCGGATCGCGCGGAACCGGGGTCGGGGCCGTCGGCGGCGCGCCCGGCGTCGCGGCTTGGGGCGGCTTGGCGAAGACGTTGACGAAATCGACGCCGTCGGCGCGGCCGACCCGCAGGTCGGCGTCGTCGGTCAGGGTCAGGACCAGTTCCAGCGCGCCGCCGGCGTGGCGGGCCTCGACTGTCCGGATCCAGCGCGGCGGCGCGATGCGCAGCGCGGCGATGTTGGGATTGGCGTCGCGGCCGAAGCGCAGGATCGCCTGCTGGCCCTCGCGGCGCATCTTCATCGCCGGAGCGCGGCCGCTCCAGCGGAACTCCAGGCGCGAGAAGTCGGGAGCCTGGGCCGCGCGGACGACGAGATCGCCCTGGGTAGCTTGAGCGGCGGCGGGACCCGCGGCCTGGACGGCGGGCGCGACGACGCCGGCGATGCAGATCGCCGCGACGCTCGCCCTCAACGCCCCCCGCAGGTTCATAAGCCCCCCTTGGCCTTTCCCTAGCCGGCTTTCTTCGGCGCGCCGGCGCCGGCCAGCGGCGGAGCCGCGGCGGCCTGCTGACCACCGGCCGCGCCAGCCGGCGCGGCGGCGTTGTCGGCCACGGCGGCCTTGCCCTTGGCGATGGCGTCGCCCGAGAAGCGGGTGGCCAGGCGCTCGGTCAGCACCTTGGCGTCGCCCGGCGCCATGTTGGCCAGGATCATCGCCAGGGTGCGTTCCTTCATCTTGGCGGCGATCGGCAGACGCACGCTGTCGTCCAGCAGCGTCAGGCGGACGGCGGCGTCCTTGGGCTTCATGGCCGAGAACACGCTGACCATGCGGTCGACCTCGGCGGCCTTCTGCGAGTCAGCCTGCCCCAGCAGGTTCTGGATCTCGCCCTTCATGCCGTTGAGGTTCTTCATCTTGGCGTCGAGCTTGGCCTCGGCGGCGGCCAGCAGCTGCAGCTGCACGTCGATGTCCTGCTCGCGCTGGTCCAGCTGCCCGCGGCGCTGGCCCAGGCTCTGCAGCACGCGCAGCTCGGCCGGCGACAGGCCGGCTTCCTTGGCCAGATCGGTGGCCGACGGGGCGCAGATGCGCGGCGGGGCGGCGGTCGAAGCCTTGGCGGCGGCGTCAGCGCCCGCGCCGTCGGCCGAGGCGGCCTCTTCGCCCTTGGCGTCCTTCTTGTCGGTCTTGCCCACGCCTTCGGCGAACGCCTTGGCGCCGCCCAGCAGGTCGGGCATCGACTTGGCGCCGGCCAGGGCGTTGACGGCCAGGACGCCGACGACGGCGACGCCGACGATCGGCAGGATGCGAGGAACGTTCTTCATCGACGGTCTCTGAAAGGCGATCCGGGCCGCGACGAGGGGTCGGGGCCGTCGAACAGGTCATCATCCACCCGCGCCCGTGAACGGGGCGTTTCCCGCGAGGGATTAACAGGCGGATTAAGCGAGGAATTCGAAGGCGTCGCGGGACGCGAGGTCGCAGGGCCGTTCGTGCGGGCGCGGGCTTCGCGCTCCAGCATGGCTTCGAAGTCCTGCGCGCTCAGGCGGCGGCCGCCGGCGGGGCTCGGCGCGGGCGCCGGCTCGGGGGCCTGCGACGCGACGAAATCACGCGGATCGCGGGCCGGGCGCTGGCCCAAGTCTTGGCGGGGTTCGCGCGTCTCGATCCGCGGCGCCGAAGCCGCGCGGGTCATGCGGTCGTCCAGCTGGGCGGCCAGGGCCTTGGCCTTCTCGATACGGTCGGCCAGGTATTCGGAGGCCTCGTCGGTGGCCGCGCGCAGGTCGGCGAGACCCTGCTCGGCGCGCTGGGCTGCGTTGTCGAGGTCGGCCACAGCCTTGGCGAAACCGTCCTGGGCGTCGCGCAGCGCCTTCAGCTTGCGCTCCAGGCGCCAGCCGAAGACCAGCGCCACCATCAGGAGCACCGCCAGAAAGACCTGCAGGGCGACCGCGACCAGGCTCATTTCAGCTTCTGAACCGCCTTCTTCGCCGCGGGCGTCAGCGGGGCGTCGGCCCGAATGGCGATGGAATGGTTACGACGGCCCATCCGGCCGCGCGTAAGCGGAATCGACCCCGCCCGCAACTCCACCAGACTGTCGGGCGTGGCGTTCAGCATCAACGTATCGCCGACCTGCAGGTTCAGCACCTTGGAAAGCGGCAGCTGCTGCTCGTCGAGCACGGCGCGCACCTCCATCTGGGTGGTCCAGAGTTCGGTGGCCAAGTGGCCTTCCCAGATGTTGTCGCGGCCGAACTTCTCACCCATGAACTGCTGCAGCAGCATCTTCCGGATGGGTTCCAGCGTGGCGTAGGGCAGCAGCAGCTCGATGCGGCCGCCGCGGTCTTCCATGTCGATGCGCAGCTTCACCAGGATCGCGGCGTTGGCCGGACGGGCGATGGCGGCGAAGCGCGGATTGGTCTCCAGGCGATCCAGGGTGAAGGCCACCGGATGCAGGGGCTCGAAGGCGGCCTTGGCGTCGTTCAGCACCACCTCGACCATCCGCTGCACCAGCACGCGTTCGATGGTCGTGTAGGGACGGCCCTCGATGCGCATGGCCGCGGTGCCGCGACGGCCGCCCAGCAGCACGTCGACGATCGAGTAGATCAGGTTGGAGTCGACCGTCAGCAGGCCGTAGTTGTCCAGCTCCTCGGCCCGGAACACCGCCAGGATGGCCGGCAGCGGGATCGAGTTCAGGTAGTCGCCGAAACGGATCGAGCTGATGTTGTCGAGGCTGACCTCGACGTTGTCGGAGGTGAAGTTGCGCAGAGACGTCGTCATCAACCGCACCAGGCGGTCGAAGACGATTTCCAGCATCGGCAGGCGCTCGTAGCTGACCAGCGCCGAGTTGATGATCGCGCGGATGCCGGTGCGGTCGTCGGAGCCGTCGCCGGACAGGTCGAAGCCCAGCAGGCTGTCGATCTCGTCCTGGTTCAGGATGCGCTCGGCGCCCATGCCGTCGCCGCCGCCGTCGTCCCAGCCCCCCATGCCGGCCATGCCGCCGCTGAAGTCGCCGAAGCTGTTCATCTCGCCGCCGCCAGCGGCGTCGAAGGTCCCCGGAGGGTTCTCCGCGGCCCACTGGGCCATTGCGGCCTGATCGTCGATCTCGTCTGCCATGATGGTTCGCTTCAGCCAGGCCCCGGGGGGACTAGTTGATCAGCATCTCCTCGATCAGGACGGCGTTCACTTTCGAAGGGGCGGCCACCAGGTTCACCCGGCGCAGCAGCTCCGAGCGCAGCTGGTAGCTGCCCTGGCTGCCGGCGAGGTCCTCGGGACGCAGCTCGCGCAGGAAGGTCTGGAACATGTCGGTCAGGCGCGGCAGGTTCGGCGTCAGCTCGTCGGCCGTCTCCTGGTCGGGCAGCTCGAAGGTCAGCTTCAGCTTCAGGAAGGTCGACTTGCCGTCGGCGGACTGCATGTTCACCACGATGTCGGGCAGGGTGTAGAACACCACGCCGTCGGGGCCTTCCTTGATGACCGGCGCGCCGGCGCCGCCGTCGGCCTTGGCGCCTTCGCCGCCCTCGCCGTGGCCGCCTTCCTTCTTCTCTTCCTTTTTCTTTTCCTTCTTCTCGCCATGCTCGCCGGCCGCGGCTTCGCCCTCGGCGGCCGGCTTGGGCTTCATCAGCAGGAAGGCCGTGGTCCCGCCGCCGATCAGCAGCACGAGCGCGCCGGCGGCCCCGGCGATCAGAATGATCGGCGGCTTCTTCTTGGCGGAAGCTTCACCCTCGACGGCGCCCTCTTCGCCTTCCGGGGCGGGAGCTTCCTTGGGCGGTTTCTTGGCCACGCGCGAGTTCCTTGAAAACTATGGGTCCTACTTGTGCGCGAGCATGGTTAACGATCTCTTTTGACGGCCATTTGGTCGCAGGCTGAATCTGCCCGGCGCATCCCCTCAAAGCGTCGCCGTTAACCACCCTCTTCGCTGATTTCATTGCGCTTTTCGAGTTGGCACAAGGATTGCTTGTAGGGTTTCGGCGCATTTGTCGCGCCAAACTGCGAGTTAATCGTCATGGACAACGCGCTGTATGTGGGCCTTTCGCGGCAGATGACGCTCCGTCGTGAGCTGGACATCGTCGCGAACAACATCGCCAACGCCAACACCACCGGCTTCAAGGTCGAGGACCTGATGGTCCGCACCGAAGCGGCCAAGCCCGCGCGCACCGCTGGCGGCCCCGCGCCGATCAAGTTCGTGATGGACGACGGCGTCGTCCGCGATTTCAAGCCCGGCGCCCTGAACCAGACGGGCGGCAGCCTCGACCTGGCCCTCGAGAACCAGGGGTTCTTCAAGGTCCAGACCGCCGAAGGCGAGCGCTACACCCGCGACGGCCGCTTCACGACCAACCCCGAAGGCGTGCTGACCACCCAGCAGGGCGCGCCGGTGCTCGACGACGGCGGCGGCCAGATCACTCTCGACCCGCAGCTGGGCGCCGTCACCATCGGCCGCGACGGCATCGTCAGCCAGGGCGCGGCCCGGGTCGGCAAGATCGGCGTCGCCCGCTTCTCCGACCTCTCCTCGCTGCGCAAGCAGGGCGACAACCTCTATCGCAACGCCGGAAACGAGACCCCGCAGTCGGCCACCGACGCGGTCATTCACCAAGGGATGCTGGAGGGGTCGAACGTCCAGCCCGTCCAGCAGATCACCAAGCTCATCGAGGTCAGCCGCGCCTACGAGAGCATCGCCAAGATGATGGACCAAACCGCCGAACTCTCGCGCTCCGCCGTCGAGCGTATGGGCAAGGTCCAGTAAGGGATTAACGACAGATGCAAGCGCTCCGCACCGCCACGACCGGCATGGCTGCACAGCAGCTGAACGTCGAGGTCATCTCGAACAACATCGCCAACATGAACACCATTGGCTACAAGCGCCAACGGGCCGAGTTCCAGGACCTGCTGTACCAGACGATCGAGCGCGCCGGCGCCCAGTCGTCCAGCGACGGCAACGTGGTCCCGACCGGCATTCAGATCGGCGGCGGCGTCAAGGCCGGCTCGGTCTACCGCATCACCGAGCAAGGCACCCCGACGGCCACCAACAACCAGCTGGACGTGGCCATTCAGGGCAAGGGCTACCTGCAGATCCTGATGCCTTCGGGCGAGACGGCCTACACCCGCGCCGGCAACTTCTCGACCAACGACCAGGGCCAGATCGTCACCGAGGACGGCTACACGGTGCAGCCCGGGATCACGATCCCGGAGAACGCCACCGCCATCACCATCGGCAAGACCGGCCTGGTGCAGGTCACGCTGGACGGCCAGACCGACCCGCAGACCGTGGGCCAGATCGAGCTGGCCAACTTCATGAACGAAGGCGGCCTCGAGGCTATCGGCGACAATCTGTACCTGGAGACCGGCGCCTCGGGCGCGGCCAACGTCGCCGCCCCCGGCTCCACCGGCTTCGGCACCCTGCTGCAGAACTACACCGAAGCCTCGAACGTCGACGCGGTCAGCGAAATCACCTCCCTGATCGTCGCCCAGCGCGCCTACGAGATGAACTCCAAGGTCATCACCACGGCCGACCAGATGCTCCAGGCCACCTCGAACCTGAGGTCGTAAGGTCATGAAAAGCCTGCTCCTCGCCGCCGCCGCCCTGCTGATCGCCGCCCCCGCCGCCTTCGCCGGCCAGCCGGTCGACCTGCGCAACGACACCACCGACGCCGACGGCGTCGTCACCCTGGGCGAACTGTTCGAGGGCGCCGGCTCGGCCGGCGGCGTCGTGGTCGCCCGCCGCGCCGGCCCCAGCGTCGTGCTCGACGCCGCCCAGCTGCAGATGACCGCCCGCCGCAACGGCCTCGACTGGGCCAATCCCCAGGGCCTGCGCCGCGTCATCGTCCGCCAGGGCGTCGAGAACGGCGGCCAGCTGGCCGGCGCCGCCGGCGTCCAGCGCGGCAACGTGGAGGTTCTTGCCTATGCCCGCAGCCTCGCCGCCGGCGACGTCGTGCAGCCCGCCGACCTGGTGTGGATCAAGGTCGCCGCCGCGCCCATGGACGCTCCCCGCGACGCCGACGCCATGATCGGCATGAGCGCCAAACGCCCGCTGCGCCAAGGCGCGGCCGCCGCCCTGCGCGACGTTTCCGCCGCCCAGGTCATCGCCAAGGGCGATGTTGTCGCAGTCACCTACGACTACGACGGCGTGGCCCTCACCTTGCAGGGCAAGGCCGTAACCGGTGCGGCTGTGGGCGAGACCCTCAGCATCCAGAACACCGCCAGCAAGAAGATCATCGAAGCGGTGGCCTCCGGCCCCGGTTCGGCCGTCGTCGGCCCTCAGGCGCAAGCCCTGAAGGCTCCCCGCAATTCCGTGCGTTACGCCGCCCGCTAAGAGAGCACAGAGATGTCCATGCGTCCCGCCTTCGTCGCCCTCGCCCTGCTCGCCCCGATCGCCGCCTGCTCCAGCGTCAAGGAGGCCGTGAAGGGCCCCGAGCTGGCCCCGGTCGGCTATCCCGCCTCGCTGGCCCCGATGACCCCCAGCTACGTCTCGGCCCGCGAACCGGCCCCGCAGGCCGCCTCGGCCAACTCGCTGTGGCGGGTCGGCGCCCGCGCCTTCTTCAACGACCAGCGCGCCAGCCGCGTCGGCGACATCGTCACCGTGCTGATCGAGATCGACGACAGCGTCAGCACCTCCAACACCAGCAAGTCCTCGCGCACCTCGACGGGCACGGCGGGTCTCAGCAACTTCTTCGGCCTGGAGTCGAGCCTGGGCAAGGTTCTGCCGGGCGGCTTCGACCCGTCGAACGCCGTCAACAGCAACTCGGGCTTCTCCAACGCCGGCGCCGGCAGCGTCAGCCGCTCGGAAAAGATCAACCTGACCATCGCCGCCGTGGTCTCGCAGGTCATGCCCAACGGCAACATGGTCATCCAGGGCACCCAGGAAGTGAAGACCAACAACGAGCTGCGCCAGCTGACGGTGGCCGGCATCGTGCGTCCGGAAGACATCTCCTCGGCCAACACGATCAAACACACCCAGATCGCCGAAGCCCGCATCAACTACGGCGGCCGCGGCGACATCAGCCGCGTGCAGAAGACCCCGGCCGGCCAGGCCCTGGTCGAGAAGTTCTCGCCGTTCTGATGAACTAGAGGGCTGTTCCGGACAGGTCCGACCCTTCCCGTACAAGCCTCTCCCGCTCGACCGCCGCAGGGTGGTCGGGTGGGATCGGCAGAAACCGCCTAGGCGGCGAAGCGTTCTCCTGACGAAGGAGATTCGCCGCCATGTCATTCCGCCTGATCGCCGCCGCCCTGCTGACCGCCCTCGGGCTGGCCGGCTGCGCGCACGAGCGGGCGGCAAATTCCGCCTATGCCTGGGCCTATCTCAACGAGCCCGGCGAAGGTCCCAAGCTGGCCTACGGCCGCCCCTCCAGCGACGAGGTGCTGCTGATGCTGGCCTGTCCGACGGCGGGCGGGCCAGTCGAGGTCTCGGCCGGCGGGATCGCGGGCGGCGCCATAGCGCTCGCCAGCCGCGACCAGACGTCGCGCCTGGCCGCGAAAGCCGCCGACGACGGCGGAACCGGGCCCTTCCTGCTGGCTCGGACGAGCCCGCGCGACCCCGCGCTAGGCAATTTTCGCCGCACGGGCGATCTTGCAATCCTTAACGCCGGCAAGCGCCACAGCATCTCCGCCAGCAGCGACGAGCGCGGCCGCGTGAAGGCGTTCTTCGAGGCTTGCGGGGCTTAGCGCCAGACAGTCCCGCTCATTTTTTCCGCCTCCCTCGCCCTTGTGGCGAGGGTCCATCATTCAGCCGCTCAAACCTATCCAGGCCGGCAACGATCTGAGAAGTCGTCGGCATGGGCCCTCGCCACAAGGGCGAGGGAGGCGGAAAGTTTGGGCCTAAATGAGAAAACGCCGCGACGGAGGCCCGTCGCGGCGTTCTATCTTCAGCATTCGACGCTGAGAGCGGCTACGCCCGCCGCCCCGCGGCGCTGACATTGTCCATGCCCAGCGCCGACAGCGCCCCGTGCAGGATGCCTTCGGCGTCGAGACCGGCCTCGGCGTACATGACGTCGGGCTTGTCCTGGTCCTGGAACACGTCGGGCAGACCAAGCGTGCGGATCTTCAGGCCGCGATCGAGCGCGCCATGCTGGGCCAGAGCCTGCAGCACGAAGGCGCCGAAGCCGCCCATGGCCCCCTCCTCCACCGTGACGATGGCCTCGTGCTCGCGCGCCAGGCGCAGCAGCAGGTCAAGATCCAGCGGCTTGGCGAAGCGGGCGTCGCAGACCGTCGCGGAAAGACCGCGCGCGGCCAGCAGGTCGGCCGCCTTCAGGCTTTCCGACAGGCGCGTGCCGAACGAGACGATGGCGACGCTGGTGCCTTCGCGGACGATGCGGCCCTTGCCGATCTCCAGGGGCTCGGCCGGACCGGCCGGCAGCTCCAGGCCCACGCCCTCGCCGCGCGGATAGCGGAAGGCGCTGGGGCGATCGTCGATCTCGACGGCGGTGGCGACCATGCGGGCCAGCTCCAGCTCGTCGGCGGCGGCCATCAGCACCATGCCGGGCAGAGCCCCCATGAAGCCGATGTCGAACGAACCGGCGTGCGTCGGGCCGTCGGCGCCCACCAGACCGGCGCGGTCCATGGCGAAGCGCACCGGCAGGCGCTGGATCGCCACGTCGTGCACCACCTGGTCGTAGCCGCGCTGTAGGAAGGTCGAATAGATCGCCGCGAACGGCTTCATGCCGTCGGCGGCCAGGCCCGCGGCGAAGGTCACCGCGTGCTGTTCGGCGATGCCGACGTCGAAGGTGCGGGTCGGAAAGGCCTTTTCGAAGATGTCCAGGCCCGTGCCCGAGGGCATGGCGGCGGTGATGGCGACGATCTTGTCGTCCTTGGCCGCCTGCTTGACCAGTTCCTGGGCGAACACCTTGGTGTAGCTGGGCGGGCCGGCGGCCGCCTTCTGCTGCTGGCCGGTAACGACGTCGAACTTGGCCACGGCGTGCAGCTTGTCGGCCGCGCCCTCGGCCGGGGCGTAGCCCTTGCCCTTCTGGGTGACGACGTGGACGAGGACCGGCTTTTCCTTGAATTCCCGGGCGTTCTTCAGCACCGAGACCAGGGCGTCCATGTCGTGGCCGTCGATCGGGCCGACATAGTGGAAGCCCAGCTCCTCGAAGAAGGTGCCGCCGGTGACCATGCCGCGGGCGTATTCCTCGGCCTTGCGGGCCGCGTCGCGGATCGGGGTCGGCAGCTTCTCGACCACCGTCTTGCCGAGCTTGCGCGCCTTGCGATAGGCGCCGCCCGAGACGAGGTTGGCCAGATAGGCGCTCATCCCGCCCACCGGCGGGGCGATCGACATGTCGTTGTCGTTGAGGATGACGGTCAGCTGGCGCGTGGCGTCGGTGGCGGCGTTCATCGCCTCGTAGGCCATGCCCGCGCCCAGCGAGCCGTCGCCGATCACGGCCACGACGGCGTTGTCCTCGCCTTTCGCGTCGCGCGCCGCGCAAAAGCCCAGCGCCGCCGAGATCGAGGTGGCCGCGTGGGCCGCGCCGAACGGGTCGTACTGGCTCTCGGCCCGTTTGGTGAAGCCCGACAGGCCCCCGCCCTGGCGCAGCGTCTTGATGCGGTCGCGGCGGCCGGTGAGAATCTTGTGCGGATAGGCCTGGTGGCCGACGTCCCAGATCAGGATGTCCTTGGGCGTCTCGTAGACGTGGTGCAGGGCCACGGTCAATTCGACCACGCCCAGGCCCGCGCCCAGGTGACCGCCGGTCGCGGAGACGGCGTCGATCGTCTCGGCCCGGACCTCCTGCGCCAGCTGCTTGAGTTCGGCGACCGACAGACCCCGCGTGTCGGCGGGCGAGGTGATCGAGTCGAGAAGAGGCGTTTGCGTCGGCATGTTCGTAGAAAGCGCGGTCAGTTGCGGCGGTCCAGCACGAAATCAACGCTGTCGCGCAGATGATCGGCCCTGTCGCCAAAGATATCGAGATGAGCCTTGGTCTGCGCGGCCAGAAGCTCCACGCGTTCCTTGGCGGCTTCGAGGCCCAGAAGGGTGACGTAGTTGGCCTTGCCCTTGACCGCGTCCTTGCCGCCCGCGGCCTTGCCCAGCAAGGCGACGTCGCCCTCGGCGTCGAGAATGTCGTCGACGATCTGGTAGGCCAGACCCAGGTCCTGGGCGAAGCCCATCAGGGCCGCGCGCTCGGCTTCCTTGGCCCGGCCGATGATCAGCGGGATCTCGAAGGCGAAGGCGATCAGGGCGCCGGTTTTCAGGCGCTGCATGCGCGCCACCGCGCCTAGGTCGTCGCGAACGCCCAGCAGGTCGATCATCTGGCCGCCGCACATGCCGCGCGCGCCCGAGGCGATGGCCAGCTTGCGCACCAGCTCCGAGCGGACATGGCCGTCGTCGTGGGTGTCGGGGTGGGCCATGATCTCGAAGGCCGCCGTCTGCAGGGCGTCGCCCGCCAGGATCGCGGTCGCCTCGTCATATTGTACGTGCACGGTCGGACGGCCGCGACGCATGTCGTCGTCGTCCATGGCCGGCAGGTCGTCGTGCACCAGGCTGTAGGCGTGGATGCACTCCAACGCGCAGGCCGCCCGCAGCACCGGCCGCTCTGGCAGGTCGAACATCTTGCCGGTTTCCAGCGCGAAGAACGGCCGCAGGCGCTTGCCCGGACCCAGCGCCGCGTAGCGCATGGCCTCGGTCAGCCGGCTTTCGGGCCCGTCGGCGCGCGGCAGCAGCTCGTCGAGCGCCACGGTGACGATGTCGGCCGCCTGGGCGATGCGCTTGCCAAGGTCGCTCAAAACAGCTTTCCCCCGTTCGGCGCCGCGCGATCCACCGTCACGAGGACGACTTCGCCCTCGTCGTCGGGAAAGCCCAGGCAAAGGACCTCCGACATGAACGGGCCGATCTGGCGCGGCTTGAAGTTCACCACCGCCGCCACGCGGCGTCCGACCAGCTGGTCGATCGCGTAGTGGCGGGTCACCTGGGCCGACGAACGCTTGACGCCGATCGCGGGCCCGAAGTCGATCGTCAGCTTGTAGGACGGCTTGCGGGCTTCGGGAAAGGCCTGCGCCTGCGTGATCGTGCCGACGCGGATGTCCACGCGCTCGAAATCCTCGAACGCGATCGTCGGCGAGATCTTCGCGGCGGCCTGACCCATCAGGAGAACTCGGCCGGCTCGACGCCCGCGGTGCCGCCCTGGCCGAGCACGATCTTCTCGACCTTCAGGCGCGCGGCTTCCAGCTTCTTCTCGCAGTGGGCCTTCAGGGCCGCGCCGCGCTCGTAGATGTCGATCGACCGCTCCAGCGGCGCCTGGCCCGATTCCAGCTCGGACACGATCTTCTCCAGCTCGGCCAGGGCCTGCTCGAAGCTCAGGGCCGAGAGATCATGCGCAGGGGAAGCGGCGTCGGTCATTTCTACTCCAGGGAGAAGCAGGCACCCTAGTTGGGCAGGCGCGTGCGGGCAACGGCTGTGAGGCTTCAGGAGCGCTCGAAACGCTTGACGCACCAGTATTGGAAGCCCTGGTCGAGCGTCTTCTTCAGGCCGCGCTTCTGCAGCGCCACGCCGATCATGGTGTTGAAGAAGCCGTGGGCGACCAGCAGCACGTTCCTGCCGTCCTGCGACAGGGCGATCAGGGCGTCGGCGGCCGCGTCGGCGCGAACCTCGGCCTGCTTGCGGCTTTCCTGGCCCATGTGGTGATCGAAGAACCACCACCAGAAACGCGAGAAGAAGCCCCACTTCTTGGGCGACAGCTTGATCCAGCTGGGCCAGGGCGGCGGCGGCAGCGGCGCTTCGATGAACATCGGGTCGCGCGGGAAGTCGCGGCCGCCGGCGATGGCCTGGGCGGTCTCGATCGAGCGGCGGCGGGTCGAGGAGATGATGACGTCGGCCTTGCGGGCGATCTCGAGCAGGCAGTCCGGCGGGGTCTGGCCGGCCAGCAGGCCGCCCTCCTCGTACAGCGCCCACCAGTCGCCATAGGCCTGGGCGCTGAAATGGATCTTGCGCGACAAGGCGGGCTCGCCGTGGCGCGCCAGGACGATCGCCCCGGGTGGGCGGACCACGGGCGAGGCGGTCTGGTCGGCGGTCGGTGCGTCGGCCATTTTCCTCGACGGTCCGGCTCGCGCGGGGCGCGGCGCCGGGTCCCTATCCTTCCTGAAGCGCTCGAACATGCGCCTGGGCCGAACGGCCCAGCGCTTCGAGGTCGTACCCGCCCTCGAGCGAGGAGACAATACGCCCTCTGGATCGACGGTTCGCGACGGCGACGATGGCCCGCGTCGCCCAGGCGAAGTCTTCGGCCTCAAGGCTTTGCTGCGCCAAGGGATCACGTAGGTGGGCGTCGAAACCGGCCGAGACCAGCACGAGGTCGGGGGCGAAGGCGTCGACCCGCGCCATCAGCCCGTCGAACGCCTTGCGCCAGGATTCGCGCGCCACGCCGGGCGCCACCGTGGCGTTGACGATGTTGCCGACGCCGGTCTCCGACGGATCACCGGTGCCGGGATAGAGCGGCGACTGGTGGATCGAGGCGACCATCACCGTCGGGTCGTTCTCGAACGCCGCCTGGCTGCCGTTGCCGTGATGGACGTCGAAATCGACGATCGCCACCCGCGAAAGGCCGCTGACCTGGGCGACGCGGGCGGCCACCGCCACGTTGGAGAACACGCAGAACCCCATGGCCGTGCCGGGCTCGGCGTGATGGCCGGGCGGCCGCACGGCGCAGAAGGCCCGGCTCCCCTCCCCGCTCGCCACATGCCGCACGGCCGCCGCCACCGCCCCGGCCGCCCGCCGCGCGGCGATCAGGCTGCCCGTGGACATCACCGTGTCCGGATCCAGCGCATGGATCCCCGCGTGCGGCGCGGCGGCGAAGATCGAATCGACGAAGGCGGCCGGATGGATGCGCAGCAGGTCGGCCGGATCGACCAGCGGCGCCTCGAACGGCTCGAGGTCGAGGCCGGCCTCGTCCTCCAGCGCGTCGATCACCGCCTTGAGACGCGCCGGGCTCTCCACATGGCCAGGCCCCGGCCGGTGGTCGAGCATGTCGGCGTGGGTGAACAGCGAGACGGCCATGGAACGAGGTTATGCCGGATGAGACGCGAGAGCCAAGCGGGGCCGGAGCGACGTGGCGTCAACCAAGTTTCAGATGTTGGCCGCCCGCCGGGATGCCGGGCTCGAGGGCGATCTCAAGGGTTCGGCCCTCGATGACGCCCGAAAGCCCGTACGCCGGATCCAATTCTAGCCGGAACTCGCCTTCCGGACCGCGCGTGATGGACAGTCCCATCAAGGCGTTCTGATGATTGAAATCATAGAGCTCCAGAGTCGTCAGGTCGCCGACCAGGAACGTGACGACCACATGTTTTGAACAGACATAGAAGCCTGCCGCGTCGACATCGCTGGTCATTTCGAAGCCGTGGACCCGGAGCGAACAAGTCTCGCCCATCCGGTCAAGCGTGAGTCCGAGAACCTCCGCGTCATGAAATCTCGGCGCGTAGCCGAACCATGAGGCAAGCTCGCGCCCGCCCGGCACGCTGTTCAGCAACTCTATGTCCAAGACTACCTTCCGAACTCCGCACGCTGAGCGTGCGCGACGGCGGGCAATCAAGCGGAAAAGACTTGGGGCGGCAAGGCCGGCTACGGAGCCTCCGCCACGCCCCCCCTTACCTAAACCCCCGCCTTCGCCGCCGGCCGCGCATTCATCTCGTCCAGCCAGCGCTTGACGTTGACCAGCGCCGGATCCGGCCGGAACCGCGCCATCCGCGCGAAGTCGATGCCGGTCACGGCCAGGATGTCGGCGATGGTCACCCGGTCGCCGGCGATGAACAGGCTGTCGGCCAGGCGGCGGTCCAGCACCTTGATCCCCTTCTCGGCGGCGGCGCGGTTGTTGGCGGCCACTTCGGGGACCTGGGTCTCGATCGCCGCCAGGGCCGGATGGCTGTGGCGCACGGTCAGCATCAGGGGCGTGGCCACCAGCATCTCGGCCCGCCGCGCCCACATCTCGATGATCGCCGTCTCGCGCGGATCGGCGCCGAACAGGTTCGGCTCGGGATAGACGCTTTCCAGATAGCGGCAGATGGCCACCGACTCGGTGATCGTGGTCCCGTCGTCCATCTCCAGCGCGGGCACGTTGGGCAGGCCGGCCCTGGCCATGTAGTCGGGCGTGCGGTGCTGGCCGGAGAAGATGTCGACCTCGACGATCTCGACGTCCTCGATCCCCTTCTCGGCCATGAACCACCGCACCCGGCGCGGATTGGGCGCGCGACGGCTGTCATAGAGCTTCAACGAAAAATCCTCCCGGTTTTGGCCGGGAGGATCGTTCGTTTTCGTAGCGGAAGGAAAGAGCCTTACAGCCCGAACAGCGCCCGGGGCATCAGGCCGATCAGCGAACCGGTCAGGCACGTGGCCAGGAAGCCGGCCAGCATGGCCTTCCACACCAGGCTCAGCACTTCCTGGCGACGCTGGGGCACCAGCACCGAGAAGCCGGCGACGTTCATGCCGACCGAGCCGATGTTGGCGAAGCCGCACAGCGCATAGGTCATGATCATCCGCGAGCGCTCGTCGAGCGTCGCCGCGCCGGTCTTGGCCATCTGGATGAAGGCGGTGAACTCGGTGAGGATCAGCTTGGTGCCCAGCAGGCCGCCGGCGGCGCCGGCTTCCTTCCAGGGGATGCCCATCGACCAGGCCAGCGGCGAGAACACGACGCCCAGGCCGCGCGTCAGGCTCAGCGGCTGGCCGCCGATGGCCGGCAGCATCGCCAGGAATTTGTCGAGCATGGTGGCCAGGGCCACGAACACGATCAGGGTCGCGCCGACGTTCAGCGCGATCTGCAGGCCGTCGGTGGTGCCCTTCATAACGGCGTCGATCGAGCTGCCGTAGGTCTTGTCCTCGGTGGCCAGATCCAGGTCGCCGCCCTTTTCCAGCGGGTCCGACGGCACGACGATGCGGGCCAGCAGCACGCCGGCCGGGGCCGAGATGATCGAGGCGGTCAGCACGTGGGCCGCGGCGTTGGGCAGCACGTCGGCCAGGATGGTGGCGTAGGCCACCATGGTCGAGCCGCTGACGCAGGCCATGCCGACCGTGATCAGCATGAAGAGTTCCGAGCGGCTCAGCTTGTCGAGATAGGCGCGGATGAAGATCGGGCCTTCGATCTGGCCCATGAAGATGGTGGCGGCGGTGGCCAGGGCCGGCGGGCCGCGCAGGCCCAGGGTCTTCTGGAACACGAAGCCGAAGCCTTGGGCGGCCCACTTCAGGATCTTCCAGTGCCACAGCAGCGCCGACAGGGCGCAGACCACCAGGATCACCGGCATGACGCGGAAGGCGAAGATGAAGCCCGCGCCCGGATTGCTCACCGGATAGGGCTGGTCGCCGCCGGCCAGGAAGCCGAACACGAAGGCCGTGCCGGCCTGGGTGGAGGCGCCGAGGCCCTCGACCGCGCCGTTGACGCCGCGCAGCATCTGCTGGGCCTGAGGCAGGCCGAACAGGAGCACCACCAGGCCGACCTGGATGATCAGGGCGCCGACGGCCAGCACCCACGGGAAGCGCTTGCGATTTTCGGAGACGAGCCAGCAGAGGCCCAGGGTGAGCGCCAGGCCGGCGAGGGCCTGGACGTTCTCAGGACGGAAAAGCAACGGCAGAACCTTGAATTATGTAGCGACGCCCCCGCGACGCCGACCAAGGGGCCAGTTTGTCCAACACAAGCGCGTCGGGCGCAAGCGGCTTGCTTAACCTTTGGCGTCGCAGGCGCCGGCGCCTCTCGGGCGGGCGACTAGCGTCAATATCAAGTCATAGCCCCCTTCCCGTTGGCGGATGGGGGAGGGGCCGGGGATGGGGGTGACACAGCGCCGGCCGGATAACCGGTCAACGCAGGACCACCCCCACCCAACCCTCCCCCATCAAGGGGGAGGGCTTTCAGTCCGATCAGGCGGCGATGTTCACCGACTGGGTCGAGGTCGAGCTGCTGGAGCTGTCGTCGCTGGCGGTGCTGGTGGTCATCGCATCGGCCAGCTGCTGGAGCAGCTTCTGCATCATCTCAGACGCCAGGTTCGAGCTGGACAGGGTGTCCATCACGCTGGAGGCGCTGTCGGACCTCGGATCCAGCAGGCTGGAGAATTCCGTGCTCGACAGGCTGCCGTCGCCGTCGCTGTCGGCCGCCGAGATCAGGCTGGAGGCGGCCGAAGCCGCATCGCTGCTGTCGGTGTCGGCCGCGGCCAGTTCAGCGGCCGAGACGGTGCCGTCCTGGTTGGTGTCGAGGGCGTCGAACACCTGGCTGGCCGCGGCTGCGCCGCCGGCGCCGCCACCACCACCACCACCGCCTTCACCACCGCCCGCGCTCTCGCTCGGCGGAGGTCCGGGCGGCGGACCGCCCATCGGACCCGCGCCGCCCGAAGCCTGGGCCAGGGCCGCGAACTCGTCGCCCGACAGCGTGCCGTCGCCGTCGCTGTCGCCGTCCGAGATCAGGCTCTCGACGGCCGACGACACATCGTCCGACTCGCCCAGGGCGCTGCTCAGGGCCGTGGTCAGCTCGTCGCTCGACAGGGTTCCGTCGGCGTCGGTGTCGAGGGATTCGAAGATCCCCTGCCCGCCGCCCATTCCCCCCATCTGGCTCATGCCGCCTTCCTGCATGGAAAGCAGCGAGCCGAGGGTTTCGGAGCTGAAACTTTCGCCGCTGGAGCCTTGCGAGCTCATGGCCGGCGGGGGCGGCGGCGGGGGTGAACCGCTGCCGACCTGCATTTCTTGCCCAGTGGACGAGCCACTGGACGACGACGTGGCGCTGGCCGCGGACGTCGTTGAGGAGCTGCGCATCGACTGCAGCAGCTGCTGCATGATCGAAGAACTGCTCAGGCTGGAAACGCTCAAGGCGATTTCTCCTGGTGCCGGTGGACGCGCACGAAGCGCGAGAAACGCGCGCCCTTGCCCCGGGCGCGCTCCGACACCAGCGAAAAACATTCCACATTTCAGCGTGTTGCAGAGGTGAAATGTGGATTTGAGAAGGTGGGGATCAATGACCGCCAAAAGGGGGAACCACCCCCATCCGCAAAATCCCCGCGAAAGCGGGGACCCAGGCTTTTTCTGCAACCCGCCGTGCTCGACGATAAAACACCTGGGTCCCCGCTTTCGCGGGGATTTTACGGGGAGAGGCGCCTGCCCCCTTGAAACGCAAAACGCCGCGACAGCGGGTCGGCTGTCGCGGCGTCCTGTTTCTCAGAAACCCTGCCCACCTCCGTAGAAGCGAGAGGGATCGGGACCTACTTCCCCGAGACCAGTTCCTTCACCAGCGCCTCGCGGCCGTAGACCTTGGTCAGGGCCTCGGTGATCGCCGCCGTCGAGACCACCACGGTGCGGTTGATCGAACCGTCATAGCCGAAGGCGCCGCCCAGCGAATGGATGTTGCCGTCGAAGGCGGCCCCGATCACCCGGCCCTTGGCGTCGATCACCGGCGAGCCGGAATTGCCGCCGATGATGTCGTTGGTGGTGACGTAGTCATAGACCGTCTTGGGGTTCAGCTTGTCCTTGGCGGCGATCCAGCGCGGGGCGGCCTCGAAGGGCTCGGCGCCGGTGACGCGGTCGTAGAAGCCGGCGAAGTCGGTGAAGGGCGTGATCGTGCGGCCGCGATGGGTCCAGCCTGCGACCTTGCCGTAGGACAGACGCAGGGAGAACGTCGCATCCGGATAGACGCTGTCGCCCAGCACCGCGAAGCGGGCCTTGGCGATGCGCTCGGCCGCCGCGTCGGTCGGCGCGGTGACGGTGGCCTCATAGGTCTTGCGCACCTCGCGGCCCGCGCCTTCGGTCTTCAGCACGAACTGGATCATCGGGTCGTCCGAGGCCTGGACGGCGGCCAGCCCCCCGTCCCACAGCGCCTTGCGCACGGCCGGGTCGGCCAGCTTGCTGCCGGCGACCAGGCGGGCCGACAGGCCCTCGGGGCTTTCCTTGCCCAGCAGCAGCTTCACCGCCGGCGCGTCGGCGGTCAGGTACTCGCGGGTCTTCAGCAGCCAGTGCTCGAGATAGAGCTGCTCCAGCGGCGCATCGACCGGCTTGACGTCCAGCAGGCGCTTCTCGGCCAGGGGCAGGCGCGTGTCGGCATATTCCGGCAGGCGCTCGGCCGAGGGCTTGGCGCGCTCCTGGGCGCCGCGCACCAGCGTGCGGGCGTAGCCGTAGAGGTCAGAGCCGCCGCCGGCCGAGGTCTCCAGCTGGCGCATGGTCACAAACTGGTCGGCGAGCGCGACCTGCGCTTTGTCGATCTCGCCCCACGGGTCGCCGATCTCGGCCGACAACTTGGGATCGGCGGCGACCTTGGTCTTCAGGTCCGTCTCGGCGGCGCGCTTGGCGTCCATGAACTTCTTGTCGCTCAGCACGAACTGTTGGCCGAAGAAGACCTTGAAGCTGTTCTCCACCCCGGCCAGCGGCTGGTTGGCGATGCGCTTGTTCTCTTCGCTCCGCTCGCCGAACTGGATCAGGCGGCCGCGCATCTCCGAGCGCTGCAGCTGGCCGACCGGGATGATCAGGTCGCGGTTGGTCTCCAGCTGCGAGACGGTCAGCTGCCGCTGGGTGGTGCCCGGATTGCCGGCCACGAAGGTCGGCTCGCCCTCGACCGGGGCGGTGGCGCGCCAGGTCAGGTGGCTGGGGGTCACGGCCGGCTTGCCGTCCTCGTACAGGCGCAGGAAGGCGCTATCGAGGTTGAAGCGCGGGAAGTTGAAGTTGTCCGGGTCGCCGCCGAAGAAGGCCGTGGCGTATTCCGGCGCGAACACCAGACGCACGTCGGCGTAGCGGCGGTACTTGTACACCTTGTACTGGCCGCCCCGGTAGAAGCTGATGGTCTGGCAGCGCAGGGTCTTGTCCTGGCCGCAGGCGGCCAGCTCGGCGGTGGCGAAGGCGGCGTCGCGCGCCTTGACGAAGTCCTGGCCGGTCTTGCCCGCGCCCGCGGCCTTCACCTGGTCGGTGACGTCGACGATCGACAGCAGCACCTCGGCCTGCATGCCCGCGCACTTCAGCTCTTCCTCGCGCGCGCCGGTCAGGAAGCCGTCCTTGACGTAGTCCTTGCCCTCGCTCGACAGCGACTGGCTGCAATCGGCCACGCAGTGGTTGTTCGTCAGAACGAGGCCCTGCCCCGACACCACCGAGGCCGAGCAGCCGGTGGTCAGGCGCACGGCCGAGGCGCGCACGGTGTCGAGCCACTTCTGGTCGATATCGACGCCGTAGGTCTGCTTGACCTTGGCCGAGGGGAAGTTGTCGAAGGTCCACATCCCCTCGTCGGCCTGGGCGGCGCCGGCGGCCGCGAACGAGAGCACCAGGGCCGAAGCGGCCAGAGTCGAAATCTTCATGAGGCGTCCTTGCCTAACGCGTGTCCCTGAGCCGGATGATTATCCGGGCGTCGCCGGCGCTGATGCCAGCGTACAATGTAACACCTCATAACCAAGCCGAACCGCCGCCGCCAGCCCTGTTTCGCCAGCCCTGTTTCGGATGTCGGCGCGCCGACGCAACAAACGTGCTCGCGCACGGCGTTTCGTCGAAGGGATTTAGCTTACCCCGATTTAACTTGGCCGCACGGCGATCCCGCTGTTCTCCTACAACCGTGAATTGGGGGAGCAGTCCGTAATGTCGTTGGCCTTGGCCACGTTGCTGTACGAGTGGCGTCGATACATGGCGGCCGTCGTCGCCCTGGCCTTCTCGGGCCTGCTGGTGCTGGCGCAGGTCGGCATGTTCGTCGGCATCGGCAAGGGCTTCACCGCCCAGATCGACCGCGCCCGCGCCGACATCATGGTGCTGGGCCCCGGCGCCAAGGCGCTGTTCGGCGGCCCCTCGGGCCTGCCCCGCCGGATGATCCCGCTGGTCTACAGCCACCCCGAGGTGATCCAGGTCGCCCCGCTCGACGGTTCGGGCGGTCGCTTCCAGAACATCCTGTCGCCCGAGGAGACCGCCAAGGCCGAGGCCCGCGCCAAGCGCGGCGAAAAGGGCGGCAACGGCCGCAAGACCGAGTTCGTCAACGTCACCGTCATCGACGCCATCCCCGGCTACGTGACCGTGCCGACCGACTACACCAGTTCGATGATCGAGGCCCTGCGCCGCCCCTACGCCGTGGCCGTCGACCAGACGGCGCTCAAGCGGCTGGGCGTCAAGAAGGGCGACAAGGCCCTCTACAACGGCAAGACCATCACCATCGGCGTGGTCACCACCGGCTATCCCAACATCATCCAGCCCACCCTGGTGATGTCACGCGACACCCTGCGCATGCTGGGCGAGGCCGACACCGGCCAGCGCGTCGGCCCGCTGATGGTGCAGATCCGCGACCCGGCCCACGCCGAGGTCGTCGCCGCCCAGCTCAACAAGAAGGCCGACGGCAAGTTCCGCGCCTGGACCCGCCAGGAACTGGCCGACGCCAATTCCGGGGCCATGCTGGAGGACCAGATCATCGGCATCATGCTGGGCTTCTCGGCGTTCCTCGGCCTGTTGATCGGCGTGGCCATCACCTGGCAGACCCTGCGCGGGGCGATCATGGCCAACATCAAGGAGTTCGCCTCCCTGCGGGCCCTGGGCGTCTCCATGGGCGACCTGCGCAACATCGTCATGGAGCTGTCCTTCTGGGTCGGGATCGTCGGCGTGTTCGCCGCGGGCCTGCTGACCTGGCTGGTCAGCCTGCTGGCCGTCGCCGGCGGCGTGCCGATGTACTTCCCGCCGGTGCTGGTCGCGGTCGTCGCCGTCTTCCTCGTCGTCATCGCCATGCTGTCGGGCTTCCTGTCGCTCGGCGTCCTCAAGAACAGCCAACCCGCGGACCTGCTGCGATGAGCGGAAACAACAACGCCCACAAGCGCGGCGAGACCGCCCTGGCCGCCAAGGGCCTGGTCAAGCGGTTCAAGACCGGCCGCACCTTCATCGAGGTGCTCAAGGGGGTCGACTTCAACGCCCGCCACGGCGACGTGACCATGGTCATGGGCCCGTCCGGCTCGGGCAAGTCCACCCTGGTGGCGGCGCTCTCAGGCCTGCTCAAGCCCGACGAAGGCCACGTCTCGGCGCTGGAGGCCGACGACCTGTGGGCGCTGCCGCCGGGCCGCATCGACCGCTTCCGCCTGGATCACTGCGGCTTCATCTTCCAGGGCTTCAACCTCTTCCCCGCCCTCACCGCCAAGCAGCAGGTGATGACGGTGCTGAAGTACCAGGACGTCGGTCCCGGCGAGGCCGCCCGCCGCGCCCAGGCGGCGCTGGAGTCCGTGGGCCTTGGCCCCCGCGTCAACCAGCGCCCGTCGGAACTGTCGGGCGGCGAGAAGCAGCGCGTGGCCATCGCCCGGGCGCTCGCCAAGAACCCCAACCTGATCTTCGCCGACGAACCGACCTCCGCCCTCGACGGCAAGAGCGGCGAGACGGTGATCAAGCTGCTGCGCGCCGCCGCCACCGAGCGCGGCGCGGCGGTGATCTGCGTAACCCACGACCCGCGGCTCGAGGCCTATGCCGACCGCGTCATCCACATCGAAGACGGCCGGATCCTGGACGACGTGCGCCGCACGCCGGACGCCGATCCCGCGCCGCTCAGCCACTGATTTCCCGGGGGAAGTTCCACATGCCCAGGTTCCTGCGTCGTCCGGCCTTCTGGATCGTCATCGTCGTCATCGGCCTGCTCGGGGGCGGCTTCTTCTACGTGAAGGGCCAGGCCGCCGAGAAAAAGAAGAAGCTCGAGGTCGCCGCCGCTCAGGAGGAGCCCTCCCCCTACGCGGCCATCGCCAACGGCAAGGCCGACGTCGAGGGCGGCGTGATCCAGGTGGCCGCGCGCCGCCAGGGCATCGTGCGCCAGGTCTTCGTGCAGGAAGGCGACGTCGTGGTCGCCGGCCAGCCGCTCGCCAAGCAGGAGGACGACGAGCCGCGCCTGGCCGCCCAGACCGCCGCCGCCAACCTCGCCTCGGCCCGCGCCCAGTTGGCCCTACACCAGGTGCAACTGCGCACCGCCCAGCGCGAGTACAAGCGCCTGCAGAACCTGTCGGCCTCCAACTTCGTCGCCGCCCAGCGCCTCGACCAGGCCAGCGACCAGATCGCCCAGGCCCAGGCCAATATCGGCGCCCAGCAGGCCGCCATCGCCGTCGCGACGGCTCAAGTCGGCCAGGCCAACTTCACCCAGGAGCTGACGGTGATCCGCGCGCCGGCCAACGGCCGCATCGCCCGCCGCTACGCCAATCCCGGCGCCGGCGCCTCGACCCTCAACGTCACCTCGATGTTCGATCTCGAACCCGACACCCAGCGCATCGTCCGCGCCGAGATCGTCGAGGCCGACCTGCCCAACGTGAAGCCCGGCCAGGAGGTCGAGATCCAGCCCGAGAGCGACCCCGACAAGGTCTATGTCGGCCGCGTCCTGCGCCGCGCCGCCGTCTTCGGCGCCCGCAAGCTGGCCTCCGACGACCCCAGCCAGCGCAGCGACGAACGCGTCGTCGAAGTCGTCGTCAGCGCCGACGGCGCCCCGCTGCTGGTCGGCCAGCGCGTGCTGGTGAAGTTCATGAAGCCCGGCAAGAAGGCCGGCGCCAAACGCGACAAGCCGACCGCCCCGGTGGCCGGCGGCCTGACCAAGCCGAAGAAGACCTGACGACGAAGCCCAAGGCGGGGGCGCCCTTGACGCCCCCTCCCCGCCGCCGCACAAACGCGCGAAACCAAACACGCGTTTGAGGGAGACTTAGGGCATGGCGGACGACATTCGCTTCGACGGTCAGGTGGCGATCGTCACGGGCGCGGGCGGCGGGCTCGGGCGTCAGCACGCCCTGGAGCTGGCCCGGCGCGGGGCCAAGGTGGTGGTCAACGACCTGGGCGGATCCGTCGACGGCTCGGGCGGCTCGTCCGACGCCGCCAAGGCCGTGGTCGCCGAGATCGAAGCCTTCGGCGGGCAGGCCATCGCCCACGGCGCTTCGGTGACCGACGACGCCGGCGTCGCCGATCTGGTGAAGACCACGATCGACACCTGGGGCCGCATCGACATCCTGGTCGCCAACGCCGGCATCCTGCGCGACAAGACCCTGACCAAGATGGAGCTGGCCGACTTCGAGGCCGTGATCCAGGTCCACGTCTTCGGCACCTTCAAGCCGATCAAGGCCGTGTGGGACATCATGAAGGGCCAGAACTACGGCCGCATCGTCGTCACCACCTCGTCCTCGGGCATGTACGGCAACTTCGGCCAGTCCAACTACGGCGCGGCCAAGATGGCGGTGCTGGGCCTGATGAACACGCTGAAGCTCGAAGGCGCCAAGAACAACGTCAAGATCAACGCCATCAGCCCCGTGGCCGCCACCCGCATGACCGAGGGCCTGATGCCGCCGGAAGTGCTGGAGAAGCTGAAGCCGGAATACGTGACGCCTGGCGTCGTCTACCTGGTGTCGGAAGACGCCCCCACCGGCGCGATCCTGACCGCCGGCGCCGGCGCCTTCGCCCTGTCGCGGATCTTCGAGACCGAAGGCGTCTATCTGGGCGAAGGCGGGCTGTCGGCCGAGGAAGTCCGCGACAGCTGGGAGCAGATCACCGCCGAGCCCGGCCAGCAGGCCTATTTCAACGGCGGCGAGCAGGGCCAGAAGTTCTTCAGAAAGCTCGCCGGCGGCTGAAGCTTCCCTAAGGTAAAGCATTACGGCGCGGGCGCGGGATCCAGGTCTCGCGCCCGTCGCTTTTCAAAGCTGACAAAATTGTCAAAAGAGCGCCATTCGCGATTTAGGCGAATACATGGCTTTACCTAAGGGAAGCCAGCGTTTCTGACGTAACGACGAATAGAGTGAGGCCTAAAAGCCGCCATTTCTTTGACGCGATGAACAAAATTCACCGCGAAGCGAATAAATAGCAACGTTTTTTGAAAAGATCAGTTAGAGGCGACAGCAACCTCCAGCGCTGCAAGGCGTTTGGCGGACCGAACAGCCTCCCCAAGCTCCCTTAGAAGGTGCGTCAGTCATGTCTCTCTCGCGTAAGCTCCTGGCCGCCGGCGCGGCCGTCGTCGCCCTCGCCGCCGCCTCGCAAGCCTCGGCTTCGGGCTTCTACCTGCAGGAACAATCGGTCCGCGGTTCGGGCCGCGCCTATTCGGGCGAAGTCGCCGACACCGGCGCCGCCAGCCTGTGGTGGAACCCGGCCGCCATCGCCAGCGTCGAGCACGCCGAAGTCTATGGCGGCCTCCACGCCATCCTGGTCAACTCGGACGTCAAGAACACCGGTTCGACCATCACCCGTCCGGGCCAGGCGACCACCGCCATCAGCGGCGAAACCCGCGAGAGCAACCCGATCCTGAACGGCCTGCTGCCGAACTTCGCCGGCGCCTGGCGCCTGAACGACAAGATCGTCGTCGGCCTGTCGACCGCCGCCCCGTACAACTTCACCACCAAGTACGGTGAAGGCAACTTCGCCCGCTACGACGCCCTGAAGTCGCGCCTGACCTCGATCGACATCCAGGGCACGGTGGCCTACCGCCTGACCGACCAGATCGACCTGGGCGTCGGCGTCAGCGCCGAATACGCCGACGCGAACCTGACCAACGCCCTGCCGCAGGTCTCGCCGCTGCTGGCCGACACCGGCCGCCAGTCGCTGACCGGCGACGGCTGGGACTACGGCTGGACCGTCGGCGGCCAGTTCCGCCCGACCTCGACCCTGACCGTCGGCGCCAGCTACCGCTCGAAGATCGAACACACCCTGAAGGGCCAGGTGACGATCGCGGGCCTGAGCAGCGTCCTGGCCGCCAGCAACGGTTCGTTCGACGGTGAAGCCACCATCACCACCCCGTGGATGGCCACCCTGGGCGCCCGCTGGGCCGTGACCCCGAAGACCACCCTGAACGCCTCGGTCAGCCGTATCGGCTGGAGCGAGTTCGACGCCATCCGCGTCACCCGCGCCGCCGGCACCACCGTGATCGACCAGGACTACAAGGACATCACGACCATCGCCATCGGCGTCGATCACCAGCTGACCCCGCGCCTGACCCTGCGCGGCGGCGTCCAGAAGGACCCGACCCCGACGCCGGAAGTCGGCCGCACCGCCCGCGTGCCGGACGGCGACCGCATGCTCTACGCCGTCGGCGCCACCTGGGCCGCCAAGCCGAACCTGCTGCTCGACGTCGGCGCCAGCTACATCGACTTCGACAAGGCCGTGATCACCCGCACCGACGTCTCGTACGCCGGCACCGCCGCGGCCACGACGACCGTCCTGAAGGGCGAAGCCACCGGTTCGGGCGCCGTGCTCTCGACCGGCGTCCGCTGGACCTTCTAAGGCTTTCCAGCCTCTGAAACGGAAAGGCCGCCCGGATCGCTCCGGGCGGCCTTTTTGTTTGTCCGGAGACGGGTGAAAGTCTTCGCCAATCTAATCCCGCCTCCCTCGCCCCTGTGGCGAGGGCCCATGTCGGCGACGGCTCAGACCTCGACCATGGCTCGAAAGGTTTGAGCGGCCGAACGATGGATCCTGGGCACAAGGCCCAGGAAGGCGAAAAAATCGGAGCGGCTCTAGTTCGAGACCGTCGCCCAAACCGCCTTGGCCGCCTGCACGAACGCCTTGGCCGCCGCGCTCTCCGGCGCGGCCAGCACCACCGGCCGCCCCGCGTCGCCGGCTTCGCGCACGGCCATCTCGATCGGCACCTGGGCCAGCACCGGCACGCCCAGGGCCTCGGCCTCCGCCACCCCGCCGCCCGAGCCGAAGATCGGGATCGGCGCGCCCGTCGCCGGGTCGGCGAAGAAGGCCATGTTCTCGATCAGGCCCAGGATCGGCGTCGCGGTCTTGGCGAACATCGCCGCCGCGCGGCGGGCGTCGATCAGGGCGATCTCCTGCGGGGTGGTGACCAGCACCACGCCGTCGATGCGCAGCTTCTGCACCAGGGTCAGGTGGATGTCGCCGGTGCCCGGCGGCAGGTCGACGACCAGCACGTCCAGCGGCTGCGCCTCGCTGCCCCAGGCCACGTCGTGGATCAGCTGGCGCACCGCCGACGAGGCCATCGGCCCGCGCCAGATCATCGCCCGGCCCTCGTCGACCATGAAGCCGATCGACATCAGCTTCACGCCGTGGGCCTCGAGCGGCAGCAGCTTCTTGTCCTCGAAGGTCGGCTCGCCGTCGACGCCCATCATCCGGGGCGCCGAGGGACCGTAGATGTCGGCGTCCAGCAGCCCGACCTTCAGCCCCAGCCCCGCAAGCGCGCAGGCCAGGTTGGTCGAGACCGTGGACTTGCCCACCCCGCCCTTGCCCGAGGCCACGGCGATGACGTGGCGCACGTGGGCGGGCTTTTCCGAGGCCGGCGGCGGAGCGACCTGAGCCTGCGGATCGTCGGCCACCCGCGCGCCCTTGCGCACGCGGGTCGTCTCGGCCGGGGCCTGGGCGGTCAGCACCACCTGGGCCCGGGTGATCCCCGGCAGGGCCGCCAACGCTTTCTCGGCCGCCTCGCGCACCGGCGCGTAGCCGCCGACCCGGGCGGCGGGAACCTCCAGCACGAAGCCGGCCTTGCCCTCGCGCACCACCAGCCCCTGCACCAGGCCGGCCTTCACCAGGCCCAGCCCCGTGGCCGGATCCTCGATGCGATCGAGGGCCTCGCGGGCGTCATCGGGAGTTGCAGAAGAGCTTGCGGTCACGTCAGTGTCTTGCCTTGTCGCGTGGGGGTCCTCATATCCGCGTGCGGGGTCTGTTTTACAACCCCGCCAGCCAACAAGCCTGAGGAGGTCGCCCCGCGGCCTCCGCACCAACAAGCCCAAGGAGGTTGCCCGCAACCTCCACCAACAAGAACGAGCGACGGGAAGACAGCGCCGCCCATGCCCTGGAACGACAACGCCGGACCCGGCCCCTGGGGCTCGCCCCCGCCGGGCGACGACAAGAACGACGGCGGGCGCAAGTCCGACCCGACACGCCGCCCCCCCGGCCCGCCCGGCGTTCCGCCGCCGCCCATCGACGTCGCCGAACTGGTCGACCGCCTGACCGGCCGCCTGCGCGAGACCTTCGGCGGCCCTGGTCGCGGCAAGGCCATCGCCCTGGGCGCCGCCGCCGTGGCTGGCCTGTGGCTGGTGTCTGGCGTCTATGTCGTCCAGCCCAACCAGCAGGGCGTGGTCACCACCTTCGGCGCCTACAGCCGCACCAGCGATCCTGGCCTGCGCTACCGCCTGCCCTGGCCCATCGAGGAGGTCGAGCGCGTGCCCGTCACCTCGATCCAGACCCTCGACGTCGGCGGCGTGCCCGGCGCGGAAGTCCCGGCCGAGCGCCTGATGCTGACCGGCGACGAGAACATCGTCGACCTCAGCTTCACCATCCAGTGGAGCGTGTCGGACGCCGGCAAGTTCGTGTTCAACGTCCGCGCCCCCGACGCCGTGATCAAGGACGTGGCCGAAAGCGCCATGCGCGAGGTGGTCGGCAAGACCGCCCTGACCCCGATCCTCACCAACGGCCGCGGCCAGGTCGAAAGCCAGACCCGCGCGCTGATGCAACAGACGCTGGACCGCTACAACATCGGCGTGCGCATCGAAGGCGTCCGCATCCAGGTCGCCACCACCCCCGCTCCCGTGCTCGACGCCTTCCGCGACGTGCAGCGTGCGGCCCAGAACGCCCAGTCGGCGGCCAACATCGCCCGCGGCGAGGCGGCCACCGTCATCCAGCAGGCCAAGGGCTACCGCGAGCAGGTGGTGCGCGAGGCCGCCGGCGACGCGGCCCGCTTCAACCAGGTCTACGAGCAGTACAAGCTGGCCCCCGGCGTCACCCGCGAGCGCCTCTACATCGAGACCATGCAGCGCGTGCTGGCCAAGTCCAACAAGGTCATCATCGACAGCAAGGGCGCCAACGCCCCGGTGATCCTGCCGTCCGACACCTTCCGTCCGCGCGTCGCTCCCGCGCCCGTCGATGGAGCCGCCCGATGAGCCGCATCCGCAATCCCAACACCCCGCTGATCGCGGCCGGCGCCACCGCCTTCGCCGCCCTGATCCTGCTGTCGACCACCGTCTACCAGGTCGACCAGCGCCAGCAGGCCCTGGTGGTGCGCTTCGGCGATCCCGTGCGCGTGGTCCTCGACCCCGGCCTCCACCTGAAGGCCCCGATCGACAAGGTGCTGCGCTTCGACAAGCGCAACATCGACATCGCCGCCAACCAGGAAGAGGTCACGGCCGCCGACCAGGAGAAGCTCGTCGTCGACGCCTTCGTCCGCTACCGCATCTCCGATCCGCGCCAGTTCTACCGCAAGCTCGGCCGCGAGAGCGTGGCCCGCGATCGCCTCGACCGCATCGTCAACGCCGCCCTGCGCGAGCAGATCGGCCGGCGGAACTCCGAAGACGTGATCGCCGGCAAGCGCGCCGAGATCATGGCCGACATCCGCACCGAGGTCGCCCGTCAGGTCGCCGGCTCGCAGCTGGGGCTCGAGATCATCGACGTGCGCATCAAGCGCGCCGACCTGCCCGAGCCCAACCAGCAGGCGGTGTTCGAGCGCATGCAGACGGCCCGCAAGCAGGAGGCCGCCGAACTGCGCGCCATCGGCGACCAGCAGCGCCGCGAGATCGTCGCCACCGCCTACGAGGAGGCCGAGAAAATCCGAGGCGAAGCCGACGCCCAGCGCGCCCAGCTGTTCGCCTCCAGCTTCGGCCGCGACCCCTCGTTCGCCGCCTTCTACCGCTCGATGCAGGCCTATGAGCAGTCGCTGGGCCAGGGCGACACCACCCTGGTGCTCTCCCCCGACAGCGCCTTCTTCAAATACTTCGACAAGGGCCCGGCGGGGTAAGATCCTCCCCCTCTGGGGGAGGTGTCGCGGAGCGACGGAGGGGGGCCGTTTTCAGCTTGCGAAGCGCCGGCCCTCCTCCTCCCGTAAAATCCCCGCGAAAGCGGAACAACTGATCCCTCTCCCCTTGCGGGAGAGGGTGGCCCTGCGGAGCAGGGTCGGGTGAGGGGTCTCTCAGAACCCAACACCGCATGCGGCGGTCAGGCGGGGTGGGGCGTCTCAAGTCTGAGAGACCCCTCATCCGTCGGCCTTCGGCCGCCACCTTCTCCCGCAAGGGGAGAAGGATCGCGGACGGGGATAAAGCGCTGCCAATCCCCGTCGGGCGCGGGCCAAACCCCAACCAATCCAACCCCTTACAACTTTCTCACCGCCCTGGATCAGACGCGCTCAAACCACCCGCATAATAACCCCGTCTCGCCGCACCGAAGGGGCGCGCGGCCAGCGACCATGCGGCGGCGGGATGCGATCGAGCGGG
>PJTT01000236.1_pt1 | contig 74585 bp, 86 predicted proteins | sample 1512261 | NCBI WGS metagenome assembly PJTT01 (sample SAMN08177685, study PRJNA422409) | Soil metagenome, whole genome shotgun sequencing project. | isolation source: Soil (2) enriched on wood chips | place: USA: Madison | collected 2015-01-15 | reverse complement strand
TCGTGGTAAATCATATTGCTGTCAAGTTGCTCTCCAGCAGCGCTTGAGTCCTCTTCTGATTTACAGCGCTAATAAAGGCCTTTTAAGCCAATTTAACACCAACTATTTTTTGCACCATTACCTTATAAATTGAATTGTTTTAAATTCAACTCGCCAAATTTCAAAGGTGGCTCCGGCTCCTTGCCAAATTCGTTTAACACCAATCCCCACCAACCTACATTTTTCCATTGGCCTAATTTATAGCCTACATTTTCATAAGTAGCAAACCATTTGAAACCAAGGCTTTCATGCAGCGCCACGCTCGGGTCGTTGGGCAAATTGATAACAGCATATACATTGCGAAATAGCTGTGCTTTTAGTATTTCAAACAAACGAGCATATAGCACACGACCTATTCCCTGCTTTTGAAATTCGGGATGAATATAGACAGAACACTCCACTGACCATTGATAGGCAATGCGCTCGCGATAGCGACTGGCATAGGCATATCCGGCTATTTTCCCATCCACTTCATATACAATCCAGGGAAATTCCAGCATATAGGTTTCTATTCTGCCGGCAAACGCCTCGACAGTAGGCACCTCAGTTTCGAAAGTGATGGAAGTATCCTGCACATAAGGCGCATAAATTTCCAGCATGGCAGCACTATCTTCCCGCGTAGCCAATCTTATATTTCTCAAGCAATAATTTTTTAGATTTTCAAAAATAAGTATTCGGTTTGAAGTTAAAGAAGCTTCACATATTATTTATCTTTGCCCACTTCCAGACGAAATTATCCTCTTATTTTATGGCTTCATCCAAGGCAAGCAATGCGATGACATTCGTGTTTATCACATTGCTGATAGACGTAATCGGCATCAGTATTATCATTCCGGTTATGCCCACGCTCATCGAGCAATTGATACATGGCGATGTGAGCGTGGCAGCAAAATACAACGGCTGGCTGATGCTTACTTACGCGCTGATGCAATTTGCTTTTTCGCCTATTCTCGGTGGATTAAGTGACCGCTTTGGCCGCAGGCCTATTTTGCTTATATCTTTACTGGGATTGGGTATCGACTATGTATTTCTGGCATTGGCACCTACTATTTCGTGGCTATTTGTAGGGCGGGCTATTGCGGGAATAGCAGGCGCCAGTTTCACTACGGCATCGGCCTATATAGCCGATGTAAGCGAACCCGAAAAACGTGCACAAAATTTTGGTTTGATTGGCGTCGCATTTGGGTTAGGGTTCATACTTGGTCCTGTTATAGGCGGCCTCGCCAGCGATTGGGGACCGCGAGCACCATTCTGGCTATCGGCTGGTTTGTCTTTGGTAAATTTCCTGTATGGTTGTTTTGTCTTTCCCGAATCGCTGGCAAAAGAAAACCGTAGACCTTTCGACTGGAAACGTGCCAATGCCGTGGGCTCTTTGATGCAACTGCGCAAATACCCTGTAGTATCCGGTATGGTTATTTCCTTCACACTTATCTATATTGCTGCACATGCTGTGCAATCTACCTGGTCGTTTTATACCATGTTCAAATTTGAATGGTCGGAGAAAGTAGTGGGCTATTCTTTGGGATTAGTAGGCGTGCTCGTGGCGGTGGTTCAAGGTGGATTGATTCGGGTGCTTATCCCTAAATTCGGCAAAGAAAATTCTGTGATTATAGGGCTCATGCTATATGCTTTAGGTATGCTGCTATTCGGCTTTGCGACGGAGGGCTGGATGATGTTCTTAATATTAGTGCCGTATTGCCTGGGTGGCATCGCCGGGCCAGCGCTGCAAGGTATTATTTCGGGCGAAGTAGCTGCGAACGAACAAGGAGAATTGCAAGGTGGACTGACCGCATTGATGAGCGCAACGAGTATTGTAGGCCCGCTTACGATGAATGGACTATTTTCGTATTTTTCGGGCAAGAATGCGCCAATTTATTTCCCGGGTGCACCTTTTTTGTTAGGCAGCATTTTGCTGGTGGCAAGCGTATTATTCGCCTGGCCAAGGCTAAAAATCAAAACGGGAAACAAAGAAACGCCGCCCTTTCAGCATCACTAAAAACAGCTATTAAACATTGAAACTTTTTAATAAGAAAGAAAAGCCAACGATAAAAAGGATACTCATTATCCGCTTTTCCTCCATTGGCGATATTGTGCTTACCACACCTGTGATACGTGCTGTAAAGCGCCGTTATCCTGATGCTGCGCTTCATTTTCTAACCAAGAAAAATTTTAAGCAGGTAACTATCTACAACCCTTTCATCGACACGATTCACACGCTTGAAGAAGACATTGATATTACCATAAATGAACTCAAAAAATACAAATTTGACTATATAGCCGACCTGCAAAAAAACTTTAGAAGCAGGCGTATTGTCGATGCTTTGAATGTGCCATCTGCCTCTTTTCCTAAGTTGAATATCCGGAAATGGTTGTACACCAATTTTAAAATAAATACCCTGCCTAACAGGAGTATTGTGGAGCGCTATTTTGAAGCGGTAAAAAAAATAGGGGTAACCAATGATGGCGAGGGATTGAACTATTTTATTCCCGAAGAAAAAGAAACGAAGCAGGACGATATTCCGATGAGCCATTGGGCGGGCTATGTAGGCTGCGTAATAGGCGGTTCCTTTGCTACCAAGAAAATGCCGGTTCAAAAATGGCAGGAATTTGTAGCTAAATGCCCCTACCCTGTAATATTGCTGGGTGGTCCGGAAGACTGTGAAGAGGGCGAGCAAATTGTGCTGCAACAAGAGGGAAAAGTATACAACGCCTGCGGCAAATTCAACCTGACAGAATCGGCCGACCTTGTGCGCAGAGCGCGGGTAGTTGTAACCAATGATACCGGATTGATGCACGTTGCAGCTGCTTTCAAAAAGCCGATTGTGAGCCTTTGGGGAAATACGACGCCGCAAATGGGTATGTTTCCTTATTATGGTTTTAATGATTTAAAAGAAAATATAGCGCCGCAATTGGAAATAGTCGAGGTCAATAATTTATCTTGCCGCCCATGCAGCAAATTAGGTCATAAGCAATGTCCTAAAAAACATTTCAAGTGCATGAATAATATAGCGATCGACCAGATTGTGAGCACAGTAGAGCGGTTTTGGACGCTATAGGTTTTGAATTTATGTTTAACTTCGCCAGCTATAAAATCACATCTTTAAACAAACAGGATTTTTTATTGTCTTAAATCTGAATAAACGACAAACACAAATATTATGAGATATCTATTGCTTGCTTCTGTAGGATTATTATTGTCATGCTCTGCTACTAAAAAGGCTGCGAAAGGCGCTGATGGGAAAGACGCCGTAGCATTGGAATACAATACATGGGAGCTTTCGTCAATTCCAGGATTTGAGATAGAAAGTAACTTAAGTAAAAAGGTGACTATACTGTTCACTGACTCTACAAAACGAGTTAGTGGAAATGGAGGCTGTAATGGTTATGGTGGCACTTATGAAATGAATGGTTCCAAGTTAAAATTCGGACCGTTAATGGCGACGAAAATGGCGTGTACACCTGGTATGAAGACCGAAGATAAATACATGTCTGCCTTGAGAGAAACAGACAATTTTGAGATATCAGGTAACAAACTGATGCTTAAAAAAGGCAGTACAGTATTGGCTGAGCTGAAAAAAGGAACAAAAACACAAAAATAATTTTGCTATTAGAATAAAAGCATTTAATTTTGCGCAAAATTTTTGGAGCATGTTTGCAGTTGTAACAATAGCAGGACAACAGTTTAGAGTTCAAAAGAACGACGAACTTTTTGTACACCGTCTTGAAGGTAAAGAAGGTGATAATATAGAATTTGCAGAAGTACTGATGACCGGTACTGATGGTAATATTTCCATAGGAAGCGCAGTAAAATCAGTAGTTAAAGCTGAGATTCTGGGTCACTTGAAAGGAGATAAAGTTCTTATATTTAAGAAAAAACGCCGTAAAGGTTATCAAAAACTGAATGGCCACCGTCAGTCACTGACGAAGATTAAAATCCAGGATATCGCTTAAGCGAAAATATTTTTGGAACGAATAATATTTTATTTTTAACTTTGTATAGATTACAAAAAATAATTACAAGAAATGGCACATAAGAAAGGTGAAGGTAGCGTAAAGAACGGCCGTGATTCCCGCAGCAAACGCCTTGGAGTAAAAATATTTGGTGGCCAACCAGCCATCTCCGGAAACATTATCATTCGTCAGCGTGGTACGGTTTATCATCCGGGTTCTAACGTAGGTATCGGTAAAGATTTCACACTATTCGCTTTAACAGACGGTATAGTTGAGTTCAGAAAAACTGCATCGAAAACCCTCGTTTCAGTAAGTGAAGTAAACGCCACCGCCGAAGCTTAATGCTTTAGGCGGTTTTGCCATATAAGAGCTTTTTATTTTCTAACCCCCTAAATTTGATAAGTATGGCACCTGCAAAAAAAGCTGCTCCGAAGAAAGTAGCTGCTGCAAAAAAAGCTGCTCCGAAGAAAGCTGCTGCACCAAAAAAAGCTGCTCCGAAGAAAGCAGCCGCGCCTAAAAAAGCCGCTCCGAAGAAAGCTGCTGCACCTAAGAAAGCCGCTCCTAAAAAAGCTGCTGCACCTAAAAAAGCCGCTCCGAAGAAAGCTGCTGCACCAAAGAAAGCCGCTCCTAAAAAAGCTGCTGCTAAGGCTGCACCTAAAAAAGCTGCACCGAAGAAAGCCGCTGCACCTGCTAAAAAAGTAGCTGCAAAAAAGCCAGCTCCTAAGAAAGCTGCTGCAAAAAAATAATTACAACAACTTAATCAGATAGGAATCCCGGTAATCATGTTACCGGGATTTTTATTTGAACGCCTTTAAGGCAATTTTGTTCTTGGCTTATACGTTTGGTAACTCGATTATAAAAACTACGTTTCTACTACTGTGTCTATAAAATCATTTCGTTACATACTCTTTCTATTTTTACTATTACCTGTTGCCGGTAATGTCGCTCTGGCGCAATCCATCTCAGGAACCATAAAGGATATTGACACTAAGGCCGGCATGGCTGCTGTAATGGTGCAAAACACAACACAGGACGTAGCCACCTTTGCAGATGCAGAGGGCAATTACAATATACAGGCTAAGGCGAATGATATCGTGGAATTTACCTATTTGGGGTATTATGCAGTGTCAACAACAGTTCCCTCCAGCGTGAATGGCCGCGTTGAGCGTGATGTGCGCATGAAAAAAGAGTCTTTCTCCTTAGACAATGTAGTCATTCGTCCCGATTACACGCCTTATCAGCTCGATAGCATAGAGCGGCACCGAACCTACCGGGAAGCCATTGAACGACAAAAAGAGCGGTCAGTAATGAGTCCCGTTAGTGCTATCGCTGAGAACATTTCGAGAAAAAGCAGGCAACGCTGGCGTTTCCAGAAAAATTTTGAAAAATGGGAAGACCAAAAGTTTGTAGACACACGTTATACACCGTCGGTAGTCAAGGATATGACAAATATGCCAGACGATGAGATTTATGCATTTATGGCTGCCTACCCTATGCCGAACGACTATGCAAGGGTAGCATCCGAACTGGAAATAAAAATGTGGATTAAATATAACTTTCGCCAATGGCAGCAAACGCCCAACAAGCAAGTGCAACATCCCGATTCTTTAGACTTTGGTACACCGGCAACCGACTCGTCACGGTCAAGATAGCGATTTGTAGCTTTCTGTTTGTGGCTATACCACTATTTTCCTTTGCGCAGCAACAAGCCACCGGCGTAGTAAAAGAGCAAAAATCCAATGTACCTATTTCGGGCGTAATGGTGCATAATCCCAAAAACGGGGCTATTTATTACACCGATGCAAATGGTAATTACCAAATAGCAGCTTCCGCCGGCGACACCTTGTCATTTGAGTCGACCGGCTATTTCCCCTATAAATATGCAATCCCTCTTGGCTCATCGCTTACCGATAAAGTCATTCGACTAAGCCCGAATGTTGAAGTAATAGATTCCGTTATCGTTCGCAGAGCACTTACCAAGTATCAGCAAGACTCTTTGGCGCGTTACCAAATCTATGATAGTGCTTTAAATAAGAAGACACGACGCACGAATATAGACCAGGATAAATACGGCGCACGCACTAACTTTGGTTTAAATATCAATGGGCCTATTTCATCCTTATTGACAAGGCGGTCAAAGAAGTATAAGCAACTCAAGCGATTTCAAAATGGATATGCCGGCAAGGAGGACGAGCTATTTATCGAATATAAATACAACAAAGGCATCGTAAGCGAGCTGACCGGTATGCAAGACGAAGAAGCAGGAAATTTCATCAACAAATACCCGATGGAACTCGCCTTTGCGCGAACCGGTACTGAACTGGAAATTAAAATGTGGATTTTGTATAATTATCGTACATGGAAAAATCTTTCGCCATCAGAAAAACAGCCGGATATAGATTAACGGTACTGTTATTTTGAGTTTTGTTGCTCATCGCGAATCGGGCAAAGTCACCGGTAAGATTTCTACAGATGCAGAAATTGATTCTTCGATTCTATCGTTGGCAATAGTTATATCCCCACACGTTGCCAAATAAATCGCATTCCTCTTGCATCCAAACGGCCAATTACTTTTGTATCGTGTGCTCGATTTCCAACTTGAAGTACGCAACGTAGGGAGTTTTCACGCTTAGTAGAATCAAGCAGCTTGTAGTTAAATAGCAATTTATAGGCTATTTAAATAGCAATTTATAGGCTATTTTTTCTTTCTGAAATCGCCACGTTTCCACGATTTGAAAAAGTCGTTCCACTTCATAGGATTGAATAAGCCGATTGGTTGTTGCTGTCCGTAATAAGTGCCGGCGTAAGCTTGTTGTGTTTGATACATTTGCTGGTTTTCACGACCATCTTTAGGCAATGTAGCCATCAATAAGCGCATCGTTTGCTTGTCGGTATTTTTGCGCATACGCTCATAATCATCATCATCAAGCGGACGGTATTTAATAGCATAGTCAAATTCCTCCGCACTCATCATAGGATTGATAATAGTCTCAGGCAGATAAAATGTATCCTGAACCATTAGTTGAATCATGGAAAAATACTGACCTTGAATTTGCTCCGGCACTACGTAACTCACGTCGCGGTACGAAAGCGCAGAGAATACCAATGTATCTCCTTTTTCGCATACCAATGAAAATACCCCTGTTTCGCTGGAGTTTACACCCCTATCTTGATTTTTAACCAATACTGTAACGCCTGATATTCCGCGCAGACTATCCGCGGTCATCGTTACACCGGTTATTTGTACCAGTCTTCGGTTAATAGAATTATCGTTGTCATTGGATTGGGCATATACTTTAGCGAAAAGAGCCAATAATAGCAGTGGTAGTATTCTCAGGATATTCTTCATGTCGGACAAAGTTATGATAAACAGCAAATAAAGCCAATTACGATTGACCAATCGGCCAATGATTTAATATGAATAGGAATAGTTACAGAATACAAACATAAACAGCCAAGCCCCAAATTGGTTGTTATTAACGAAGATATAGGGGAAATTATGCGGAGAGGTTTGGAAATAGACACCCTACCCTTTTACACCATACATCAATAGTCGCTTAAACGAATAGATAGCTGGAAACTTAGGAAAATGTTGTTCTATATTTTCGATAAATGCAGCTTGCAGCAAAGCTTGTCCTGCTGCGTCTAAGCGCTCCATGTAGGGTATTAAAGCCGAGCCTGATATGAAGTCGTAGAGTTCCTTTGCTGATGTTGCTATTATTGGATAAACCTTTAGCGAAATATTCAAATCTTGCAGGCCATTTTCAAATAATATAGTAGCATATTCATCTATCGACAACACCGGAGATATGCGGCTATAACCACCCAACAAATCCGAGAAAGGCTTGTGGGTAGCTATTTCCAGCAAAATTCTATTCAAAACATTTTCATGCTGAAAAGGCATTTGTACTGCAAATTGTCCTCCAGGATTTAGCTTTGAAATCAATTGCGGAAATACAGACTTGTGATTGTCTGACCATTGTAAGGCGGCATTGCTGAATATCAAATCCCACTGCGATGCTTCTGTTGCAAAATCTTCAATTGTCTTGCTTTTAAATCGAAGATTGTCTAGTTGCAATTTGGCTGTATCTGCAAGCATCTCTGCCGAGGCATCAATGCCTAAAAAATCTGTAGCATTAAATTTGTTCGCAAGAATAGCAGTTTGTTCGCCTGTTCCGCAACCTATATCCACAGCGGTTTTTAGCTTGTCGTCAGTGATCATATTCATCAAATCAAAGAAAGGCCTGTATCGAATATCTTTAAACTGGTTGTACACTTCGGGATTCCACGGCATGGTGATTGCAGTTTTGTTTGAGCATTAAAATTAGGGATTGAAACGCTAAAACAACCCTGGCTAATTCTATGGTATTTTTCTAAACATTTCAAGCTGTTTTAATGAATATTTCTCATTAAAAAACACTTGTGAATTATTGAAATATTAGATTTAAAAATTGATATTTGCCTTTAAGAAATAAAAAATTCTCAACTTGAAAAAAATATAAAATGGATAATATTAGATTAGGCGCATTCTCTGTAAGCCTTACTGTAAAAGACATTCATGCTTCCAAGGCATTTTACGAAAAATTGGGCTTCACCTATAAAGGCGGTAATATAGACCAAAACTGGATTGTATTAAAAAATGGAACTACCGTTATCGGTTTGTTTCAAGGCATGTTTGATAAAAACCTGCTGACCTTTAATCCTGGTTGGGATCAAGAAGCCAAGCATATAGACGACTTCGACGATGTGCGCATCATACAGCAACACCTGAAACAACATGGCATAGAATTGGGAATAGAAACCGATGGCAGCACCAGCGGTCCTGCCCATATAACACTTACTGACCCAGATGGTAATCAGATATTAATAGACCAACATCGCTAAACATGAACTTAGAAACAGTATTTGCAGATAAGGCTATAAAGGCCAAAGCCAAGGTAGCCACCATTGGCGAATGGTTGCTGGAAGCGTCTTTGCCGCTGGAAGAGTTGATTGCTTTTGCAGAGCAGCAAAAGCCTGTGGATAAAGCAACTTGTATTGAAGCCTTGGAATACGCCACCAAAAAGAATCCGCAAATAGCCGATGAAAATTTGCTGGACTACGTAACCGGCACTTTGAAAAATGAAGAGCCGCGCATCAAATGGGAAAGTGCCAAAGTGATTGGCAATGTAGCCAAATTGTTTCCTGATAAAATGGAAAAGGCTATCAAAAATTTGTTGCCCAATGCTGAGCATAGTGGCACCGTTGTACGCTGGGCAACTGCTTACGCCTTAGCAGAAATATTAAAGCTAAAGACCGATAACAACAAAAAACTGCTGCCTAAAATTGAAGCACTTTGCGAGCAGGAAGAGGACAATGGTGTAAAGAAAAAATACCTGGATGCTTTGAAAAAAGTAAAGAAATAAATAAACAATGGCTAAAACAACATACACTAATATAGACGCATACCATGCATCTTTCCCAAAAGAAGTGCAGGAAAGGATGCAGACCATTCGCGGGATTGTACACAAAATAGCACCCGATGCAGAAGAGGTCATCAGCTACTCCATTCCCGCATTTAAGATTGGTAAACATTTTTTGATTTATTATAGTGCCTATGCCAAGCACATTTCGCTATCAAGCCCTTGGAGTGCCGCGCTGTTGGCCAAATTTGAGGTGGAGCTGACAGCATACAAAGTATCAAAATCGGCTATCCAGTTGCCACTTGATAAGGATCTGCCGGTAAAGTTTATCGAACAAATAGTAAAGTTTCGGAAGCAGGAAGTAGATGCTGCGAAATAAGAACTGATCTTCATTTCTTAAAACAAATAAGCATGAATGACAAGAACAACGAGCGTGTATACAAGATGAGCTTTGCCGGCGTGTATCCGCATTACATTGCAAAAGTTGAGAAAAAAGGACGTACGAAGGGAGAGCTCGATCAAATTATTTTCTGGCTTACCGGATACGATGAAAAGAGCCTCCAGCAAGTGATTGACAACAAAACAAATTTTGAAGACTTCTTTGCTCAGGCACCGATGATGAACATTAATGCTGCTAAAATAACTGGGGTAATATGTGGCTACCGCGTAGAAGATATTGAAGACCCTTTGATACAAAAGGTACGCTATCTTGATAAGCTGATAGACGAACTGACTAAGGGGAAAGCAATGGAAAAAATTTTAAGAAGATGAAGTTCAATAGTGGTGTGAGTAATGCCAAATCAGCAATAACGGTTGCAGATATACTTGTGGAAGAGCAAATTCTTACCAAGGATGAACAAATGATTTCAATGAATTTCTCAACAATAAAACCCATACAAAAAAATGGCAACAGTAAACGTTTATCTAAGCTTTAATGGCAACTGCAAAGAAGCGTTCGACTTCTACAAATCCGTATTCGGCGGCGACTTTCCTTATGTAGGCACCTTTGGCGAAATGCCACCGCAGGACGGCATGGAAATGTCTGATGAAGACAAAGACAAAATCATGCACATCAGCTTGCCTATCAGTAAAGAAACTGTAATTATGGGTAGCGATACTGGCGGCGAATGGGCTTCCAGCTTTGTGAAAGGCACCAATTGCTCCCTATCTATCAACACAGATAGCAAAGAAGAAGCCGACAAACTTTTTAATGGTCTTGCCGCAGGCGGACAAGTAACTATGCCCCTCAGCGAAACTTTCTGGGGTGCCTATTTCGGTATGTTTACCGATAAATTCGGTATCCACTGGATGGTTAATTACGACGACCCTGCAAAGGTGCAGCCGCACTAATATCGTGTAATAATAATACTCCCTGATTTGCTTGCGAAAGCATGAGCCAGGGGGTATTATTATTTGGGCCTATCCCATTGCATTTTCCACAAACAGATGTGTGCATTCGTGGCATCAGAATTTGTAACGCATGTATATTCACGTGCTCATCCACAACAAGTACCCGCTAAGAAAAAGGGACACAACCGAAGTTGTATCCCTTAAAATACCAGTTTGGCTATTTTATTGAACTTTTGATAACAAGAAATTTCGTGCTATTTCCTGCTGTTTTAAATCTTCAATCAGGCTGTTGCCATTGGTGTCCCGCACATAAATATACATCATGCGATAGTCTCCGCTTTTGTTCTTTTTCAACTTTTCTTCTTTGACTTGGTTGGTCGAAAAAGCTATCCAGCAAGCAGTGTTGTTGGATTTATCATTTTCCAATAAGCCATCCTTTAATTCAAGGGTCACATTATCCGACAGCCCATTTATAGCTATATTTTCCCAAATCAAATGTCCAACTGCTTTTTCTTCAGTTGGCTTAGGCAAGCCTTTTTTGATGTTGTTTAGGAATGCTTCGTGATTGTGCGTGAAAACAGAAAATGACCTTTGACCGCCTGAATACTGACTTTGGCAGTACAATTCCAGATGTTCTTTTTCCTGAGCTAAACTTGCATTGAAATAAAAAATGCCTGCAAGTACGAATGATAGGATTGTCTTCATAATTTCAATTTTTACATTTTTAAATATAACGATAATTACATAATTTATATTGTAATACTGGAGAATTTCAAATAACTCTCCCTACTCCCCCTTCCGCTTTACCACCAGCACCCAATCGCCCTCCAGTGGCAAATAGCCATATTCATAGTTGAAGAAATAGACTTGTCCTTTTACATTGGTGTATTGATGCGTGTGATATTTAAAATTGAAGCCTTGTTGCAATAATTTATCACGGGCTATTTTCTTCATCTCCTCACCTTCGGGTATTATTTCTTCTAATAGCCGCCTGTTTCTGCGCAAAATATTATTGACATTGCGCACATAATTACTCTGGTCGCTATTTTGCTTGTTGTTATAGCTATTTCTACAATAGTCATCGCAAAATTTCTTGTCAGCCCTTCCTCGTAAAGCCTTTCCGCAGGCAAGGCACTCTTTCGTCGCATCCATATTTTGTAAATATAAGCATTTATTTTCCGACAACAAACGGTTACAATCAATTACAGACGTAAGTAAACGGGTAAAAACCGACTAAGGCTTCCCCGCCATCGCATCTTTGCTCCAGAATAATTCATTCATCAGTTCAAACAATTTTTATTCATTTTCAAAAATCAATTATTATGAGCAGCTTCAAAAACAGAGTTCAACTCATCGGACATTTAGGGGCAGAACCCGAACTGAAATCATTTGAAAAAGGTGGGAAAATATGCCGTCTGCGCATCGCCACCAAAGAGTCGTACAAAAACAACAAAGGCGAATGGGTAGAAGAAACTCAATGGCACAGTGTAACGCTTTGGGATAGCCTTGCCGACCGCGCCATGCAGCAATGCAGTAAAGGCAGCTATGTAATGATAGAGGGTAAATTGATGAACCGCAGCTACACGGATGCAATGGGCGTAAAAAAATATAGCATAGAGATACGCGCCACTAATTTTATGACTTTGGATAAGAAACAGAGCAATGTGCCTGCTGATACCAACGGCATGATGGCGGAAGAAGATAGCGGCTTACCATTTTAATCTTTAGCGGTTTTATAGAACACAGATTTTTTATGATTCTTTATTCGTGTATTCGTGGCGTAGTTTTTCTTAGCCACGAATACACGAATAAATATTGTTACGGCTGTTATATTGAACGCAGATTTTTATGATTAGTATGATTTTCATTCGTGCATTCATGATGTATTCTTTTTGCCACGAATACACGAATAATTTAGCGGTCGCTATTTGTATGGAACGCTGATTTGTATGATTTTCATTCGTGCATTCGTGGCAATAAGATTTATTGTTGTGCTATTCATGCAACAACATCATCAACAAAAAAATGAGGTGCTTTGAACATTCGCTCAAAGCACCTCATTCAATTAAATATTTGCTGTTGCTTGCGCAATCGCCGAAAGAAATAGCCTATTTATTATTTTTTGCTACTATCCAGTTTTTTGCATTTACAAATGCTTCCATCCAAGGGCTTACCTCGTCGCGGCGACCTGCCGGGTAGTAAGGCCACTGCCATTGGAAAATAGAGCGCTCAATATGCGGCATGGTAACAATATGACGACCTGTATCATCGCTTAAAACAGCGGTATTATAGTCTGAGCCATTAGGATTAGCTGGGTAGCTATCGTAACCGTATTTTGCCAATATTTTATAGGCGCTTTCTTCTTTCGGCATGTTGAATTTACCTTCTCCATGCGAAATCCAAACACCAATCGTGCTGCCTGCAAGCGTTGAAAACATAACAGAATCATTGTCTGCAACTTTCATCGAAGTAAATGCACTTTCGTGTTTATGGCTATCGTTGTGCAACATTTTAGGGTGTTGCTCATGCTGCGGATAAATCAAGTCAAGTTCGGTAAATAGCTGACAACCGTTGCAAATACCAATGGACAGTGTATCTTCTCTCTTAAAAAAATTATCAATCGCGGCTTTTGCTTTTGGATTGTATTTGAATGCTCCCGCCCAGCCTTTTGCCGAACCTAAAACATCAGAGTTAGAGAAACCACCTACAGCACCAAGGAATTGAATATCCTCCAGATTTTCACGACCAGAAACCAAATCCGTCATGTGGATGTCTTTTACATCAAAGCCTGCAAGGAATAGCGCCTGCGCCAGTTCACGCTCTGAGTTACTACCCTTTTCACGGATAATAGCCGCTTTCGGGCGTTTTACCGCAGCATCAATTACAGGCTTTTTACCGTCAAATTGTTTTGGAAATTCGAAAGTAAGCGGTTGCAATTTGTAATTATCAAAGCGTTCTTTTGCTTTTTCTTTTCCACTTTGATTTTGGTCGAGCAGGTATGATGTTTTGTACCAGGTATCGCGCAACGCAGGTATGTCAAAGTTCAATGTAGCATTGCCATTTTTCACAGAAAGTGTAGCGCCTTCAGCCACCGTTCCTATTTTCAAAACGTTTACACCGGCTGCTTTCAACTCTTCCGCTGCCACTGCATCTGCCTGAAATACGATTGAAATATTTTCGGCAAACAGCAATCGGATATTATCTGCTTCGCCCAAAGCACTTAAGTCGAGCTGCGCAGCAAGGTTGTTATCAGCAAAACACATTTCGAGCAAGGAAGTAATCAATCCACCACTGCCTACATCATGCCCTGCCTGTATTTTACCGGCTTTTATCAGTTCCTGTAATTTATTAAATGCTGTTTTCAAAGATGCAGCATCTTTCACATCAGGCGCTTCGTTGCCCAGTTTGTTTAAAATCTGTGCGAATGACGAACCGCCTAATTTATAAGTATCATTCGACAGGTTGATATAGTAGATATCGCCACCGCCTTTTTGCAATACCGGCTCCACTACTCTTGTAATATCATCGCACTGCGCGCCAGCTGAAATAATAACCGTACCTGGTGCAATTACTTCACCATCCGGGTATTTTTGTTTCATCGACAACGAATCTTTTCCCGTAGGAATATTGATACCGAGGTCGATGGCAAAATCAGAACAAGCTTTTACTGCATTGTACAAACGAGCATCTTCGCCCTCATTTTTACAAGCCCACATCCAGTTGGCAGATAGCGATACGCTTTTCAAACCATCAGTTAACGGTGCCCATACGATATTAGAAAGTGATTCTGCAATCGCATGGCGGCTGCCTGCTTTTTCATCGATTAACGCAATAGCCGGTGCATGACCTACCGAAGTAGCTACACCATATTTCCCTTTATAGTCCAACGCCATTACACCGCAGTTATTCAACGGCAGTTGCAATGATCCTGCACATTGCTGTTTTGCAACGCGGCCACCTACACAGCGGTCTACTTTGTTTGTCAGCCAGTCTTTACAAGCTACGGCTTCCAGTTGCAATACCTGATCCAGATATTCATGAAGCTTGCCGGCGTCATAAGTTACGGGCTCGTAGTTACGCACCACTGTTTTATCAGCCATAATGGTTTTAGGCGAGCTGCCAAACATCTCTTCCAAGCCAAAGTCCATTGGCTTATCACCTTTGGTTTCAGAAGCTATTGTGAAACGATGGTCGCCTGTTACCTCACCCACTACAAACATTGGCGAACGCTCACGCTCTGCTATTTTGCGCAATGTTTCGATATGCTCTTCCGGCACTACCAATCCCATACGTTCCTGCGATTCGTTGCCTATTATTTCTTTGGCAGATAAAGTAGGGTCGCCTACCGGCAATTTATCCAGATTGATTTTACCACCTGTACTTTCCACTAATTCAGACAGGCAATTAAGATGACCGCCTGCACCGTGGTCATGGATAGAGGTAATAAAATTATGCTCGCCCTCAACCACACCACGCACCGTATTCGCTACACGCTTTTGCATTTCCGGATTAGAACGCTGAATCGCATTCAATTCTATACCCGAGCCAAAGGCACCAGTATCAGCAGAAGAAACAGCAGCGCCACCCATACCAATACGGTAATTGTCGCCGCCGAGTACTACTATCTTATCGCCTTTTTTAGGTTCTTGTTTTTTGCTTTGGTCTTGCTTGCCGTAGCCTACACCACCTGCCAGCATAATCACTTTGTCGAAAGCCAATTTTCTTTGCTCTTCTAAATGCTCAAACGTAAGTACAGAACCAGTGATTAAAGGCTGACCAAATTTGTTACCAAAATCGGATGCTCCGTTGGAAGCCTTGATTAAAATATCTTTCGGATTTTGGTACAACCATTTGCGCGCTTCCATGCCATTTTCCCAATTGCGATCATTTTCCAAACGGGAATAGGCAGTCATGTAAACAGCAGTTCCTGCAAGTGGCAAAGAACCTTGTCCGCCGGCAAGTCGATCGCGAATCTCGCCACCAGAGCCGGTTGCAGCACCATTAAAAGGTTCTACTGTTGTTGGAAAATTATGTGTTTCAGCTTTTACAGAGATAACAGCATCATATTCTTTCTCTTCATACTCCGATGCAATAGCTGCTTCTTTAGGCGCAAATTGCGTTAACCTCGGGCCTTGAATGAAAGCCACATTGTCTTTGTATGCAGAAATAATATAGTTAGGATTATCGGCCGATGTCTTTTTAATTAATTTGAATAAAGACGTTGGTTGCTCTACACCGTCAATTACGAAAGTGCCATTAAAGATTTTATGGCGGCAGTGCTCAGAGTTGACTTGAGAAAAACCAAACACTTCAGAATCGGTAAGTTTACGGCCTAATTTCTCAGACAAATTGTCAAGATAGGCAACTTCCTCGTCGCTCAATGCTAAACCCTCCTGCTTGTTGAAAGCAGCGATATCAGCTATTTCTAAAATAGGTTCCGGCTGAATATTAATCGTAAAAATTTCCTGATTCAATCCGTCGAATTGCTGCGACAGCATCGGGTCGAATGTGGTAACCGCAGCAGCTTCCGTAAATTCTTCAATCCTGGTAATACCGTCGATACCCATATTTTGAGTCATCTCTACAGCATTTGTACTCCATGGTGTAATCATAGTAGCACGCGGACCGATGTATTTTTTGGAGATTGTTTGTTCTGGTAAAAATTGGGCATCGCCAAATAACCAGTTTAATTTTGAGATGTCGCTTTCAGCAAGAGTTTCAGCAGATTGAACTGCAAATACGGAGGTGTTTTTCCCGAAATAATAAATCATAACTTCGATTAAGGTGCAAAATTAACGCTTAATCTTCGATATTTCAGATGTTTGACAAGACAATTTCATGATGATGCAATAGAAATTAGCACAGTCTGATAATAGGTTACGTAAAATCATCAAAACGCTTTACCACCTGATATTGTGAGCGTATGTTCGGTTTGAATGGAGGGGCAACACCGACCATCATTTTCGGCATACTCCAACTTTTTCACATAGACTTTGCCATTCTTAATAGTGTCAAACGAAAATAAATAGTCGGGTTCGTAGCCTGCAATCACTTTTACAGCGTTGCCTGTATTTTGGTACAGTGTGATGCCCTGCCCCACCAATGCATTGCCACCGCCTTTTGGCGACAGCGAAAAATAAATAGCCACATCGTCAATGCCATCGCCTGTAAAATCGCCGCTAAATGGTTCCTGCAAATCAATGGCGGCATCGTGCGATTCCAGTATTTTAGGCAAATAGGCGTCAAATTGCTGCATCGCTATTTTTATCGCTTCTTCCTTTGGAAAATTATTCTTCGGTTCAATAGCAGATTGTTCCACATTGGCTCGATTGACCGTAACTTCCTGCTCTTGCTGCTGCGACAGGCTATTATCAGCGGAACTGCAACTGGCGAGCAATGCCACAAAAGCTAATAATGATGTGGATTTAAGAAAAGATTTCATGCTATATTTTATTGGTAAGATAAACAAAGTAGCATGGACTTAGTTCGATTGGAAATCTATTTCTCCGCAACAGAAATATAGAACTTGAGTTCAAAAAACTCGAACCCATCTACTATTTGGGGTTATTAGCCGTCTCAATATCAGGCAATAACCGACCTAAATAATCTGGTAAATTTTCTGGAGCGTCAACCTGTCCTTTTTCAATTGATAAAAGATAACGCGGCGGTTGACCATGTGCAGACGTGTCGAAAATATCTACGAGATCAAAATATCGAAAATGGAGATTTAGGTTTGAGAATCCATCATAATATCTTTTCTCAATTTCGCTGTCCGAAACGAAATGCCCTCCATTTTCAACTCGTATTGCTACTCTTTTTTTAGCTATATCTACAGATTCTAAACAGAAATAAATAAGATGGATTTTATACCCTTTAATCTTAAATACTTTCGGCCAGTGAAGAGGTGTAGAATTAAAGTTGGTTTCGTAACAGAAATTATTGCTGGTGTCTATTGCTTCATTAATTTGCTTTTCCAATTCAGCAAAAGCCATGTTGTGAGCCATTTCCGCCTTAATATCGATATCGCGAAGGGAGGTGTAAAAATTCAAATATTGCAAATCGTAATCGAAAGGGATAAAACCTGACGGAACCAATAATTTAGAAAAAGATGATTTACCAGAACCGTTACATCCTGCAACGACAAGTAAGGTTGGATCAGACATTTTGGGAGTGTATCATTATCTTTTTTGACTTTCCGGCATTACCAGATTTTACACGTTCTTCATAAACTCTAATCTGACGTCTTATCTCGGGCATTGCCTTGAGCATTTTTTCCAATATGATTGCTACTCGCTGTTCGGTGTTGGAGGAAACTTTCATTTTACAAATTTAATAAAAATAGGCAAATTAGAGTATAGCATCTGTTCTCCGAGGCTTGCGGCCTCGCAGCACTATTATTTTGCCTTTAGCAAATGAATAAAACACTCAAATAAAAATAGCCACGGTAACAAAATACCGTGGCTATTATATTATTAACTAAAAATACTAAATCGAAAATGCTTCTTCAACCAGCATGCTTTGCTCTTGCACGTGCTTGCGTGCGAAACCTGTTGCGGTGGCGGCACTTGCCTGGCGCGTTAAATAGCCTATATTCAGGTTTTCCAGGTTCATTTTCAAGAACGAAGCTGCACCCATATTGCGTGGCTCTTCCTGTACCCAAAGCCATTGCGCTGATTTGTATTTTTCATACAACGCATTCAATTGTTGCTGTGGTAAAGGATAGATTTGCTCCAGACGAATAATAGCCACATCATCGCGCTTATCATTCAATTGTTTTTCGCTCAGGTCAAAGTAAACTTTACCCGTACAAAGCAATACACGCTTCACTTTCGATGCATCAGTTATATTCGGATCATCGAGCACTTCTTTAAATCCACCGGTTGCAAATTCAGACACCAGCGAGTAAGAACGCGCATGACGCAAATTAGCCTTTGGAGAGAAATTAATCAATGGCTTGCGAAACTCCAGCGCCAACTGGCGACGTAATGCATGGAAAAAGTTTGCAGCGGTTGTAATGTTAGTGATAAACATGTTATTCTCTGCAGCCGTTTGCAAGAAGCGCTCCAGTCTTGCACTTGAGTGGTCCGGACCGCCACCTTCGTAACCATGTGGCAACAGCATTACCAAACCATTTTGCGTAGCCCATTTCTGTTCTGCACTGGTAATATATTGGTCGATTACTATTTGCGCACCGTTTACAAAGTCGCCATACTGAGCTTCCCAAAGAACCAGATTATTAGGATTAGCCATAGCATAGCCATAGTCAAAGCCTAATACAGCGTACTCGCTCAACAATGAGTTGTAAATATAAAAATCGCCTTGTCCGTCTTTCAATTGAGAAAGGCGGTTGTACTCAGCATTGGTTGCTTCGTCGCGCAATGTTGCATGGCGATGGGAGAATGTACCACGTTTTACATCTTCCCCACTCAGGCGCACATCGTGTCCTTCGGCAAGCAGCGATGCATAAGCCAGCAATTCGCCGGTAGCCCAGTCTATTTTGCTTTCTGTTTCCAGCAATTTGCTTTTATCCGTCAGTAATTTATCCACTTTACGCAGCGGCTTAAATCCTTCAGGGTATTTCATCAATTTGGCAAATAGCTCACGAACGGTATTTTCATCCACCGCGGTGTCCGGCGATTTCACAAAATCCTCTTCTTTCGCTTTACGCAGTTTTTGCCACCATTCTTCCGGCTTTTGATAAGTATAAGGCAATGGTTTTTGCTTCGCTTCATCTAAGCGCGCCTGCAATTCATCCCAGAATTTTTTCTCCAGCACTTTTGCCATTTCCTGCGCTTCCGGTTTACCATTTTCCATCAGGTATTTGGTATAGATTTCACGCGGATTTGGATGCTTATCAATCAACGCATATAACTGCGGTTGTGTAAATTTAGGTTCATCACCTTCGTTATGGCCATGCTTGCGATAGCATACCATATCGATAAAGATATCTTCGTTAAACTCCTGACGGTATTTAATAGCAAATACAGCAGCTTTAACTACAGCCTCAGGGTCATCGCCATTTACGTGTAATACCGGTGCGTGCACCATTGCAGCCAGACTGGTACAATAATCAGCAGAACGTGCATCCTCAAAATCGGTAGTAAAACCAATCTGGTTATTGATAACAAAATGCACTGTACCGCCTACTTCGTAGCCTTTCAGCTTACTCATTTGCAGCAGTTCGTATATTATACCCTGACCTGCAACCGCTGCATCACCGTGAATCAATACCGGTAATATTTTATCATAATCACTATCATAAAGCACATCAGCCTTAGCACGGGAGAAGCCCGCTACGATAGGGTCCACTACTTCAAGATGCGATGGATTAGGCAGCAACTGTACGTTTACATCTTTACCACCTAATGTCTGAATAATGCTACGGAAACCAAGATGGTATTTAACGTCGCCACTACCCATCGTCATATCGGTAGGCATATTTCCTTCAAATTCAGAAAATATCTGGTCATAAGTTTTTCGCATGATATTGGCCAGTACGTTAAGACGGCCGCGATGCGCCATGCCTATCACCACCTCTTGCACACCACCATCTGCAGCTGTATTAATCAGCGCATCCAATGCAGGTATCATACTTTCGCCACCTTCCAAACCAAAACGTTTTTGGCCGATGAACTTGGTATTTAAAAACTTCTCAAAAATTACACCATAATTAAGTTTCTCCAGAATGCGCTTACGCTCTTCGAGGCTAAACTCTTGCTGCATCAGTGCTTCAAAATTTTCCTGCACCCACATGTGCGCATTCATGCGGTTCATATAGGTATATTGGATACCAATATTACCTGCATAAATCTTTTTCAGCTTCGATAAAATATCTTTTAATTTTCCACCTTCAAGACCAATCATCTTTCCTGCATAGAAAGAAGTTTCCAAATCGCTATCGCCAAGAGAAAACTCAGCCAAATCCAGGTGAGGTTTGCGGTCTTTACGAGGGCGAATAGGATTGGTAGTGGCTATAAGATGGCCTCTTTTACGATATGCCTTTATCAACTCCAGCACACCCAATTCTTTTAAAAGCTGGTCGCTGCCTACGGTTGCTTTTCCGTTGGTAGCAGCGGCGGTTGCAGTTCCGTTCGTACCATTAACTACTTTGGAAGTAGCGAAGTCGAAGCCTTCAAAAAACTTTCTGTATTCAGGGTCAACCTGTTCCGGATTTTCTACAAAATCATTGTAAAGAGACTCGATGTAAGATGGATGCGAGTTAGTTACAAACGAAAAATTCTTCATTATTTAATGCAGGCAATTTAATTAGTGTTTTGAGAAGTTTTGCGCCCTCAATTCTGTTGTTGAGCATATATTTAAGGCGTGCGGACAAAGTTAAGGTAAGTTCTGCATAAACGAAACAGAAAATTAACGCAGAAATTCAGCATTATCGCGGCTTGTAATCACATTGATTTATATCATGAAAAACTAATATAATTCATGCTAAGACCGCGCCTTCAATCTTTTTTAATATGCCACGAATGCACGAATAAAAATCAACTTCTTAACAATGCCATTCGACCAAGAAGTCACAGTATTTTATTAATGTATTAGTGGCAAGAAAAAAAATGTTCATTATTTCAGCCAGGAATAAAATCAATTCAATAAATAGCCATTCGTGCATTCGTGGCAATGAAAATAAAATCATATCCATCATATAAATCTGCGTTCACTAATTTGACAACATTAACTTACGCTCCTCAACTGTTATTTGATTAATTTTGCTACCCTACTATGATTTCTTTCGACGCAGCTTCCGCTATTACTATTACCTGTCACAAACGTATCGCCCCCTATCTTGAGATGGATGTGCGCGAATTAGGTTTCGTTCCCCAGGAAACTTTTATAACCGGCCTTACTTTGCAAGGTTCATTGAACGATTGTATCAAGTTGAACCTAAGCCTGCGCTGTGCCAGTCAGGTTTTATACAGTCTTGGCAAGTTTGAAGCCAATCATCCCGATGATATTTACAAACAGTTGTTGGATATAGCCTGGGAAGATATTTTGCCCGAAGATGGCTATTTCTCCGTAACCAGCAATGTAATGCACCCTACCATCAACAACAATCTTTACGCCAATGTGCGCGTGAAAGATGCGATTGTAGACAGGCTGCGAGAGAAAACGGGCAAGCGCCCGGAGACGGGTTCGGAGCTGCGTGGAACAGTCATCCATCTATTTTGGAAAAATGAACATGCAGAAATTTTCCTGGACACCTCAGGCGAATCATTGGGCAGGCACGGCTATCGCAAAATACCCGGACGCGCGCCTATGCTCGAGGCACTGGCAGCCGCAACTATTCTCGCGTCCAACTGGGACCGGAAATCTCCATTCATCAATCCGATGTGTGGCTCAGGTACTTTAGCTATTGAAGCCGCAATGATTGCCACCAACCGCAGACCAGGACTGTATAGAAAAAACTATGGCTTTATGCATATCGCGGGCTATGACGAGTCGGTATATTATGCAGAATTTCAAAAATTAGATGACCAGGTTATAGAAGTTCCGGGGTTGAAAATAATAGCATCTGACCATAGCGAAATGGCTATTGAAAATACCAGAAAAAATGCTGCGGTTGCCGAAGTAGAAGATTTAATTGAATATCAGCTTTGTGATTTCAGAGAAACAGAAGTACCGGAAAATGCAGGCGGCGTTTTAATACTGAACCCTGAATACGGCGACCGACTGGGCGATATCGAAGAATTAATAGATACCTATGCGTTGATTGGCGATTTTCTAAAGAAAAAATGTAGCGGATACTTTGGCTATATTTTTACCGGCAATATGGAATTGGCTAAAAAGATAGGCCTTAAGCCAAAACGTCGAATAGAGTTTTACAACGCAACTATTGATTGCAGGCTGCTGGAGTATGAGCTGTACAGCGGCACCAGAAGAGTGGAAAAAGCTAATGAAGAATAGTAAAAAAAAGCGGAGCAATTGTCTACGAAAGTTTGTCGTAAAAATTGCTCCACTTTTGACTAGTCAAAGGAAAAAGCCGGTGACGATTCACCGCACTTAATCCCCTATTTTATTTAGTTTTTCAAGTTGTTGTATTTGTTGCTGATGTTATCAGCAAGCTGATCTTTACCCGAGCTCACTTTTTGCTTCAACGTTTCAAATTTGTCTTTCGCACCGTTAGCAAGGTCGCGTGCACCGTCTTTTAATTTTTCGCGTGTTTCTTCACCACTTGATGGTGCGAATAATAGCGCAACTACCGAACCTAATATAATACCACCAGCCAAAGCCAATGCTACAGCCGCTGTTGAGTTAGTTCCGCTTGACTTACCAGGCATACATCCTGAAATGAATTTCTTGTAGTTCATAATATTTAGGTATTTAGAAAACAGTAACAGCAATCAAAATAAAATGGCTAATAACGGTTTGTTAAATGAAGCTATAAATATTTTTGCCATTTGACGATTTTGCTCAAACAATTTCAGTGCATTTTTTGTTTAACTACCACAAATACAAGTATATGACCGAATCTGTTAATTGCACGCTCTATTATTCTGTTCCAGGGCAACCGTTTGCGTTGCACGAAAAAGATAATCCAGAACTTATTATAGCCACGCCAGTCACACTCAATGTGTATATAGTTCATGAGGATGAAGACGAAACTGATGTTGCCTTCCCTAAAAATGATAATGGAAGAAAAGTAGAATTGAGCATTGCACACGATATTGAGGCACCACAGTTTTTCTGTAGCGAAACGTTTGCCATGCTGGAAAATGAAAACGGGCACATACTCAATATAGGCGAGCGCACGGTATTTCCTATTACACTCTACAGAAATATTGACAGGGCTGCCGATCTCAAAATTAAGTTTGAAGAAAATAATTTTACAGAATCTGCTGAGTGGAAGCCCGCATAGCTGTAACAATATTTTAATTCAACAAAAGACGCTCTGTATCGTTCTTCCAATAATCTAATCACGATAAAAAAAGAAGAACTATGTCAACTACAGCAGCCAACGAAGTACTAAACGACCTAATTGAAATCAACAACGACCGTATAAAAGGATATGAACGCGCTATAAAAGATGTGCAGGCAGCCGATGTTGATTTGAAAGCGGTATTTGCCGCAATGATTGAACAGACCAGCATTTTCAATCAGGAACTGAGCGAACATGTGGCAGGAACAGGCGATAAGCCAGCCGAGAGCGGCAGCGTATTGGGTGCATTGCACCGTGCCTGGATTGATGTGAAAGCAACCTTTACGGGTGAAGACAGAAAAAGCATTTTGGAAGAATGTGAACGAGGCGAAGATGCCAGCAAAAAGGCCTACAAAGATGCGCTTTCCGAAGCATACACACTGACGCCGCAAGAGCGCGACCTTGTTACAAAACAAGCCGCTGCGCAAAAGGAAAGTCATGATAAAATAAAAGCTATGCGTGACGCTGAAAAATAGATATGAAACCAAATTCAGTCAACGCAAAAGCGCCGCAGAGATGCGGCGCTTTCTTTATGCTATATTTTTAAATCCTATCCCTCTGCATCTTCAAACGCCGGGCGTTGGCGCTCTTCATGCTGCCCCGGTCGCTGATTAAAGCGATAAGTAAAACTCAGCTGGAACGAACGAGGACGCCATTGAAAATTTGTCTCAGTATAAAACTCATCCGTATCTGTAATGCTGCGGAAGCGACGTGAGTTGAATACATCTCTCACATTGAAAACAAGGTTACCATTGCCTTTCAATATTTCGCGCGATAACGAGATGTCCATATGGTAGTTACTGAGCATTTTACCCTGTGTTGTCTTTTGCGGAGCACGATAATTAAAGCTTGTCTGTGCGCGCCACAGCCTGGCAATAGTAGCGTTCAGCGCAGTACGGTTGGTAAATGTAAATGCATCGGCACTTAAGTCTTGCCCTTGAAAACTCCCGGTAGTTTGCTGGCGAAACAGGTTAAGACCTGAGTTTAATTTCAACCAGGAATTGAACACGTAGTTGAAGTTAAATTCAAAACCGTACGAATTTTGAACCGCAAGGTTTTCGGCCATTAACAGCACTCTCCCACTCTCATCCATCGTGCGCAAGCGCTGTATTACATCGTTTGCATTGCGATAATAAATACTACTTAACAAAGAGCCTTGGCCGAAAGTTTGTAACACGCCGGCCTCAAATGAATTGATAAATACAGGATTCAAATTAGGATTACCCAACATCATTTCGCGGTTGTCACCAAACTTGGTAAAAGGCAGCAACTCCCACTGACCCGGCCTATCTACACGACGGCTATAACTCAATTGTAAGTCGTTCTTATCTGTCAATTTGTAAGAAAGCGCTGCACTTGGGAAGAAACTTAAATAGTTTCTGTTATTCTCTACATTAAGAGACATTTGCTTCGTTGTGATGTCCGATAGTTCAGCTCTTAATCCAGCCTGAACAGAGAATCTGCCAAATTTATTGCCGGCCATTAGATAGGCAGCATGTATATTTTCAAGATACCGGTAGTCGTCATTAAAGCGCTCGGGATATTGGTACTCATCGCCCACCATTTGACCATAAGTAAATCCGTTGCTGATATGGCGCAATGTGGACCTGTAGCCCGCTTCAATCTTACCATCTTTACCAAATGGATGAATATAGTCGGCCTGCAATAAATAGTTTTTTTCTTGAGTATTTACAGCAGAATGTTCCCGCGAAGTTTCGGTATAGTAAGAACTGGTTTCTGTATAATCAGAGCGCTCTAAATCCTGATCAGACGACCATTTTACATCAGCCGAAAAAGACCTGCCCTTTTGGGTAAATGTCTTTTTGTAAGATAAAGTGGCTTCATAAAAATCTTCTAATTCCTTTTGCTGCTCATCACGCACAGATGAACCCAACATTTTTTCGGAAGTAGAAAAATCGCTGTACTTGCGATAATAGCTATTATTACCAAGACCTGTTCGCATGGCAAAAGAAGCGGAGAGCGTGTTATAATCATTGAAGCTATAATCTACGCCGGCCATGGCATTATTAGAAAACTTGTTGCGCAAATGCTCGTATTCCTGACGGTAAATGAACGATGTATCGGCACCCATATAGCGCTGATAAGTAGTGCTGGTGCCGGGTTGCTCGCGCTGGCTTACCGCATAGTTACCATAAATATTGAGGTTTCCTTTTCTGTAATTGACATTGAAGCCGCCACCATATTGTGGATTATAGCCTATATTTCCGTTTATACTTCCGTTCCAGCCAGCCTTTTTATTTTTCTTGAGAATGATATTGATAATACCGGTTTCGCCTTGCGCATCATAGCGGGCAGATGCGTTGGTCACTACTTCAATCTTATCAATCATGCTGGCCTGAAGTTGCTGCAAGGCATCAGGCGATGCGGCCATGCCACTGAATTTGCCATCAATCATGATGCGCACATTCTCTTTACCACGAAGACTTACATTACCCTCGGCATCCACCGTAACAGATGGAATACTTTCCAAAACTTCAGTAGCATTCGCTCCCGCATTGTTTGGATTGGAACCTACATTGAATACCCGTTTGTCTAGCTGCAACTGCATCTGCGGGCCCTCGGTACTTACTACAACTTCATCAATTTTAGTAGCATCATCCTGCAATGTTACTGTGGGCAAGGCTATTTTCTTTTTGGAAGATGGCAAAGTAATATAGCCATCCTGATAGCCCATCATCGTTACTTTTAAAAAGTATTTTCCAGTAGGTATTTCTAAAGTATAGGCACCATTATCTTCGGTAGTGATGCCTGATATATAAGCTGAATCTGCAATAGTAAACGCGCCTACTGTGGCAAACGCAACTGGAGCGCCTTGTTTATCGTTAACAACACCGGATACCTCCATCTGACCTTTCTGCTGCCCATAACCTGCAAGGGAAATGAACACCAGACTCGCACAAGAAAAAAATCTATACATAAGCATGGGTGCCGACTTTATAGAGTCGGGTAAAATTTTGGGATGTTAGTTATTTGCGCCGTGAGATGCAAAAGTAAACTTTGTCATTTGTTGAAAAAAGCCAATAACATTTTGACAATAAAGAAAACGCTTCGGCAGGGAATTGAACTGAATACCCATCCGAAGCGTTTTCTTTATTATCAATTAATTAAATTCCGTTTTCTTTCAACCAATCGACTATTGCCTGCATGGCGGTAGGCGAAAATGTTTGGTCGAGCTTACCGTATTCGCTCACAGCACCTGTCGTTGCTTCCTGAAACAGGTGGTTCAAGCCCGGCAGTTCTTTCGTTGTTACTTTCTTATTGCCGCCTTCGTTGATGTATTGTTTTATCGCTGTAAGATTTGCTTCAGCAGGCACTTGCAAGTCTTTGCTGCCATTGATTGCCAGAACCGGACAAGTTACTTTGCGCAAATTTTGAGCAGGATTATACTTGACAAAACTGCGGAACCAAGGCTCATTAACAGCGGCTATTTCATCTTGCAAAGCCTTTTCCTGATCTACATTTAAGCCTTCCGGCATCTCTGCGCCCTTCATTTTTTCTTTATAAAATGCGGTTAGCTTAGTGTTGACTATTTCATCAGAATCCTGTGTTTTGAGGATTGCAAACAACTGACGATTAGAGGCTATACCCTCTTCTGTCACGGCATCAGGTATTCCCTCAGCTTTTTCAATCAGCTTCTTTTGCAACAGCAGAATACTATCTCCCGGCAATCCAGGTCCAGCCATTAATACTAAAAATGCCAAGCCTTTATCTCTTGCTGCCACCATCGGACCGATTGCCCCACCCTCACTGTGTCCGGCTATGCCTATTTTCTTTACATCGATATTTTTATGCGTCTTCAAAAAATTAACCGCTGCTGCTGCGTCCGTAGCGAAGTCAGCCATGGTAGCACCTTTGAATATACCTTGCGATTTCTCCACGCCTCTATCATCATACCTTAAAACAGCGTAGCCGGCACGTGTCAAAAAATCAGACAATACAAGGAAAGGCTTATGGCCTAATAATTCTGAATCACGATTTTGCGGACCGCTACCAGAGATCAATATAATAGCCGGATACTTGCCCTCTTTCGCAGGCATGGTTAATGTACCCGAAAGTGAAATACCTGCGTTTTTATTTTCAAAAGTTACATCTTCCTGATAATAGGGATAAGGCTTTTTAGGTTCCTGTGATTTGCGTGCAGAGCCCGGTTCACTTTTAGAGAAATCAAGCGGCAGCACCAAACCATTTTGCTTGAACTCGCCTTTGATTGTTTCATCATCCTCGTAAACGCCGCTATATTCCATACCCAAACTACTGAAACTAATACCCACTTTATTATCTGAAAACGTTACTGCGCTTGCTTCCAGCCCTTTTGCACCTTGCGCGGGTATGTCCATTTTCGCTTTATAGCCATTGCCCTCTTCCTGTACATGTACGATTAGCAGCAGCGACTGGCCTTGTATTTTTAATTCGCCATACCAGGTTCCTGTAATTTTTTGCGCCTGCGCAGCAATAGATAAAAGCAGTAAAAAGGCAATAGCCAGCGGCTTCGCAGTGAAGACTGCAAGTAGTTTTTTGATCATAAATTCAGTTTTAGTTTTTATAAAAAGTATTAGTGGATTGTGCGGGATAACAGAAGAAAGACAACGAATGCTGATACCTCCGCTGCAACTAATGCTATAATAAATGAAAGGACGCCTTCCGTACCCTTAACACCGGTACTTACCTTATAACCCTGATACATCAGCACAATCATCCATACGGTAAAAGGCAGCATAACCAGTGCAAGCAGTAGCACACTTGTATAATCTCCGACATTTGTTGATAATTCAGCGGGCGCTTCAACCGGAATAAAAGCCAGCAAAGTCACAAAAAACATAGGCCAGCGCGCAAGTGCCATAGTACCGGCTATATCTATCATCCTCACAGATGAGCGGGCTACTATCATACCTGCAACATACATGGCAATTGAGACACAAAGCCAGGCTATCAAAGGCTCCAACAAAAATAGCCACCATAGACCTCCTGCACCGACCTTAACGTCGATGGCTCCGGGAAAATGCGTATGGCTATAATAGGCTACCGCTGCAGTTGCCAATATAGCCAGCCAGCCGAATAGCAAAGCCTTGGTACCAGCGATTTTAAGAAAGGGATTGAATAAAGTCTGCGTCATTTTCGTTTCTTTTCGGGGGTATCAAATTGGTTTAGCTTTTCGATAATATCATCGAGCATATTGCGCACTGTTGGATAGCTCAGTTTTAGTTGCTCTGCCATAAATTTAAGGCTGCCGCTATTCTTGACGAAAGCCAGTAGAAACTGCTGTTCATCCGTCGACAACTGCAACAATGCCGGCAGGGCGAAACTGCCTGTAATCTGCGTATCGCAAGCATTACATACCATACTTTGTACCTGCAACGCTGCGGCACAGGAGGGACAAATAACAGGTAGCTTCTTTTGCATGGTTAAATATTATTCAACAAAACTAATAAAAATATCAATTTTATTAAACAAAAACTAAATAAAATTTCCAAAAAGTAAAAAAAATACAGGTAATTCATCTTTGATTTACAATACTGCATTGAGATAGGCTTTTTTTTGAACACAGATTTAAAATATGATTATGATTCTCTCTTTTAAATATTGAAATGAACGTTGAGGTCGAAACGAGTTATTTTATGAACCCTATTAATTTGGCAAAGCAAATTTTTGGATTACCATGAAAGAGTAAGAAATAGTACACTTTCATTCACTATTTTAGTAAGTCAGAGTATTACTAATTTAAAGAAGCCTTATTTAGGTCGAGCCGTTTAATAATAACCTTTGGCGATGAAAAAACTTGTTCCCCATTATTTATTTCAGTAAATTCGTAAGGTGAATAAAAGAGCCAAAATAGAACTCGATTTTGAGATAGATGCGCTAACAAATTCTATTGAAAATACTATTTCGGGTGACAGTTTCAGAACCGAAGTTTTGCGTTTTACAGTAGCGGACTCGAAGCTGGTTACAAAAAAGAACGGTTGGAATTTCCGTTGGAAAAATGAACTAAATGACAATACCAAAGAAGTTTACAAGCTAACAATCGTCGATAATCCAAACATTATTCAAGGCTTGCTAAGCCTCTCTATAAACACTGACCATGTTTATATGAATTTGCTGGAAAGTGCACCCTATAACCTGGGCAAAAACAAACTCTACCAAGGTGTTGCAGGAAATTTAGTGGCCTATGCTTGTAAAGTATCGTTTCAAAAAGGATTTGACGGATATGTGTCCTTTGCCGCAAAAACCCGACTTATTGAACATTATAAAAAGACATTAAATGCGACTGTTCTTGCGGGACAAGTGATGATAATAAATACGCCAGCAGCTAACATTTTAGTAGATAAATATTTTAAAAACGGATAGCAATGGGATATGTAAGAGAACCAGATGGAATAGACTTTGTTGTTAATGGCAAACCGCTAACTAATGAACAAAAGCAAGCAGTAAGTGCATTTATCAAAGCCGACAAAGAGCGCCTGGAGAAACTGAAAGCACGCAGAAAAAAAAGTAAAGAGCGCGAAAAAGATTCCATCAAAAACGGAAAATAAATTCTGTTACCAACTACTGTGGCTGCCAGGTAAACGAAAATCGTCCTGCTTGAATGTATGCGCCCAGTATTTCTCCGCCAATCTGAAAAAGCCAATCTAGTTCAGGTAATCGCCTCCTCCCACTTTTCTAACAAGGTTAATTAAGGTTAAGAATATTTAACTTTCGGCTATATAGCGTAATTTGGCTCTTGCGTTATGAAACAGTCTGCAAAAAAGAACAAACTCAACCGTATAAAACTGCTGATGGCTGCCAGCTATTTATTGCTGATTGGCTTCGTCCTGCAATGGATGTACACGCAATACCGCCAGGAAGAAAATACACTTCAAAAAGAGCTGGCTAAGCTGTTTGAAAACGTACAGCAGAACATTACCGATTCTCTATTGCTGGTATCGCTTATCAACCCTGCATTTGAGGAAGCTAAAGAAGCTCCGGCATTTGAAATGCAAAATGGCACTGTAGTTGCGCTTAACGAAGACAGCATCAAAGAACTTTCCAATATCCTTTTGAAAAGTCAGCATCAGGACGTTTCGCTTCAAAGCTTGAAAATGGCTGTAAGAAAGGTGCGCAACCTTACACCTGGAGAGAAACAGGTACTATTTCAAATAGATACTACTATATTTAATAGTGAATACGCAGACCGTATGAAGCGCATGGGCTGGGACTTTCCGGTAAAATGGGTGGCATCAGGCGAGGGTAAATTAGAGGGCGAACACATCTATATAGCAAACAATTACCTCCATGCTGGCTTTGGTGTTGTCATTACAGAATACAGAGGCTATCTGATGGGTAAATTATGGATGCAGGGCGCGTTTATTTTGGTGCTTTTGTCAGCAATATTAATAGCTTTCAGAACCACTTATACCAGCCTTTCGCGCCAGATACAATTGAGCGAAATGAAAGACGATTTTGTGAGCAATATTTCTCATGAATTAAAAACGCCCATTGCTACAGTAAAAGTTGCAATCGAGGCTATTCAGCATTTTGAAGCAGCAGGTGAGACCTCGCTCACAGCCGAATACATGCACATGGCAAGCCTTGAAATAGAGCGACTGGAATTGCTGGTAAATCGTTCTTTACATACGTCCTTACTCGAGTCTGGAAAATTATCATTGCAACCCGAACTGCACAATCTGAAAACGATTATAGAAGAGGTATTGCTGGCCTATCAGGTTAAATTTGTTTCTTACGAAGCTGATGCAACTTTTACTACAGCTGGCAGCAATTTTGATGCGATGGTAGACAAACTTCACTTGCAGGGTGTACTTGTCAATCTGCTGGACAATAGCCTGAAATATGCTACCAGCAAGCCTATTATTGAAGTAAGCCTTATGGAAGGTGACAACGCTTTGAGCATTTCTGTAAAAGATAATGGCCCCGGTATTCCGGATGCGTATCGCCACAAAGTATTTGAAAAATTCTTCAGAGTACCATCGGGCAACGAGCACAATGTAAAAGGCTATGGATTAGGCCTGAGCTATGCAGCGCAAGTAATGCAACAACATAAAGGCAGCATAGCTGTGAAAAATGTGCCTGAGGGTGGTTGCAACTTTACCCTATCGCTTCAGTAATAAAAAAGCATGTCTAAGAAAGTATTGTATATCGAGGATGAGCCTTACCTGGGGCGCATTGTGCACGACACCCTTACGCTAAAGGGCTACGAAGTGTTGCACAAAAAAGATGGAACAAGAATAGCCGAAACACTTAAGCAATTCAATCCCGATGTATGTGTGCTTGATGTAATGCTACCGCATATTGATGGCTTTACATTGGGCAATGTGATACGCAATACCCACCCGCAACTACCGGTAATTTTCCTTACTGCAAAAAGTCAGCCGCAGGATATTGTTCAAGGTTTCTCCTCTGGTGGTACCGACTATATGCGCAAGCCCTTCAGTATGGATGAGTTGATGGCAAGAATAGACAACCAACTGCGCATTACCCAACAAAAAAACGAACCCAATGTAGAGCTGCCGGAATGTATTGAGATTAAAGACTGGCAATACTATCCCGGCAAACTTGAGTTACATTATCAAGATACTGTCAAACGCCTTTCTCAGCGCGAGGCTCAGGTATTGAATTTACTTTGTCTACATAAAGGCAAAGAGCTGGACAGACGTGTATTATTAAAGGCCGTTTGGGGCGACGATTCTTTCTTCAACTCCCGCAACCTTGATGTCTATATCCGCAAACTGCGTGCACTATTTTCTGCTACACCGGAGATACAAATTATTACACTGAAAGGTCAAGGCTATTTGTTTTCGGTTTGACTTTTTTAGTTAAATGGTTTTATGGTTAAATGGCTCTATGGTTAAATGGTTTTGTTGAATGACTTTATGGTTGATTCAACTCAAATGCCTCTGCCAATAACTCAAACGAACGCAACCTTTCCTGATGGTCGTAAGTCATAGTAGCAATGACGATTTCATCAATATCAAAGTCGTTGGCAAGCTGCGTCAATTGCGCCTTTACCTGAGCCGGCGTACCTGAAATAATGCGACCATTGTTTTGTTTCACACGGTACAATTCTTCCGGAGAAAAATGATAACCGGCTATATCATCGTAACTGGGCAAAGGCTCAAATACCCCTTTTTCAAACTGAACCAAGACGTAGTCGCTGATTTTGCGTAGCTGTTGCGCACGTTCTTCAGTCTCTGCACAAATAACAGAAATAGACAACATCGCATGTGGCTTTTCAAATTGGTCAGATGACTTGAACTGGTCACGATAAACCTGCACCACCTCCGGACCAGCATTGCCGTTGATAAATTTAGCCACCACCAGTCCTAATCCGTAACGCGCGGCAATACTACTCGAGCCGCCACTGCTGCTAAGTATCCATTGTTGCGGGATAGATTCCGCCTGCGGCACTGCAAGCATAGGGCCATATTGTGTTGCAGCCTCATCTCTGAAAAAAGCATTCAAATGTTCCAACTGACGCAAATAACTGTCTTCACTAAAAGTGTTGGACGGATTGAGCAAATTAGAGGTAAGCCTGTCGCCGCCGGGCGCCCTGCCCATGCCCAGGTCTATTCTGCCGGGAAATAGCAACTCAAGCATACGAAAGTTTTCTGCAACTTTTAATGCACTATGATTAGGCAGCATAATTCCACCCGAACCTATTTTTATTGTAGAAGTTTCATCAGCGAGTTTTACCATCAATACTTCAGGCGTGGAGCCTGCAAGCATGGTGCTATTATGATGCTCTGATACCCAAAACCTGCTGTAGCCAAGCTTTTCAGCAAGTTTAGCAGTTTCAATTGTTTCTCTCACTGCTTGTGCAGCAGTACCGCCTTTGCGTATAATGCTTTGGTCCAGTACCCCCAGTTTTATCTTTCTATTAGCCATTATTGCGCTATTATTTTTGGTCTTCGATAGGCAAAAGTATCTGATAAATGCTGGTGCTTTTATCATTTAACCCAATGTGCTTATCAATAGAAAAAGCAGCAGGCTATTTGAGTAACTCCACATTTATTTTTTCCGGCAGAATTTTATCTATGTTTTCCATCTGACCCGAAAGCATATCCCAGAGAAACCGATTGCTATCGCTACCCTTTTCGCCGCAATCAATCACGGCACAGTAGTCTTGTACCTTGTTTACAAGCGACTCCAGTATATTTACCGGCAAGAAATCATGAATCATTTTGGCAAAATAGTCGATATAAACGTGCCCCCAGATTTCAACTATCAATGAGCTTTCTTCTATTTGCAAAGGACGTTTTTGCATTGCTTCAAAATCAGCATAAATCAATGCTGCCAAGGCTTTTGAGTTACCTAATCTATCTGCATTCAACATCGCCCATAGCTGTTCATCGTTTACAATATGCACCGAAGTTTCTTTAAAAGTAACGGCTATTTTATAACCAGCAATGCTGTATAATTGCTCCATTGTTCAAATGTAAAAACCTTTGCGCAGCAAATAATAGCGCCGATTACTTTTTAGCTAAACTGTTACATTTGCAGCCAATTAAAAATTGATTATGCACGGAAGAAACAGAGCGGATATTTACCCGGGATTGAGAGTGGCTATAATATTAAAGAAAGACCAGCGTAGCGGCCAACTTACCGAGGGCATTGTAGAAAAATTGCTGACCTCGGCACCCTACCATTCGCGCGGTATCAAGGTCAGGCTCGAAGACGGACAAATAGGGCGTGTAGCTGAAATATTGGAAGACGAAGAATAGCTCTTAATAGCTTAGCTAAAACAAACTCGTTTGCTCGGCCATAGCAGGCGCCTTTGTTACCAGTTGTGTAGCGTTGCCCGAAATTTTATACACCGGTGTTGGCTCATATCTTGATGCTACAGAAATGTGTACACCACACGCTTCCGATTCAAACAATTGCTGTACCAGTTCGGGTGCATTATTATCCTGCGACAAGTGTGCGAGCAATAAATGACTCATATAGTCGGGGCGACTATTCCTGAACAATTCTAACGCCTGCACATTCGACAAATGCCCGTGACCACCTGTGATACGGCGCTTCAAGTGGTAAGGATATCTTCCATTCTCCAGCATCTGTACATCATAATTAGCCTCCAGAAATGCAGCATGGCAGCGACTGAAGTGATAAGTAAGCGACTGGCATACCGAGCCTATATCTGTAAAAATACCCACGCGTATATCATTTTGCTCTACCACAAAACTATAAGGGTCGGCCGCATCATGTTTTTTGAGGAAAGCAGTAATCGTCATATTGCCAATGCGAACCGTATCATCAACCTTGTAATCACGCACCAGCGCCATCTCCGGTGGCATGCGCGTGTAAGACAATGTAGGCGCGGAAATATACACGGGCAAATAATATCTTTTTGCCATTACCTGCAATCCGCGAATATGGTCGCCATGCTCGTGACTGATAAAAATAGCCCGAACTTTATCCATGGAAAGCCCTACCCGCTTCATTCTTCGCTCCGTTTCCCGACAAGATAAGCCGGCATCGATTAACACAGCGTCATCGTCGTTGCCTATATAATAGCAATTACCGTTGCTGCCCGAGTTAAGCGATGAAATATACAATGCCATAATGCAAAGAACGCATTTTTTGCTGAGGTGTAAGAAGCAAAAATCAACCGAATGTGTTGCAAAATGATACTCAGCTTATTTACATTTTCCTGCTAATTTGATGAAAGCTTACATAAACCTATAAGGTTTTAAAAACCTTATAGGTTTGAATACTATTCATTACAAACATCTTTATTCTCCCTCTGAAATCTTAACTGAGTTCTTCTTTTTATTGATGTTTATCATCAGGTTTAGGCGCGCAGCGGTACTAAAGACAGCAGCAGTGTGCTTTTCATCATTTTCGATTATCTGCCCCGTAAAATAGTCGGATGTAGAAGTCTTAAGCGCTATGCTGGTGCTATAATACATGGGTGCTAATTGCGCATTAATCGAAAAGTATGGTGTAACTCTATACCCCAAGAGAATAGAGCCCGACATAGCAAAATTTGCACTTTCGGCGCCGTCGAATGTGTAGTTTAAACCATATACCTTATTGCCATCTCGCTGTTTCAACGTGGTGTTGTAATTGCTATAATCGTAGGTAGTAAAGCCCAACATGGCGGCAGCATGAAAGTGCCAGCGCTGCGCTTCGTACCGATAGACGGGGCCGGTAAGGAATCTTGTTTCTCCGGTTGCCTGATCAAGATGTTCTGTGCCTATCCAATGCGTTGCTCCGTATCGATCCTCGACATAAGCGCGAATGCCTTGCTCTCGTTGGCTTGCAGGCTCAGCGGCTTGCACGCCAACGCTAATTCCCCAGCCCCAATTTCGCCATTTGTTTACCGGAAAAAATTCCATATTGAAATTTACTATCTCAACTCCGCCGGGCTTTTGGTCTGATAGCAGACCACTCAAGCCCCAATCCTTTGCAGAAGACTTTCCAAAATTATAGCCCGAACCTAAGCTCACATTCATATAGGAATATAGCGGCTGCCTTTGCTGGGCAAAAGATTTTACAATCAGACAAAGGCTCGCTATACAAATAAATAATGCTTTCATATTAGTAGAATTGAGCAGGGTTAGTGCGGGCGTTCATCGTTCTACCGTCGGACAAGGTTACCGCTATTTCAAATGAATAAATACCGGCAGCGGCGGGAGCCTGCATCAGCAAAAAATCAACTACAAGACTATCCTGCGCTGCATCGAAAACAACTTCGGCCTGCCTGGATAAATAGTCTGGTATCGAGCGATAATTACTTTTTTGATATTGGTAAAAATATTCTGTCACATCTGAACCAGCAGGATGCGTAGCATCGAAATTTGTAAGCGATATAAATGTCAACGCAGTGATGCTATCCAAAGGCAAATACTGTAGCGGTTCTGGGCAAACTTTGCTAAGCGCTGTTGCACTATTGAACAAACGAAAATTTGTTGATGATTCCATCGCCGTTAATTCGAGGCTTTGCTGCAACCTAATGCCGTATGCAGCCATAGGCACAGAGTCCACACTCTCAAAATATTGAGGGCTATTTCCACCATTGTCGATAATTAATAGTGAAATAGAACTGTTGCTATAGCTGGCGTATTGTACGTCTCCATCGCAGACACAACCAGCAAAAAACTGGAGCATAAAAGGTGCTACAAGAAACAACGTAATTTTTCTGAACATGATTATAGGACTTCAAAAATCATAGACGACAAAAAATATCATGTGCTTTGATAATCCATAATATTATATTTCGCCATAAATTTTACATCCACACTTTTTATCAATTTGTTTTTGATAATATTGCTTTCAATCTAAAAACAAACATCACATGCGTACATTAATTACAGTAGCTGCCGTTGCAGCATTTGCCATATCGGGCACATCATGCCGACAGGCGACCGACAGCGTAGTAGAAACGCTGATGGAACAGGAAGCCAAAAAATTCAATAAAAATGGCCCTACAATGATTGACGAAGAAACACGGATTGACAGCATACACGTGTCTGAAGGTCGCAAGCTGGACTATTGTTACACCCTTACCAATTATGCAAAAGAAGACCTGGACGTTGCGGTATTTCGCAACACACTGGAGCCTACACTTAAAGCCTCGGTAGTAAACATGAAAGAGCTGGAAAAGCTAAAAGATTTAGACGTAATCTTCAACTACAAGTACTTCGACAAAGCAGGTAAGCCTATTACAGAGATTACTTTAGGCCCTGATGACTACAAGAAAAAATAGCACTAAGTAAATAGCACAAGGTTAAATAGCACTGCAACTATATGCTGTTCTATTTATTTTTAGGGAAGTAAGTCCTTGCGCCATGTCCATTTAGATAAGTTTCAAGATGTTTTGAATTGCTTTGAAGAGTTGCCAAAGGTGGCAAATCCTTTAGCCCCCCATGTAGTTAAATGCCAAAGGTGGCAATCCTAATTACCTACATTAGCCTCTAACCTTTCCCAATCTTGATACTGTGTTCTAAACACTTTGTGTAAAACTACTTGCGGATACAGCCATGTAAATTCATAATTTTAGTTCTTTTACAAAGTATGACGATGAGAGAACATAATACATCCAACGACTCTGAATCTGACGCAAATAATATTGAAGAGGAGGAGTACAAGGAACAGGTTGCTGAATATGAAGTAAAGCTTAAAGCCTATCATATCCAACAAGAAAAGTACGTTAAGTACTTGGATGCATATAGAACCGAGATAGGTAAAGTTATTGAGAAGAGTAACGATATGTTCGAAAAGCAACTTATCTATGTGGCTGCTGGTACTTTAGCAGCATCTGTTTTAATAGTCGAAAAGTTCCTACCTGATATCCGTAATGACTTCAACTATTTACTTTTAAGCTGGGCTTTCTGTGGAGCTGCTATCGTATTAAACATGGTTTCTCACTATTTTAATATGGTTGTTCTACCAAATACCATAAAGGAATTACATTCCGCTGAAGGAACCGGATTTAACCCAGACAACGCAAACAAAAGACGCAGCATTACAAAGTATCTGAATGGATTCACCTTGGCTATATACTTTGCGGGTTTGGGATTTTTCGTAACTTACGTTGTCAATAATATGGAAAATATGAACAAGCCTAAAGTAACACATCCCAGTAACGACGGAACCAAAGGATACGAAATAAACACTACGGTACCCCCGAAGCCAAACCCGCCAGCACCACCTCCATCCAAACCGTCATCCACCAAATAACATACGATGAGTAAAAAAGAACCCATTAAGCCGAACCAGACAGCCAGAATTGAAAAGGTTAATAACGGAGCAGTAGTTTCAAAAGCACTCACACCTCCTATTAAGCCCACGCCCCCGGTCAAAAAATCCAAATAGAGCATTTGTATTATGGAAACGGAATTTACACTCGGAACAATTGTACGTCATAAAACTTCCGATTTTGGAATGGTTGTTATTGCAACAACAAAAAATTCGGTGACCGTTCGATATTTCAATAAAAAGCGTGATGCATTTATTGAAGATAAGTTCAGCCCATTTGAACTTACTGTAATGGATGAGGCCAAACTTAGGCCGCAATGGCTTGATAAAGATGCAGGAAAACTACCAGACGATAATTCTGAAACGTAACCCTTAGCATTCCGAATTCACACTCTTACAATATATTCAAACTACATGATTAACTTGGTAGTCAGTTGCCAAAGGTGGCAAATTGATTAAAAGTTTTTGTAGATATTTGTGAAACCTTTTTTAGAATTACTTTACTATCGAAATTCCCATGAATACTTATTTTGTTGCTCCTGAAAATCTTATATCCGAGAGTGACGTTGAACAAAAGGTTATATATCCTCTTCTTACCAATCCAGACCCTGTGGGCTTGGGATATGATTCAACCGAAATACAAACGAAGTTCAACTTACAAAAGTTGATGATCGACAAGGGTGCAAAATCAACCCTGTATTATCCGGATTATATCATAACTGTAAATGGCATTCCATCTATTATTGTCGAAGCGAAAAATCCGTCAGAGAATTTAGATGAGGCTTTTAGGCAAGCTTCGCTATATGCATCGGAGTTGAATCGCAAGTTTGAAAAAGATGTTAACCCTTGCCAATTGATTGTTGCTTGCAATGGAATTGAAATTTATGCTGGAAGTTGGGATAGTGCGAAACCTGAATACTGTATCAAAATAGAAGACTGGCATGTAACCGATAAATCATTTTCTTCTTTTGTTGAAGTTTTTGGCAAACGCAATGTCGAAAAAACAGTTGAAATCGTAAAGAAATTTTTAAGGAAAAAATCGCATTTCAAGAAGCCATTGAATCTATTAGGAGGAAAATACTTCCAGAATAGAGCAGAGAACAATACTTTCGGGGAAAGCATTTCGACAAAATACAGACATTTATTTAATCCAAATGTTGAGGCAGAACGAGTTGATGTTGTACGCAATGCTTACGTAAGAATTACTAAACATGATGCCCATGTTGCTCCAATAGACAGATTGATTCGAAAAAAAATTCATCCTAATATTGCGGAGTCAATAGAGATTGAGGACAACACGAAGCCCAAAGCACTTTTAGAAAAGTTAGAAAACGCTCATAATTATAATAATCAGGTGCTACTATTAATTGGTAGTGTAGGATCCGGAAAATCGACTTTTGGCACATATTTAAAAGAAGTAGCAATTGAGACGCAAATTATTAGTAAGCTTTGTTGGATAACTTTAGATTTAAACAATGCACCAGTATCGTCGCAGGAAATTTACCCATGGTTAAAATCTGGAATAATAAAACAGATACAAACTTTTAATCAAAGTAAATACGATTTTCAGCATCTCGACTTCATACAATTTTTATATGAAACCCAAATTAATGGGCTAAAAAAGGGCGTTTTATCATTGTTGAACGAAAATTCGGAAAAATATAAAGAATTACTGGTAACCAAAATATTGGAATACCAAGACAATTTAGATATAACTCTTGAGTCTTACATCAGTCAACTTATTCATAGGCAGGGGAAAGAGTTAATTATCGTTTTGGATAATTGCGATAAGCGTACTTTGGATGAACAACTTTTGATGTTTGAAGTTGCGAATTGGATTAAGGATTCGATTAGAGCCATTGTGTTTCTTCCTTTAAGGGATACAACATTTGACCATTTTAGGAAAGAAAAGCCATTAGATACAGTAATAAAAGATTTAATATTTAGAATTACCCCTCCGTCTCTGGAACGTGTTTTATACAGCCGTATTAAATACGCTGCCAGACTGTCCGAAAAAAGTGGTGATAATTTTTACTATCTACCCAATGGTATTAAGGTTAGTTATCCTGCTAAGGAAGAGTTGTACTATTTGAGAAGTATTCTCAAGTCACTTTTTCAGGATCGCTTTTTCAAGTGGCTTATTTCGGGTATAGCAGGTAGCGACATAAGAATAGGACTGGAAATATTTTTAGATTTCTGTAAAAGTGGCCACATCTCTGAAAGAGATATTTTACTAATAAAGCATTCTAAAGGAGAACATAAGCTTCGGAATGATATAATTACTAATGTTTTTCTGAGAGGAAATCGTTTTTATTATACCGATGCGGAAGCAAGAATAAAAAATATTTTTTACTCTGATCCTTCCGATTCTCTTCCCGATCCCTTTGTGAGATTAAACATTCTTAAGTGGTTAAATGATCGTTATAAGGTTAAAGGTCCCAGTGGAATAACGGGATTCCACCTTGCAGAATCATTGATAGCACATTTAATAAGTATAGGCCACGATAGAAATCGAATCGAACACGAATTGTCGTCTATGACTCGTCATTCACTAATTTTAAGCGAATCTCAAAATACACAAAAAATCTTCCTTAAAGATCTAATTTCAATAAATACCTCTGGAATCATTCATCTTGAACTATTGTCGAATATGCATTATTTAAGTGCTGTTTCAGAAGATGTATATTACAACGTGGATCAAATATCCGAAAAGATAAAAATGAACTTGGCCGGTGAAGGCAACTTTGCCCATCTATCAATACAGAATGCTAAAACGCACTCATTACTGCTATTAGATTATCTTACAGATTACTATCAAAAGCATTTTTCACCTTATCAACAGTATTTAAACAATGCTTCAAGTTTGGCCAGCGAGTTTTCCCAAATTCAAGATTCTATAGGTAGTTTCCGAATAAAAGAAACAACCAATAGGGGTACATTTAAGGTAGGGGAAATTCTAAATGCTAAGGTGGTCAATATAAAACGTGTAGGATTAATCGTGCAAATCGACAATACTGATATAACTGTGTTAATACACGAGAGCAAAATTGATGAAAAAGATTTTGAAGCCATTTATAAATTAGAAGAGCCAGTTCAAATCAAAGTTGTTTCCTATATCCCACGGGAAAGGAAATATTCTTTTAAACTTGATAAAAATATAGCTATATAGATTGAGACATTATCACGAGTAGTTCGATGTACTTCGTTTGTGGGCAATTTTTTATCAATTCTACAAACGAAAAGCATGTGCGTGTCGTCTTTTATTGATACCCCCCTATCAAGCCGTAGACCATGCTTTTACTCACCATCTCATTGATGATTTTTATTTTAATTCTGACAACTACCATTTGCAAACTTGCAGGTAGGAGGAAGTAGAGTTTTGCCAAAGGTGGCAAACTCAAAAAATGCAACAACCAGTTAATTTCTCGGTCGTTGCATTTTTTGTTTCAGTTGTGCCCTAACATATTCAGGAACGATCAAATATTCTACAACCTTTGACAGCAGCCGGTTTTGGCAATGGGGCCACGTGATGTTGGCTTATATAGTAATACTGAGTTAGTATCTGAATACACTGTACCTATTGATTTTGAGGTGGTCTCGGAAAGATCAACCATTACAATGATGAACCGCAATAGCAAAAACGTTAAGGTCGAGAAATTGTATCTGCATGGTCAACATCAGCAGCAGCAGAATATTCATTCCTTAATCTTCTAAAGTGGTGATTGAATAATTTGTTATCTTCAATTTCAACCAATTCAGCAAAATCAAACAGCCCACTAATAGAAGTAAATGGAGACATAATGTAGATATAATCATCCATAAAAACACGTAGCATATTATTGTGAACACCTGTTTCATCATCCATTTGTTGCTTTATGTAAATTCGCAAACGTGCAGCAAAACGAAAAAAAGAAACATCTTCTTTAATATAATCTAATGCAGAGTCCATACTCATTTTAAGCACATACTTTTCTGCATCATCGTAATCATCGGGATTTTCGTGGTAATCAGTACCCTTACCTAATTTCGTTAATAACTCTCTATATTTCTTAATCCATCCAGCAGTATTATTGCTGGTCATGTCCACCAACTTATTTTCAATCTGTTCCAATTTTGCGGTGATATAATTATTTATGTGCTCATTCTTTGACATATTAACAACTAATAGGTTTGCCTTTATTTGTTGTCTGAAAGACATGTAAACCAACACAGCAGCAGCAATATTTATTATCGGGGCTGTAATACCTGCAATAGCATCACCTACACCACCAGCATCTTTAAGGTCAGTATAATAACTGCTGATAAAACTTTTGTATCCTGATAAAGCAATTAATACTATAAATAGAAGTATAACGGTGCTGGCTGCGTTCCAACTTAATAAGTTCTTTTTCATGATAGCGCAAAAATAATATTCTATCTGAATATATAGAAGATATGTGACAACATCAGTATTGCCCGCATAGCAGCACTTCACCTAATAATCCGCAAGACAGTATTATAAATCTACAATGCTCTGCTTAGGATAAATTACACCAAGGCAATATATAAAGAATAGTAAAGGCATTGCCAACATCGAAATAGAAACGTATAGTTTTCCAGTAAGGACAAAAACTTTACATTATTTCTCAGTTTAGGCTGGATATTCAGCGATGGTAAATCTCGAAAAATATTTTTTTAATATATACTGAATGAAATACTTAGTAACATATGAACAGCACAGCGAAAAACACTCAGACTTCGAAAAGGAAATCACAAAGCGTTTTAATAAGTGGCATAAAGACCGTGAGGAAATAGAAGAAATGGAAGACGCTCTCAGGTTTAAGAATTTTTCGAAAGATGTCGAAGAGCTGAAAGCTATGACTGGAAATGATAGTGAATAATTATGTTAGCATCATTGTCATGTCAAAATTAAAGAAAGACGTAAAATTTATATATAGTACCATGAATAACGAGAAGAGAGATATTGCAGTACAAGTTTGGTGGATTTGTTGGGCGTTTGTTTTATGCCAACGCTCAATTTCGGGAGCAATAACATTAGAAAATTTACTCGAGGCTACAAGAAAATTCCCAGACTGCCCAAAAATGTCAATTGACGATATCAAATTTTTAATTAATTGCGATATTAATCACTGCCTTTTCCTGAAAAAATATATCGATAAAGACCATAAAATTATCGGATACAGAATACCGAGTTTTATTTGATTTTCAATACTATCTCAATTTCATCGGTATCGTCTAAATATTTTGGGTCAACAGAAAAGACAATGTTTTCTGTAATTTCCTCGCTATGTCCGGCAAAGCTGTAAAATTCGTCAACTAACTCATCAACAAATCTCCAATCCACTAAACTGTCTCCATAGTATATTTTAACTACAGCACCATTCTTAAATCTTTTGGTAGTAGAAATTCTAAAAATTTTACATATCTCTCCACTCTTTAGCTTTTGAGTGTGGGTGTTGTTAAGTTTTGTCAGTTTAGCTTTCATAGTTTTGAGTTAATCGTCAATCAAAGATATAATTCATTAGCAATAAAAAAGGCCAATTAAGAGAAAAACATTCACTCAATTAGCCTACTTTTTGTTTAGGAATTCATTAATGCCTAATTATCTTATGCATGGAATTTCCCTGCGTAGTCCGCACCCTAACATAGTATATTCCAGAAGCTTTGTTCGTTAAATCCAATATTCTGTGACTTGTCGTAGATATTAATCTTCCCGTGTAGTCGAGCAGATCCGCTGAAATATATCCGTATTTCTCAACGTCAATTGTTAGGATGTCAGTGGTCGGATTGGGATATAAGGTAATGCTGTGTTTTAAATCCATCTCAGCAGCCGAAGTTGAACCATCAGGTGGTATTATCCCTGCTGCTCTCATGGCATCCCTATACGCCTCGTTAGTACGTGCCGTATCAACCGACCCGTCTGGATGGAAGAGCATGTAACCCTCCAATATTTTAATGCAAGCCGAAGGCCCATCTATTCCACCGCTTGAAGGTATTGTGCCCAATCTAACAGAGTAATGAACACTATCTACTCCGGGATCAGGGGTAAATATGCCTGTTATGCTAATTGAGTCACTCCAAACGGATAACTCCGAAGAAGCGTTGTGGTAAGTCCAATACATTTTGTATAGTTCATCCCCATCAAAAGTCGGATGAACCTCAACACCGGGGCCTGTATCTGATACAATGCAAACACTATCTACATATACAAGATATGAAGTTTCTCCATAATGTTTCCAATTGATTGCGTGAGCCGTAAAGAAACAGCTATCTGCGTAAGGTTGTGCTTGTGTCTGGATTGAGGCTGCATGGCTAATAAAAGCCAAAATAATAATAGTAATCGTGTTCTTCATATATCTGGTGTTTTTAGAAATTTAATAAGTGTTATTGTAAGCACTATCCGAGTAAGCTTCTGTTACAGTATCGATTGAATCGGTTACAGGCGTTGAGGAAGGTGCGGGTTCTGTTAGGTCACTTAATTTATAATCATTCACAGCAACAATAAGTGACGGAATACCCCCTCTTGTTATGCCAAAATCTGAGCAAATACCATTGAAGGTGATAGCCTGATTATATAAATATTCTGTGCTACTGAGTGGCATGTAAGCTTTGCGAATATTACTCGCTTCTTCTGCGGATAATTTAAGTCTTACTTGAAACCTTTTGTCTAAGCCTTCGCCCGGAATATTCAGAAAGCCATACACCTCTATTTTTTTATCTTCAATTATTGGCTCTTTGATGTAGGGATTCGACTTAATGTTCTCGACCACAAGTGTTCCTGATATCGGACGTTTAAAGAAATAGTATTGTGCTTTGTTCTTTATCGCACCCTCATAGGTTTCCCGGCTTTTCAATTTTGTAATATAATCTGATACTTCTGCTGTCGATTTTATCGGCGATAAAACAGTGTTACTATCAGAGGGAAATGGATCTTTATTTGCAATTCTATCTAATGCAGAATCCATGCAGTTGACAATAGCATTCTTTTCATCTAAGGGCAGTGATCTAAGTTTTTCTTTTGATTCTGTGCAGAGATTAACAAGGTCATGCTCATCCAGTTTTTTGCCTTCTATAATTCCATTGTTAGCGGCGGTTCGGATACAGGCACAAGTTTTATCAGCGACGTTGTTACAACTGGCGAGTGCGACTAAGCCAAGGGGTAGTAAGAGTTTTTTCATTTTTTCATAAGTGGTTTAATGATCGATTGAGTGTAATAAACTGATATGGTAAGAGTGCATTTTTACGTGATGCAGATTAGCTAAAGAAATAAATCAATAGTAAGAATGCTATAAGCACTACCCATTTCCACCTTCCACTTTTTCGAGATTTTATATATGGATTTGCGGGACGTATATTGTACATACTCTGCATCTGGTATTCTCTTTCCTCCCGTTCATCCTCTCTTCTTTGATTTTCCCAGAAACTTCGTGTTTCACGTTCTTCTCGCTCTTCATCAATACGTTCAATATTTCGTTGACACCCTAAGGAACAATAGTGATTTCCATTCCCCTTATATGGCGTATTGCTGCTTATTCCTAAATAGCGACCACACCCATCACAGGTGTATTCAACCTTACCAGTATTGTTATTTAAAATACCTGCCATAAACGTTGTATTTAATTGTTTCTGAAGTTGTTACAAAGTTCGCAGGATATCGTCACATAGATATAACGATATATGATGAAACTTCAACGATAAATCGTGAACAGTTCCCAAGAGATAATTTTTTTCTGTAAATTTGTAAGAAATATCGATATATCATATGACTACAGCCCAACGATTGGCAGGAAAATTAAGGATGCTTCGTGAGGTTCATAATTATACACAAGAATACGTTTCGAGTGTCTTAGATATCAGTCCCAATACATATTCTCTTTTAGAAAAAGGTCAGGCACAAATTACCATTGACCGCATCGAAAAACTTGCTCAGTTGTACAAGTTAGATGTAGCTGACTTAATTAGAATTAACGATCAAACTATTATTCATCACATCACACATTCTAATGGCATATGTAGTGAAAACGTCAATATCCATCATAATGGAATTTCGGATGAAGAAAGAGAACTTTACAAGCTCACTATTTCAAGACTCGAAGAACAAAACAATAAATTGATGCTGCTAATCGACAAACTTACAGCCAAACTATAAAAGATAAAGGATGGATATTATTCCATCCTTTTTTAATGCCCTGAGATTTAATATATAACGATATGAGATATATTAAAACGTTTGAGCAGTTTGATATCGAGTTGAAAGGAACACAATACAAATTACAGGCTATAATAGAAAGCATACAGGCTGATAATATCCGAAGCGAAACTAATAGCTACTATTACATAAGAGTTGGGCTACAAAACCTATCGTCAAGGCACGAAAAGCTTGAATACCGTGCTCTATCTGAACAAATGGAAGAGCATGAATTCAATGATTACTTCAAAGGCAACGATGATACATATCATATCCTTCCCACGGGAACTTATGCAATTCACAATAAAGGCGGCTCCATACAACGAACTTTAGAATTAGCGGAAGAAGCAATCAAAAAGGCATTGTATCCCTACTATGAAGTAGGCTGGCACACCAAATACAATATAGTCGTATCTGGCCCAAGTGAACTACTTAGTCGGAATCTTGAATTAAAAGATAAACCTTAAATTTGCTCATGGCTAAGAAGATAAAATCAACCCCTCCTAACAAAAAAGAAGAGGTGATTAAGGATGATGAAAAGAAAATAACCAAAGAAGAGTTTGAGGCCAATCTAAAGAAATTTCTTGCTCCGAAACCCCCGCCTAATAAACAATAGAATATAGTAGGTCTCTGAATACATTTTTACTATTTCTGTTGTTGAATCTGAAAACAAATTCTTTTACATATAGATGGATGTATTTCTTAGTCATATGAGCATAGACACGATATGATTTCTTAAGATTATTCCACGCTGACTCTAAAGCGTTCGTGGACGCTCCTTCAGCCACAAAAATCTTTGCACTATGGTTACATGATTTACGATTGTAAATCTTTTCGAGACCATTGTATCCTTTGTATTCATCAGTATGAAGCGTAGCTCCGGGATGGACATATTTTAAAAGAAATTTCTTAATAGTCTTTCCTTGGACGTTAGGCATAACCTTAGCTATCAATCTCCCAGATGACTTTTCCAACATGCCGAAAACAGGAGTTTTATCCTTATAAGATCGACCTTGGCATTTAGCTACTTTTTTATCTTTATGTCGGTTTTTGTTCAATCCACCCACAAAACTTTCATCAATTACAACTTCCTGATTATCAATAGATTGTGAATTAATGCTCCCCATTTTGCTTTCATCGTTGGTTATGAAAATCCTTATCTGTTTAAGCATACGAAGTGCTGTTTTGGGCGTTACTCCGATAGTCCTTGCAAGTTCTAAAGCTGGAAGGCCATGCTTTGATTTTGTAAACAAAAATATCGCATAGAACCATGAAGTTAATGGTGTGCGAGTTCTACTAAAAGGGGTTGACCTTAGAACATGTATGGAATTATAGCACTTCCTACATTGATATGCTTTACGAGTTCTAACACGCACGTATCGCTTCTCATATCCACATTTGGGGCATGATATCATATCTCCATAAATCATCTCAAAAATTTTATCTAAACACGCATCATCATCTGGGTACTCGGCAATAAAGTCTCGGTAAGTATATTCATCTGTGATAGGTTTAGACTTAGCCATAGGCAACTGAAAGGGGATTTGTGAAGTTAAGAAATGAGGATACCGTACTTACCTTTACAGGTAAGCAAAACAAATAAACTATTGTATGGGTTAATTAGTCTTTTAAAGAATAGGTATGTCGATATGAAGAATTATCAACATTAATGATACCATCCTTCCCTAAGGTGCTGGTATATTGGCTTACAGTCTTATGCACTTGGCTAATATCCTCTGCTTTTTCAGCATGGGCAATTAAATTTACTATATCCTTTACCATTGAAGGCTTTTTCAACTCAGTAAGAGCGTAGATTATCTTCTCCTTCCATGTTCCATCAATAGGATATTTATTGACATTATTATTTACGAATATTTCCTTGGGTTTATCATCTTTTGGGATGATATTGCTTGGAGGTAGATTTGATGAAATTTCTTGCGGGAAATAACTTGGCAGTTGAGTTGTGGGAGGTTGTCCGCCGTACATCACTATAAGGTTAGTGACTGTATTGATCTTCGATAATAATTGATTTAATTCTTGATAAAGTTGAGGTAGGAATGTGTTCAAAGGCGAAAATTTCAACAAAGGTAAGTAACTTTGCTTATTTAGCCAAAATTATTGAAAGAATATTTTTTTTGTTTTACAAAAGTGTCGTATATGCGCCGATCTTAGTAACAGAGCAAACTTTCGCCCCATATTTTATATATATAATTATGGAGAAAAAATGTAAATTTGAATTTATGAATGAAAATATCGAAATATCAACTGACGTGATAGAAGCAGCTAATTGGAAAATGATTCATGACAAGCAGGGTGCTTATATCAATATAATAAGTGACAAGTCAAGTGATGAAAATATAGATTTTAGTATTTCTTATTCAGGAGAAATTTATGAGGTGAAAATCTCTGCGAGAAATATAAACGATGCTTATCTAAAGTCGTCAAGTAAAAATAATTAAAATATATTAGAATTGGCACGAACCTATAGCTACATCTACACTGAATTAGTCGAGCATGAAAACGATATGATCGGACATATCGCTTACAGTTTATACAAATCTAATAAAATAGAATTTATTAGACAGTTCGAATCCGAAAATGACCGACCGCCAGATGAAGGTGAGTTAGATGCTTTTCACAAGTCTTCCAAAACTTCACTTCCCGCACTTAGAATCCAAGCAAGAACTATTCTTGGCAATTTTATCAAGATTACTACGGGTCAATACATAAAATCAATAGAGCAGCAAGTTTGGGCGAGGCAAGAAACTATTCTAAAAGGAATTGTTGATCCTATTATCCCTAAACAGAAAGGACATTGGGACGGATTTTGGATGTCGGTAATAGTAAAGGGTGCCCAAACAATCGTTGTCGCCTTTTTCTTATTCCTTCTAATCTTCGCAGCTTCCGCAAAAAAAGATTTATGGGGGGCCATCAGAAATTTGATTCCAGAATCCCAAAGCAGCTCTTCTGACGCTAATATGACTAATCACTAATTTAATCTAATAAACTAAACTTAACGCAAAGCCCATATTAGCCCTTATTGTCTCCTGTATTTTCTTTTGATATTTTGTATTTTAAATAGATTCTCACTTTAAAGGAATTAAAACAGCTACGATAGCGTTTTGCTCCTTTGGGAGAACCTTCATATCCTTTACAAAGTTCATGCGACTCGAAAGATTCTTCGTTATTTGACACCATTTTACGAATTAAGTTACCCAGAGAAAAACCGCCACCATAGCAAATTGGATTACTACAATTTACATACTCTTTTGCTGTCTCATATCTGAAACCATCTCCATAGGTTCCACGACCTGATTCTTTAACTTCTATTCTTATAGAATCTATATCAGGAAATGCTTCCTCAAAGTTTACTTTCTGACTAAAAACAAAATTAGATTCATTAAACACATCCTGTGCTTTCTTTCTGGATTGCATAAATTAGCTTTTTTGCTAAGATACACAATTTTCAAAATGACAATACCCGACAAAAGGTGTTAATTAATTTGGGTAGAATTGCAATTTGCCACCTTTGGCAACTTCTTATAAAACTCTCTAAGTTTTTATCTAAACTTATCTAAATTAATTAGTAAGTAACTAACAAATGGCTTTACGGTTTATTTCCCTATTTTTATAACTTTATTGCAACGCAATAATTTCTTGTGAAAATGGGATTACGCAACTTCTTGATTGTAGCACTGATGCTGTGCCTGCACTGCTCCTGTAGCAGCAGGAGCAATCGAATGGATGTTGTGCAAATTCCTGACCGCAAAATACCATCCATCGCAAAAGGCGAAAAAATTGCGATGGAAAAGTGTACGCCTTGTCATGTAAAGTATAAAGATTGTGCCCAATTTGGAATGCTTGTTTCTGCCATGGGCGACGACTATTTCGGGCAATATGTAACCAACCAAAAATGGCTGATTGAAAGGGAAGATGGCTTCGCACTGGAACTCAAACAAAAATGGGGCAACGATACTTTTCTGCATCATTTTCATCTTTCGGAAGAAGAAATACAGTCGTTGATACTATATTTGAAATAGCTTAAAACACAAAATCAATCCATCATGGAACATCAACCAGAAAAAGACTTGATATTCGGGCAGCTTGATGAAATAAGGCAGATAGAAATGGAGGGCTATCAAATAGGCGTGAGAAGAGCCCGAAACGCACTATTTTGGGTGGCGGGCATTGTGCTGGTGGGCGAAATTATTTCAGTTATGATTTCCAAATATGAACTCAACATTTATGGGCTGGCTATTGTGATAGCTATCGCTGCAATTTTTACAGGATTAGGTTTTTGGACCCGAGTAAAACCCTATACTGCATTGGTTTTGGGATTAATAGCCTATATCGGTTACATTGTACTTACAGTTGTAGTCAACAGTATGTTGCTGGGTGCAGGCGGCCTTTTACAAAGCCTTTTTAGCGGTATTATTGTAAAGGCAATCATTATAATAATGCTGGCGCGTGGTATTCCCGATGCCAGAAAATTGCAGAACATGATGGGCGAGCAGCAGTAGCCCAAGTGATTTTATAAGGATAAATCGGAAAGGCAGCGAAACAATTTGCTGCCTTTCTTTTATTCATTTGAAGTCGCAACAGGAATCTGCATCTTCAACACCATGCCGTTCCGGTGATCTATCTCAATCGTTCCTTTCATCCTTTTGATGCGGTCATTAATAGACTTCAAGCCAATGCCCTCCTTATTCGCAATAGCAGTATTCAAGCCGTTGTCGCCTATTTCGAGCACACATGCATCATCTTTTCTATAGAAGAAAATAAACACCTCGGTTACCTTTTTTGCATGTTTCACTATATTGCTCATGGCTTCCTGCAAAATACGCAGCAACTCTATTCGTTGTGCAGCGTTGAGGCCTGATGCGGCTATATTATCCACGTCAATTTCCTTACGATATGCAGTATCCGACAAGGCACTATCTGCTACTTTTTTTATCTGTGATTCAAAATACAACGATTCGCCAGATGACTGGTATAAATAGTGACTTTTAGAGCGAACCGTCTCGTAAATCCTGCGGGCATTGTTATTTACATTAGCCAGTCTTTGTTTCACATCGCTGTTTTCTGCCTGCGATTCTACCAGCCCAATCTGGTGCGTTATCGCAGCGAGTGATGCAGATAGTTCGTCGTGCAAATCCTGGCCCAGGCGCTGCCGCTCATTTTTAGCGGCTTCGCGCTCCACTTCCGCTATCTGAATCTCTGTAATTTCATTCAACTTTTTTAGCTTAAAATTGAAATTCCTTTTTTGTCGCCTTGCTAAAATATAGCCAGCTATAACAATAGCAATCGTCAATAAGCCAATGCCAATAATCCAGTTAAGTCGCAGGCGTTTGTCCTGCTCTGCTTGTTCCAGTTCACTACGATTGTACTCAGCCTCGGCATGTGCATAGAGAATTTCCTGTGTTTGATCGAGCAGCGTAAAACTGAAAATCTCCTTAATATCCGCTGCTTTCTTTTCCAGTTCGAGTGCTGTTTTATAATCACCTTTACTGGACGCTATCTTGCTTTTAGCAAGACAAATTTTCATTTCGGTTTCGGGCGATTGAACTGGGTATTGCTCAAGTACGGTTACGTAATTGCCTGCACTATCGTATTGAGCCGCAGCCAGGTGCGCTTCTATCAGGTTTTCGTGCACTTTCTGCTCGAGTATCGCTTTCCAGCTTGGTGGGTGTAGCGTATCGGCAGCGACATATCCACCTTGCTTGTGCAATATAGCCAGGGCGACCTCGGTATCTTTTTCCAGATAAAGGCTTCTATAGAAATCGAGATTATCTGTTTCGAATTTTATAGTAAATGCCCAAGAGGAAGCCGGCGAAATTTTCTTTAGCAACTCGTGCCCGATTGCTTTAGCAACACTCACCGTTTTTTCAAAGTTTAGGGTGTCTCCCAATCGCGCGTATGCAATACCTACCGGTGCCACTACATATATATACCGAAAGGCAGTAATGGTATCAAGTGTTCCTGATTTAATTTTAGCCGGATAAGCCTGCAGCACTTCGTACCCACGCGCTTTGTTATAGGCCTCGACTATTTTATCGTAGTATCCCGGCAAAATATAATAGGCACATTGCTCACTTAACTGATACAGCGATTTGTTACCGGTCTGCCTTTCGAGCTCTTGTTCTAATTTACCATAAAAATAGAGTGCCTCGCCGCTGCGCACCTGCATGCGTGCATTGGTTGCCAGAAACTCGAAATAGTTAATGCGCTTTTTCAAGAACTCATCCGAGCTCCATGCGATTTTCTTGTAATTGCTCAAGTGGCCAATTAACGTACCTGCATCAAACAAAACGCCTGATGAAAGCTGCGTCCATTGCCAGGTGGCTACGCTGTCGAGATAGGCTTTATTGGATAGCTTACCGTGCTCCAGCATGGAGTCCAGATATTCGATTTTCTTTTTTGCAATGTCTAAACTTTGGGCTTGTCCATTTTGCAAAAAAATTATCGACAGTAACAATATGACTGCGTACCTTATCATATAAGTTCTACCTTTCTTGTATAAGCAAGCAGTTCAGCAATATTGTTAACCTTGGCTTTTTCAAACATTTTGCGGCGATGAGCGGCTACAGTATGCCGGCTCAGGCTTAGCCTTGCGGCAACCGCATCGACGGTCAACCCCTGAGCAAAATGCCGCATGATTTCTATTTCACGATTGGTAAAAGGAAGCGCCTGCACCTCCTCGGCCTCGCTTAATATTGCAACAATCTCGGGAGATTGGTAATCCTGACCCTTGCTGATGGCGTACATGCAATCCAGAATTTCACTGACTCCATCTACTTTACTGATCAGGCCGGCAGGCTTAAAACGAAGTAAATTCTTAATGATGGGAGGGCTCGCGACGCAACTCACAATTATAAAATGTGCATTTTGACGAACGCGCTTCAGATAATCGAGAATTTGGGTAACCGTTTTATCCTCCAGATAATAATCAAGGAAGAGGTAAGGTTCTTTTAATTCGCGGTTTTTGATTAAAAACTGCAGCAACTCTTCTTCTTTGTTGAAAATCAGCACACGGTCAAATAGTGCGGTATTTTCCAGAATCGAGGAAAAAGACTCAGCAAATAATTTATGGTCTTCCAGTATGATAGCGGTGGGTTTTCCCGGATGTTGATCTTTCATCTGTATGCAGTTATATGGTTAACGGTGCCACAAAGTTACATACAACATTTACATTATATGCACCAATTATCGAAAATCATTAGCATTTCTTAAACTATTTGTTTAGCACTGATAGTCGATTAAAACTACCATTTGCATCCATCGTGAATTATGCAGGGTTATGAGGCATAATTTCGCGCCCGCAATATTACATAGTTAATAAAACTATAACTCTTACACCTACTTAAATTTTAAAGGAAGCAAGTCCAAAATTGGAGCATTCACACAATTGTAGTCTGACTTTTATGCTACTACATGCGAAAATAGCAGCAGTATGTGCAAGCTTACACAAAGAAAGTGATCTTTGATTTGCTGGATTTTCATGCTGAACAACAAATAGGGTTGCGGCAGGCGAAGGAAATGCTCAGCCTCAAATACTTGGGGTAAAAAGACTTGCGGGGGCGAATGAAGATTATTTTACAGAAACAAAAATAGATGATGATTAAACAAAACAAAAAGTTCAGAAAGCGACTTATCGTAATTCTTTCGATTGCACTCATTTACCCTTTAACTCAGCAGGCATTCGGACAAAGCTGCGCAGAACCGGCTGTAACCGGAATTACTTACACCACAATTGCAGATGGCAACTGGAATAGCCCATCTGTATGGTCTGGAGGGGTTGTACCGAGCTTCAATGTCGGTAGTAATAATAAGGTAGTTATCATGCACGAGATAGACAGGAACTCGTCAAGTGACTTCTTCCCGTCCGCCAATTCCGTTTTGATAATCAAGAGCGGCGGGTCATTGACCACGGAGCAAATCCAGATGGAAAACACCTCAAAAATCATTATTAACAAAGGAAAGCTGCATGTTGACCACGGGAACTTCCAGGTAAAGACATCCTCAGCCTCTGTGTGTGCTTATCAGGCTTGTATTATCATCGACGAAAACTTCCAGTTTGAAGAAACCGGAACTAATATGACCTTTAACAATACGGGCATTCAAATCGACAATGGCAACTTGCAATCCAAATCAAATGTGAGTGGCAGCGATATACGCCTCTGGCTTAAAAATGGGAACCTCCAGCGAAGTGGAGGATCATGGACGGCTGCATCAATCACTTACAGACGAGTAAGCGGCAGCGTGGACGGCTTCACGGGAATTGTGGCGCAATCAAGCTCCGCGACTATAAGTGACAAAATAACTCCTTGTGATGATGAACCAGTTATCGAAGCTAATAACGATAATTACACGGCTACAGTTATCAATGGCATTACAGGAAGGGCAACTGTTGGCAACGTACTCACCAACGATTTGCACAACAGCTCCCCAGCTACCACGTCATTAGTTAACATAAACATAGTCACCGCTGCAACACCGCCTTACACTGGTGGTAACGTTCCTGCTGTTAATGCAACAACCGGCGTAGTGAGTGTACCTGCTAACACAATTTCAGGATCTTATACAATCACTTATAGTATTTGTGACGCAGCAACCGGCAGCCCTTGCGATACAGCAATTGTTTCACTTGCTATATTCAACCCTATTAAAGCTCTGGACAATAACTATTCAGTATCAGCAGGCGTTACTACTACAAGCATTCTCTTGAACGACAGCTTGGGTGGCAAGGTGGTAAACCCAGCGAGCATAACAACTACTCCTATTACCACAGTTCCCACAGGTTTCACTTTGAATGCCGACGGAACTGTAAGCGTAGCTTCAACCGTAACAAGCGGTACTTATTCATTCGCCTATCGAATATGTGAAAAAGGTGCTGCGCCTATCAATTGCGATGATGCAACCGTTACGCTTCATGTGTTGAACCCGATTGTGGCAAATGACAATACCTATAATACGACTCCAGGAAACACAACGACAAGTATCCTAACAAATGACAGTTTGAATGGTGTGCCGATATCAATAGAAAAAATTACTGTAAGTGTAGCATCGCAAATGCCCACAGGCTTCACTTTGAATCCTGACGGAACAGTATCTATTGAGAGCACAGTGCCTTTCGGCAACTATAATTTCGATTATGAGATTTGCGAAACAGGTGCTACACCTCCGAATTGTAATATTGCCACTGTTACGATTTTAATGGACGAACCAATGCCGGTTAACATGCTTTACTTTAACATAGCAAAAGACAATAATAGTGCATTGCTCGAATGGGCAACTGCAAATGAAACAAACAATAGGGGTTTTGATATTGAAAAAAGCCAAAATGGTCGCGACTGGACTAAAATTGGCTTTGTACAAACGAAGGCTGCAAACGGTAATAGCAGCACGCAATTGAACTATCACTATAACGACAACAATCCTTCCGATGGTATCAATTACTACCGCTTGAAACAACAAGATGTTGATGGCAAGTTTGACTATTCTGTGGTAAAACAATTGACGTTTGTTGCTGGCCGTATCATCAAGCTCTACCCTAACCCTGCTATGGATTACGTAATCATTGAGGGTCTGGACGGAACAGAAGAATTAAGACTGATTGATGTAAAAGGGCGCATCATGAAAACCGAAAATGCGACTGCAACCAAAGCTAAAATTGAACTGAACAATATAGCTGCAGGCAGTTATCAAATTCAGGTTTGCAAAAATGGTCGCATCATTTCCACTTACAGATTACAGAAAACATTGTAACTGCCTACTGTGTACTAGGTATAAAAGCCACCCCGGAATGGGTGGCTTTTTTATACATAATACTATATTCATTAATATATATGTAAAAAAATAACATTATGTGACAAACTTTAGGTAGCTATATTTCCCTCAATCAGGATAAGTTTGAATCAACGATATACTATAATATACTAAAAACCAGCAAAACTTCGTCTGTTAGATGCTATTTTTTTACTTGATATAGTTCATTTGGACTACTTATCATCGATGTGTTAAAATTGAAGTATGAAACATAAGTACCTTTGCGTCTAATCAAACAACATATTGAATAAATATATTATGTATTTATAAAGTATATATTATTTACTTGAGTTTAAAACCATCGACAAATAGAACTTTAAAAACACAAAACACTGTCAATCAATCATTATAATTTATGAAGAATCCCCGTTATTTACTACTATCCGCTCTGCTGCTATTAGCAACGACCAGCTCATTTGCAGATGGCGTAGGCTTCACAGATGGGACGCGTGCGGGACAAATACCTGCAAACAGAGGCTACCGCCGCGTTGCAACCGCAAGCATCCAACACGTAATGGTGTACCTAAATGCAGGCGAAAAGCTAACGGTAGAGGTGCAACGCCTTACCACTACTGGAACAGGCGTGCCCTTAGCCGTTTCTATCTATTCACCCGCTGGAATAGAGGACAATTTCGAAATTTTATCTACCATACCTGCAGCTACCATTACCAGTGAAACGTATGTGGTGGGTACAGGAGCAGAAGGCATCTGGACTGTAGTGCTGGACGGCGGAACCAGCGTTACTAACTGGCGTTATGACATCAATGCATTGAGCAGCACTGACGAGCGGATAGGCGGTCGCGTGTTTACAGAACGGTTGCTCACTACGCAAAATACTGCCTTCGACTTTTCGCTGTACCATGTCAATAAACTTGGTCACAAGTTTGTAAGCACTTTTGATGATTTCAATGGTATAGATGCCATCATCCAGACTAATCTTTCCGGCGCTACGGAATCGGGCTCCTGCGTGCCTATTTACAGAAGTCGTGAGGGTTACTCGCCAGGCACAGACTGTGGGGGAAAGTTTAAGCAGTTCTTTACCGAACCAGACGGGCTGCTTCCAGACTCGGCAGCGCGCTACAATATAACTGCCGGTAGCGTATATACCGACTGGATAGTTCCTGACGTTTTTGCCGGCGCTGTGGAGATTGATTCCATCAGCTTTCAATATAGCCTTAATGATATTACCCGGCCTAAAAAAGGAGTTTTCAATTTTGACATAGAGAATTTTGACCAAGTAGCCGCCATTCAGATGGACGTAGACAGGAATGGTATTTTCACTGACTCCATAGACCGCACGATAAATTTTCTGGCAGGAGCAACCAATGCTGTAGCTTTTGACGGACTCAATGGTTTCGGACAAGCCATCAGTTGCTATGACACCCTCAATGCAAGAGTGCTGATAGACAGAGGGGGAGAAATCCATTTCACAATGGAAGACGTTGAAGGCTTGGGTGGCCTTACCGTAACCCGTCTTAATGGGCTGGGCGCGCCCAACAGCACGCTATACTGGGACTACAGAAGCCTTACTGAAAGAGGCGGCGGATATGCCAATCCACCATTGGCAGATCGGGATGGACGAGCCGGTGTAAACAGTGCCGTAGCAGGCGGTGTGCACGGCTGGCCCTACGCCGTTAATGGCTGGGGCAACGACCGTTTAATCGACAACTGGGCTATTTTCCCTACGGTAAGCGAAGAACGAAACATTACAGTCAACCCTTCCTGCCTGATTGAAGCAACGGACAACGACTACTCGGGTACGCCTGTAAATAGTGCAGCATCAGCAACAATAGGCAATGTGCTTACTAATGACACACTTTATGGAATCGGTAATATTCCAGTAGCCAAAATAAACATGAGTGTGCTGGAGGCGGCCACCCCGGCATATACCGATGCCAACGTACCAACACTTAACATTACCACGGGCGTGGTAAGCGTTCCTGCCAACACGCCGAGCAGACTTTATACAATAGAATACCAGATATGCGATACTGCATCGACCGAAAATTGCAGTGACGCCACAATTACGGTATTGGTGGAAAATGAAATAATAGCATCCGACAACACCTATATCTCCTCTGCCGGTGATACTACTGCCTCTATACTGGCTAATGATACGCTATATGGTACCGTTGTAGATATCTCTAAAATTACTACTACCCCTCTAACTCCTGTTCCGGACGGCTTCGTGCTCAATCCAGATGTAAGGGTAAGTGTGGGTGACAACGTCGTGAGTGGAACTTATACATTCGATTATCAGATCTGCGAGAATGGTGCCACACCCGAAAATTGCGACGATGCTACTGTTACTATAACTGTGCTCAACCCTATTATAGCATTGAACAACTCCTACGTTGCCGCAACGGGCGATACCACGACGTCGATATTAGACAATGACAGCCTGAACGGCGCCCTTGTGGATATTTCCAAAATAACCACCATTCCTATTACGCCCGTTCCAGACGGCTTCGTGCTCAATCCGGATGGCAGTGTAAGTGTGGGTGACAGCGTTATAAGCGGTACCTATACATTCGATTATAAAATATGCGAGAATGGTGCCACACCCGAAAATTGTGACGAAGCTACCGTGGATATAACGGTGCTTAACCCGATAATTGCCAACGACAATACCTATTCTTCCAGTCCGGGCAGTACCACCACCACTATTTTCGACAACGACAGCTTTAAAGGAGCACCTGTTAACCTGGAGAAGCTTACCATTGCCGTAATCTCCTTAATGCCTACAGGATTTACGCTGAACCCTGATGGAACAGTTTCCGTTGGCCCTGAAGTGCCTTATGACACTTACAGCTTCGACTACGAAATATGCGAAACGGGCGCAACACCGCCTAATTGCAGCGAAGCCACTGTAACTATCATTTTGGATGAGCCAATGCCGGTACACATGTTGTACTTCAATGTAAGAAAAGACAACAACAGTGCATTGCTCGAATGGGCAACTGCTAATGAACCCAACAACAAAGGTTTTAGTATTGAGAGAAGTCAAAATGGCCGCGACTGGACTAATATCGGTTTTGTAGCAACAAAAGCTGCGAATGGTAACAGCACCGCACAATTGAATTACAACTATAGCGATAACAAGCCTTTTGACGGTATTAATTATTACCGCTTAAAACAACAAGATGTTGATGGCAAGTTTGACTATTCTGTGGTAAAACAATTGACGTTTGTTGCTGACCGTATCATCAAGCTCTACCCTAACCCTGCTATGGATTACGTAATCATTGAGGGTCTGGATGGAACAGAAGAATTAAGACTGATTGATGTAAGCGGACGCGTGTTGACAACCGAAAAGGCGACTGCAACCAAAGCTAAAATTGAACTGAACAATATAGCTGCAGGCAGTTATCAAATTCAGATTATCAGCAATGGTAAATTGGTTTCTTCGCACAAAGTGCAGAAAACACAATAGTATTTTTTCGCTGATAATGTACAATGCCACCCGGATTTCCGGGTGGCATTGCTACTTTAAAAATAGTAGAGAAAGAGCCTATTTTAAAGCATTAAAACGATGCCTAAAAAACAATTTCTACGTTCAAGGACAAATTTTTGCCGTTCAAAGACATTCGTGGTCAAGGGTATTTTCTGTATCAATTTACAGGCTTACTTTTGCCCCGGTTGTTAGTTGAATTGTTAGCTTAAATGCTCAATTTATTTCCCCGGTCTTGGTCGTCCGGGGATTTTTTTGCCCCTACTACTCGCTTTGTCCGATTAGACTGTATTCTGAATCAGCATTTCGATTCCACGTAACTTCTCAAATAAAATAGCAAGCAACCGGTAAAGGCGCTTGCTATTTTATTCTAAAATTTCCACGAAAATTTTGACAGCTATTTATCCTCTGGTTCTTCCTTGATATTACCCTGTGGTGGCAGCACCCTTACATCATGCTGAATTTCCTTTTGTTCGATATGCACTGCATAGTCGGCAGGCTCAATGGCTTTGCCCCTATACTCAGCATAAACTTGTGTAAATTCTGCACCGAAATACAAAATAGCAGCAGTGTAATACACCCATACTAAAATGATGATGACCGCACCGGCTGCACCAAAAGCAACACCGGTTTCAGTTTTTTGGATATATAGCCCTATCAAAAATCTCCCTACCATAAACAGGCAAGCCGTAAAAAAGGCGCCGGTTCGCACATCTTTCCACCTGATTTTTACATCGGGCAGCACTTTAAATATAACACTGAAAAGCGCTGTAATCACTATAAAACTGAGTAAGATATTTACACCGTTTACCACTACTACTGCCAGTTCCGGAAAAATATTCAACAGCTTATTACTTAACGCTACTATTACACCATTGGCTATTAATGTAACAACCAGCAGGAAACCGAGTACAATAATGAGCGAAGAAGATAATAGGCGGTCTTTGAGCATTTTTATCCAGCCGCGTTTGGGCTTGGCTTTGACTTTCCAAATCATGTTTATCGAATCCTGAATTTCGCCAAAAATACTGGTAGCACCAATGAGCAACGTAACCAGACCTATTACAAATGCAATCGTAGATTTGCCCGTCAGTTCTATATTTTTAACCATATCCTGAATCTGCAATGCTGCCTGAGCACCTATCATTTCGTTCAACTCGCCAAATATCTTACCCTGGCTGGCGTCTTTACCTAAAAAAATACCGGCCAGCGAAATAATTAATAATAACAGCGGACCAACGGAGAAGACGGTATAATAGGCCAGTGCAGCACTTAGCTTAAGGCCACGGTCATTCATAAAACCGGTAAAACTTCCTTTTAATAGCTTTCCAATTGTTTTATAAGTAGCGACTTGAAATAATTTCATGATTGCAAAAATGGTTCGCAACAACCAACACTTATTCTATCAATAGGTTCAGAAAGGCTATGTCAATTATTCAAAATATCTTTGCAACCTTATCTTAACCAATCGGGCATTGTGACGCAGCAAGTTTTCTTAATTACACCTCCATTTACGCAGCTTAATACACCTTATCCTGCAACTGCTTATTTGAAAGGATTTCTGAATACGCAGAACAGGCAAAGCTTTCAGGCCGATTTGGGTATTGAAGTAATCCTGCGTCTATTTTCTGCACAAGGCTTAAAGGCCATGTTCGATACCGTGAGTGATGTGCAAATACACGATGCCAATTGCAGGCGTATATTCAGTTTGCGCAGCGATTACGAGCAAACCATCAACGCTGTCATTGATTTTCTACAAGATAAAAACCCTACTCTTTCTAATCTTATTTGCAGCGGCAACTATTTACCCGAAGCCGCGCGTTTTGAACAAGTAGCAGATTTGGAATGGGCTTTTGGTGCGATGGGTACGCGCGACAAAGCAAGACATCTTGCAACCTTGTACCTGGAGGATATTGCAGACTTTATCAAAACGATGGTAGATGGCCATTTTGGTTTCAGTCGTTATGCAGAAAGACTGGGCAGCAGTGCATCTTCCTTTGATGGGCTATATCAGGCATTGCAGCAGCCACCTACTTTTATAGACAATATCACGCTTGGTATTCTAAGTGAAAAGATGAATACCTATAAGCCTGGACTGGTGGCGCTTTCGGTTCCTTTCCCTGGTAATTTATACAGTGCATTACGCTGCGGAAAATTTATTAAAGAAAATTATCCTGATACCAAAATATGCATGGGTGGCGGCTATGCCAATACAGAATTGCGTTCGCTATCTGACCCGCGCGTATTTGAATGCCTTGATTTTATTACGTTAGACGATGGCGAAGCGCCGGTACTCCATTTGCTGGAATATCTGGAGCAGTCAAGACCGGTAGAATTATTGAAGCGTACATTTCTATTGCAAGATGGCGTAGTGACCTATATAAATGGCTCGCTCAAAGCTGACTATAAACAGAACGAAACGGGAACGCCCGACTACGAGGGTTTGCCACTCAATAAATATCTTTCTGTAATAGAAATAGCCAATCCTATGCATCGCTTATGGAGCGACGGACGCTGGAATAAGCTCACGCTGGCACATGGTTGCTATTGGGGAAAATGTACTTTCTGCGATATTTCGCTTGACTATATTAAGACCTATGAATCTGCCTCGGCGTCGGTTTTGGTAGATAAAATAGAAGAGTTGATTGCGCAAACAGGCGAACGTGGTTTCCATTTTGTGGATGAAGCGGCACCGCCTGCATTGATGCGCGAAGTAGCGCTGGAAATACTGCGCAGAAAGCTCACCGTCATCTGGTGGACTAATATTAGGTTTGAAAAAAGTTTCACGGCTGATATCTGTACACTGCTTGCAGCTTCGGGCTGTATTGCAGTGTCCGGTGGCTTGGAAGTTGCCTCCGATAGACTATTAGAGCTGATGCAAAAAGGCGTAACGGTTGCGCAGGTGGCACGTGTGGCAGATAATTTTACCAATGCCGGCATTATGGTACATGCCTATCTGATGTATGGTTTTCCGACACAAACGGCCAAAGAAACGATTGATGCACTTGAAGTTGTGCGTCAGCTATTTGAGGCCGAGGTATTGCAAAGTGGCTTCTGGCACAGGTTTGCGATGACGGCACACAGTCCGGTGGGCATGTACCCTGACAAATTTAAAGTAAAGAAAGTAACAGAAACAGTGGGCACATTTGCCAACAATGATATTGAGCATATAGACCTCGAAGGTGGCGACCACTCGCTATTTGGCGAAGGTTTACGCAAGTCATTGTTCAATTATATGCATGGTGTCTGCTTCGATTTTCCATTGCAAGAGTGGTTCGATTTCAAAGTACCGAAAACGACCGTAGCACCCGACTATATTGCACAGGCTTTGCAAAATTTTGAAGAGAAAGAAACTAAGCCAACCGCCAAGCTGGTATGGCTCGGCGGCCATATTCATGCTCAGAATATCGTAAAGAAGAACAAAGGTGTAACCACCAATATTACTAAATTGAAAATAGCTATTAAGAAAGGCGATTTCAGTGTGCAGTTCGCTAAGGAAACAGGGCTTTGGCTGATGGAAGTTTTAAATAGAATAGGCATCGACTCAGCAGAGGCCACTACTTACGGCACCATTGCAAAAGAATACGAAAACCTTACCGGTGCTGCATTCGGCGACTTTTGGAATAGCGACGAAGTGTTCACTTTGCGAGAGAATGGTTTGCTGGCGCTATAATTTTCCTGCGGTCATAAAACAAGAGAGCGATGAAAAATTCATCGCTCTCTTGTTTTATCTATATAGCCTTAATAGCTATTAATATTTGCACTTCGTTCTGGTAACAGTAACAAATGTGTCTATCCTGTTTTGATACGATCCTGACTCTTCTACTTCTATAATATCATCTTCGGTAGCATCGCAAATAGCCTTAGTATTGGAGCTGATAAATGTGGAAGTATTAGGGCTGGTTTTGTAAACCGTAGTCTCACAATCGTAGCAACGCTTTTTCTCGCAAGAAGTGATAAGGAACGACGCCGCAGCCACAATAAATAGTAATGTTTTTTTCATCAGGTTTTAACTGTTTTAAGTATCCATGCACCGCAGTATCAGCGGCAATAACTGTTATCTGCCCTGGCAGAAAGCCAAACAAAAATAATAAATTGCCCGATACTTTTATTTTTTATTAGAAAAATAAAAGACCATGATTCTATTGCCTGTTTTCAGCTTCTTTATTCTGATAAATAACCAGGTACATAAACAGGATGCGCGAAAGACGCATGAGCCATGGTTGCAGCACCACGGTTAAAACACAAGCTACGCCAAGATAGTAGAAAATACTGTTGTCCATAAGCGAGATGCCTATAAATGCCCAGTACAAAACAAATGTGAGCGCAAAAATGAGAACAATAAAAACAAAGTTCATGCCTTGCCCGAAGTTGTTTTCCTGTAGTAATTTCTGTTGGCAATTTTTACATACCGGCTCTATGCGCAACGTTTGGCTCAAAGGAAAAACACTTTTGTTTACAAAAATATTTCCCTGACGGCAACGCGGACATTTACCTGAAAGCAATGCCAATAATATGTTTTTGTTTCCAGACAAAATCGTGCTTTTTTTGCAAAAATAAACTTTAATACCAACAAGAGTCTGACTAAAACGCGCTAATGACAAGGCTTGACGAAGAAAAAATAGACGGGATATTTGCTTCCAACAAAAAGCTGGAGCAGCTATATCCTGAGCATATACAGCAGCTTTCCGAAAAACATTGGACGCCGCTCAATGTGGCCTACGATGCTGCGGCTTTTCTCGCTGCACGCCCCGAAAGTAATATCTTGGATATCGGGTCGGGCGTTGGTAAGTTTTGTATCGCCGGTGCATTTCAGTTTTCTGATTGTACATTTCACGGTATAGAGCAGCGAAAAGATTTGGTAAAACATGCCCGAAAAATAAGTGCCTTGCTGCAAATAGAGCAAGTAAATTTTATGCATGGCAGCTTTGAAAGCCTTGATTTTACTGATTTTGACAGCTTTTATTTTTATAACTCTTTTTATGAAAATATTGCGACCGATGATTTATTAATAGACACTAATATTGCCTATTCAAATGAGCGGTATCTGCAATTTACCACTACCTTATTTGAAAAATTAGACCAATTAAAACCCGGGACACGACTGGCAACTTATCATAGTGCCGACATCAAATGGCCTGAGAGTTACAAATTGAAGGAAACCCTGTATGGCGGCAGGTTGCAGTTTTGGAGTAAAGAATAAAAGCACCTGGTTAAGGCGCTTTCAATTGCGGTTTATTGGCAGAACTATTTTCGATTTATATAGTATAAATAGACTATTTTTCTTCCAACGGTAGCAAAAATAAGGTATTTATTGAATTGCCGAATAGAAATTTTACTACAATTTTGGTTTTTCTCCTCCTCAATGGGTTTGCTTATTTTTGCAGCACATTCGAATAATCTGCAACAATTGAAAGAACAAGATATTTTCCTGCTGGCTATTGAGTCTTCCTGCGATGAAACTTCGGCGGCTATCATGCACAATAGAAAGGCTTTAAGTAATATTATTGCTACGCAAAAAGTACATGAGCAATATGGCGGTGTGGTGCCCGAACTGGCTTCGCGCGCGCACCTGCAAAATATAGTGCCGGTAGTGGATGCGGCTATTCAAAAAGCCGGTATCGCTAAGGAAAAAATTGATGCTGTAGCATTTACCCAGGCGCCCGGACTCATAGGCTCGTTGCTGGTAGGTGCAGGCTTTGCAAAAAGTTTTGCGCAAGCGCTGGATGTACCCTTGATAGCTGTCAATCACATGCAGGCACACGTGCTGGCTCATTGGCTCGAAGAGCAATCGCCATCATTTCCCTTTCTGTGCCTGACGGTAAGTGGCGGCCATACGCAAATAGTATTATGTCATTCGCACCTCGATATGGAGATACTGGGCGAAACGATGGATGACGCCGCAGGAGAGGCGTTCGACAAAATAGCCAAGATGATAGGCCTGCCCTACCCCGGCGGTCCGCTGATAGATAAGTATGCACAACTGGGCGACCCATTAAAATTTACATTTCCCATTACGGATATGGCGGGCTATAGCTTTAGTTTCAGCGGCATCAAGACTTCCGTACTCTATTTTGTAAAAAAGATGGAGCAACAAAACCCTGACTTCCTCAAAGAAAACATGAATGATTTGTGTGCTTCGGTACAGTACACCATCATTCGCACCTTGATGAAAAAATTTGAAAAAGCTGCCAAAGAAAAAGGTATTACTCAAGTAGGAATAGCGGGCGGCGTATCGGCCAATAGCGGCTTGCGCCAGGCTATGCAACAAGCCGGCGAGCAACATGGCTGGAAAGTTTATCTGCCAAAGTTTGAATATTGTACCGATAATGCAGCCATGATAGGCATTGCAGGCTATTACAAATATTTGAACCAGCAATTTTGCGACCTTAAAACTGTGCCAGCAGCAAGGCAATTGTGGTAGTATGCGCAATTCTTGGTTCCGATTTAAAGAGTTTACCATCATTCAGGAGCATAGCGCTATGAAGGTATCGACCGATGCCTGTATACAAGGCGCCTGGGCTGCATCGCTTATCCAGTCAAGGTTTCAGCGGAATAGCACTGAAGAAACTCATTTGCTTGATATAGGCACGGGAACCGGATTACTGAGTTTAATGCTGGCGCAAATACTGGCAAATTGCAAGATAGATGCTATTGAAGCAGAGCCTACCGCAGCGCAGGAAGCCGCCTATAATTTCGAAGCAAGTAAATGGAGCGATGCGCTAAGTGTGCAGCAGACTACATTGCAGCAATTTGAAACAGATAAACAATATGATTTCATTATTTGCAATCCTCCATTCTTTCATAAACATTTACAAGCACCAGATATAGCCCGTAATAAAGCACGACATGATATAGGCCTGAGTAAAGAGGAGCTTGCTTTTCATGCACACAGGCTTTTGGCAGATGGGGGACTATTATGTGTGATGTACCCTGCTACGGAATGGGACGCATGGCTGAAAGCCGCTGCCGGCAAAGGTTTTAAACGCGTGGCACAATTAGACATAGTACCCGCAAGCAACAAACCCGCAAATAGAGTTGTCGCGTTCTTTTCTTTACAAAAAAACATAACTCCAACTCAGGAAATACTCCACATAAGAGATGCTGAAAATAGCTATACAAAAGCCTTTCAGGAGATGATGCAACCTTACTATTTGTAGACTATATATGCGGAACTACCAGTAAATTCATGGTAATTTTTTCTGATAGCGTGGCCGATTTTCCGTTACTGATTTTTACAATGACGCTCTTGTCAAATGGCAATAGTTCTTTCACTTCCATCGGCACGCCAATGTGCAAACCGTAGCGTTCCAGATGTTGTAAGAATGCCGAAGAAGTATCTTTTACGGCTACTAATTTCAATTTATCGCCGGCCTGCGATTCTGCAAGCGTCATGTTGGAAGCCGGGCTAACTTCGCCCAAAGCGTTGGGAATAGGGTCTCCGTGCGGATCGAAGCGTGGATAGCCTAAAAATTCATCCAACTTTTCAATCAATTTAGCGGAGCGGATATGCTCCAGTTCTTCTGCCACTTCATGCACTTCATCCCAGGAGAAATTAAGTTTAGTATGCAGAAAAACTTCCCACAAGCGATGCTTACGAATGATCTGCAATGCCTGTTTTGTGCCCTGTTTTGTCAGCGAAGTCTTTTTATACTTCTCGTAATTGATTAATTTTTTGTCCGATAGTTTGCGCAGCATATCCGTAACGGTAGCGGGCCGCGTGCTCATGCGTTCTGCTATTTCGTTGACAGATACTTCAGGTACCTCTCCCTGAAATTGCAGGCTGTAGATAGATTTAAGGTAATTCTCTTCCGTTAAACTTAATTCGGGCATGCAGCGAAAATAGCAATAAAACATTTGTACACAAATATTAACACTGCCTTGGTACTATTTGGAGTTAAATTTGTCCGCATGAAGCGACTCTTAACACTTTCTGTATTTATCTGCTCTTTGCTGATGATAGATGCACAACCTGTTCAGGCCCAGTTCTGGAAAAAAATTTTCAAGAAAGAAGATAAAAGAAAGCCCAAAAAGCCAAAGCAAGATACCACCACCAAAAAAGATGACAAGAAAGAAAAACTGAAAAGCAAGAAAGCACCTGAATACCCGGAAAGCAAGCTCAGCAACACTTACAGGGTAGACGTGTTATTGCCGCTTCACTTAAACTCGCTGGTGCATAATGGCAAACCGGCTTATAAGCAAATACCCGACGGTAGTTTAATAGGTGTCAATTTTTACGAGGGGTTGAGAATAGCCTGCGATACGCTTGCGACGCAAGGCATAAAAATGGAAGTGTATGTGCACGATATTTACGATGCCGCAGGCAAAGTAGACTATTTGCTGGCTAACAAAATTATGGACTCCACCGATTTGATAATTGGTGCTGTTCAGTCGAATGACATTCCGCAAATAGCGGCATTTGCAAAAAAACGGTCGGTCAATTTTATATCTGCATTGTCACCAGCAGATGCCGGCGTGAAAGATAATCCCTATTTTATTCTCGTGCAGCCAGCGCTACATACGCACATTCGCGCGATTGTCGATTGTGGCAAACGTAAGTTTAGCAACGAGCGTTCCTACATTTTATACAGAGATAATGAAAACGAAAAAGAGGGCTATTCTTTGCTAAAAAAATGGCTGAAAGATGCCGAACCTACCGAAGTAAAATGCGCATCGAATATCACGGTCGATAACTTCAAGCATGTATTTGACAGCACGAAAAAGAACATCGTTTATGTGAGCTTTATCGAAACAGGCTATGCTGAAAAGGTATTGCAGACATTGGCAAAAATGCCATCGAAATATAAATTTGAAGTGCTGGGAATGCCCAGTTGGAAAGCGATGTACAGCATTACACAAACGGGTAATTATCCGGATATGAACATCTATTTTACCACACCTTTTTACTTTGACCCTACTACGGCAGTTGGTCAATACATCAATCAGGAATATAAAAAATACGCATCATCGAAGCCCGCTGAAATGGTGTACCGTGCTTACGAAACCACGCACTGGGCGGGGCATCTGCTCCATCGCTATGGTAAATATTTTAACGAGCATATTAAAGATGTAAGTGCAGCTAATTTTACCAAGTACGATATTGAGCCGGAGTATTCTGACGAAAATGATTTTCTGTACATGGAAAATAAGGAGTTGAATATTTACCGCTATTCTAATGGAAGTTATTCGGTTGAATAAATATGATCGTCTGTAAAAGTTAACGCTGCTAAAGGTTTTAAGAACTTTAGCAGCGTTGTTTATTAATTCAAATTAGTTTAAGCAGATTAAATTTAAAAAATCGCTCCATGTATAAATATGTCCTTTTGCCTTGATGCAAACGGACCAAAAAATCAAGGCTGCGCGTATTTAAGCTAAAAATGATTTCCGTTTCGCTAAAATGCACAAACTCTCCGCCGCGGCGGATCAAACAGTGCGCATTTTTTAACGCTACACTACAACCATTTTCTTAACGCAAAATACGCGAAGGCCGTCCGAGCGAGATGAACGTTTATTACCTGTTATTATCATGAACGCCAAAAGCCTGCATTAAAACAGGTCTTCTCGTCATTAAAACTTAACCATATAAGAGATTACACGCGTTTTGATAGGCTGTTAAATAATTTAGTCTATAAACGTCAACGCTGCTAAAGGTTTTAAGAACTCTAGCAGCGTTGTTTTATTAATTGCAATCGAATTAAATAGCGGTGTAACCGCCATCAGCAATATAGTAACTGCCGGTAGTGAAGGCAGCTTTATCAGAGCTAAGGAACACAACCAACTCGGCTATATCTTCGCTCGTACCTAATTTGTTCATAGGCGCTTTTGCTGCAATAGCTTTGGTACTTGCTTCATCAAGATTAGCTTCCAGCAAAGGCGTGAGAATATAGCCCGGTCCTACCGCATTGCAACGAATATTCTTTTGACCATACTCTGCCGCTATATTTTTAGTAAGCCCCACCACCCCGTGTTTGGCAGCAGTGTATGCAGGGCTATTGGGCGCAGCAACAGTACCGTGAATGGATGCAATGTTGACGATGCTGCCACCACCGTTTTTCTCCATTTGCTCCAGTTGGTACCTGCATCCGTAAAAAACGCCACTCAGATTCACGGCTATAACTTTATCCCAGGCAGCTATATCGTATTCACCCGTAGGTTGCGCGGGTCCGCCAATGCCTGCATTGTTACATGCTATATCCAGTTTACCATATTCGGCAACTGTAGCAGCAACAAGTTTGCGGTTATCTTCAGCACTTGAAGAATCGGCCTTTACGAAAATAGCCTTACCGCCATTTTCTTTAATAGCAGCAACGGTTCCGTTACCGTGCTCTTCATTTATATCAGATACGACAACACTGGCGCCTTCTCTCGCATAAGCGATAGCAATAGCCTTTCCTATACCGGAACCTGCGCCGGTAACCAATGCGACTTTTTGATTTAGTAATGACATAGTTTTATATTTTTTTGGTACGCTAAAGTTACCCAATGAAATTAGTAGCCGGCACTAACAAATGTCAATTTACCACCGGAATAACAATTGGGATTTCTGTTGAAACAGCTTCTCTGCTAAAAACATCGTCTGAATAAATGGAGACGTACTCCTCTCTATACTGAACTTCGATTTTACATGAATTGAAAATTACACACAAGTTTCATAGAAGTTTATTGTTTGTTATTTGCAATTAGCAATAAGTTTGCGGTTTAAAAAACGATATACCCTCATGGGCAAGTACCGCAACCTGCTATTTTATACCCTTACTATCCTGGGCTTTTCGGCGCTGATATTTTTCATTGTGCAAAAGGGCTATTTGATGGAGCATACCGGCAAAATAAAAATACCTGTTGCATCCGATACATTCTCGCAGATTGCCGATACTTATCAACACAATCTAAGCCATCCGCTGGCAATGCTGCTGTTGCAGATAATTACCATTATTCTGGTGGCCCGTGTATTTGGTACGCTGTTCAAAAAGATAAACCAACCCTCTGTTATAGGCGAAATAATAGCCGGCATTATGCTGGGTCCGTCTTTTCTGGGCAGCTATTTTCCAGAGATTTCAGGATTTTTATTTCCTGCTGCGTCTTTAGCCAATCTTCAATTTCTCAGTCAGATTGGCTTGATATTATTCATGTTTGTAGTAGGCATGGAACTCGACCTCAACATACTTAAAAACAAGGCTAAAGACGCAATAGTCATCAGCCATGCGAGCATTATTTTTCCTTTTTTTCTGGGCATGTTGGTTGCCCTGTTCATCTACGAACAATATGCGCCCAAAAATATAGGCTTCCTGTCTTTCGCATTGTTCACGGGTATAGCTTTAAGCATAACAGCATTTCCGGTGTTGGCAAGAATAGTGCAGGAAAGAGGCCTGACCAAAACCAGACTTGGCAATATAGTAATTACCTGCGCAGCAGCCGACGATATCAGCGCCTGGTGTATTCTTGCGGCAGTAATAGCCATGGTAAAGGCGGGAACAGCCATGAGCGCACTGGCTACCATTGCACTCGCTATTTTATATGTTGTTATAATGCTGAAAGTGGTACAGCCATTTTTGAAAAAGTTAGGCACTAAGTATGCCAACAAAGAAGCGCTTAGCCGTCCGGTGGTGGCCATATTTTTCATTACACTTCTGTTATCTTCTTTCGCTACCGAAATCATCGGTATCCATGCTTTATTCGGTGCATTTATGGCGGGTGTGGTAATGCCCGCTAAGGTTAGCTTTCGCAATATTTTTATTGAGAAAGTTGAAGACGTAGCCTTGGTAATGTTGCTGCCGCTATTCTTTGTTTTTACCGGCTTGCGCACTCAAATAGGCTTGCTCAACGATGCTGGTTTGTGGGGTATATGCGGCTTGATTATTTTGGCTGCTGTAGTCGGTAAATTTATAGGCAGCGCACTTGCAGCAAGGTTTGTGGGCCAGTCGTGGCGGGATAGTCTGTCGATAGGTGCGTTGATGAATACACGCGGACTGATGGAATTAATTGTATTAAATATAGGCTACGACCTTGGCGTACTGTCGCCCGAAATATTTGCGATGATGGTAATTATGGCGCTGGTCACTACATTCATGACTGGTCCTGCACTTGACCTTATCAACCGCTATTTGCCTGCAAAGCAGAAGGAACAATAAACTCAAGATTGACAATACATGCAAGGAGCCGGTAAGGCTCCTTTTTTATATTCGGCGCTCGCAAGTTTAGCGACGCGCAACTACTAAACTACAGACAAAAACCTGAAAAATTAGTGGCTTTTTCCTATGCCTATTTTTATGATTTGTATAAATAAATCATGCAAATTTGCTTCAAATATTACATATTATCACATTCACTGTTGTGAATTGGCGTGTTTATTGAAGCGCATTCTGCAACATCGAATCAAAGTCGAAAAAATAAAATATGAAAAAGCAAATTTTTACAGTATTGTCAATCGTAGCCATCGCAGCAACGGTATCTTCTTGCATGAAAGTTAAAGATTACAAATGCGAATGCACCTATGTTGCTTCAACATTAGGCCCCAATGCCGGAAAACCTAACCGCGTAGAAACTGAAATGGTAAAAGGGCGAACACATGAAATGGCAGATGTAGAATGCGGTTTCCTGGAGTCAAAATATAACACGGAATTCTATTCGGGCACATGCCTGCTTAAATAGTGCTCGTCGGACGATGCGCCCCTATATCTATCCCCACCAAAAATAATAGCAGCGACTGAACAGTACTGTTCTGCCGATATGCTTCTGCAATAACGAAATTATATTGCGGAAACCGGTAATCAATGAATTTCGTTGGTTACCGTTTCAATTTTTTATATATTTAAATTATAAAAATAGCGACCCTAATGAAACAGACTTTGCTCCTGCTTTCCCTCTCCGTAACAGCAATAGTTGCACAAGCTCAATCTATTAAATTTAAGAAAGATAAAGTACTAGTAGATGGAGCAGAATGCCTGATCGATAATTCAATCAACGTTAACAATATAGAGCTGGCTACAAAAGACGGTAAGCAGACTATCCTGCTAAATTTTGTACGCACCGGCGCTGGCTCCAACGGCGGTTTGTACACGAAAGTAATTTTTGTGGAACAGCAAAAATCACTCACGAGTCGCTCCTATATTTTCACCAAAAAGCTACTTGTAAGCAAGCTGCTGTCAGATAAAATATTGGTCGATTGTGCCATTGATGAGAATGCCATCGACAAATTTATTATGAAGTATGATGAGAAAATAGAGGATGCGTTGCTCAGGTATTAATAAGAGTTATATTAACTACTGTGTGATAGCCGTGGTAAATTTGTTACCGAGGATATCTTGAAGTTTTACAACGAAGAAATTGAATTTCTGCTGTAAAATGAACAAGTAAGATATCGTATATCAGCCATCGACAGGAATGTCAAACCGTAGCATTGCTAAGCATTCATGCGAAAAGTATAAATCTGCGAATTCAATAAAAAATGAATATTATGAAAATCGTTATTCAAATATTAGTTGTTGGCCTTTTTCCAATTCTGGCTTTCTCAAAACTTAACGCTCAGACGGCAGAGTTAGATAGCACTTATGGTGAAAATGGAAAATTTATTTCGTTGCCTGACACGGTTTCTTATTCCTTCAACGCTTTCGCAATTCAGGATGATGAAAAATTAGTAGCAGGAGGCAGACGATTTCCGGGAGCACTACCGGGCTATGATGCATATGTAGTACGCTTTAAAGCTGATGGTGGCTATGACAGTACATTCGGGAATAATGGCTATAGTGATTTTTTGCCTTTGGCAGGAAATAATGAAACTGTCAATTGTATTGCTGTTCAACCCGATGGAAAAATAGTACTGGCTGGTGCCTACAGTTCTCCTGGGAATGACGATGTTTTTGTTTGCCGATTCAACGCGAATGTAACTATAGACTCCACGTTTGATGATGATGGATACCGAATCCTGCCTTTAACTGTCGGCAGCGATGAAAACGCCCGTGCTATTGCAGTACAACCAGACGGTAAGTTGATCATATGTGGCAATATTACGATGGCCAGTCAAGTACCTTTTTTTGGCCTATTTGTAAATTTCCAGCTCTTCCAGCTCTCGCAAGTTTAGCGAAGCGTAACTTGTGAGGATTAATTTTTGAAGTTTAAAACTTTCGAACTTTTATTAAATCCTGCTGCACAAAACTTGCGAGCATGGATTTTCATGAAATCCTGATGTGAAAGACTGCTACAGCGGCGTGGTTTGGAACGCGGCATCCATTAGCAATCCAGAGAATCAGTAACTAAAAACAGGCACTCATGAATGTTCGCAAAATGAAATTGTTGCTGACGGGGATACTGCTATTCATGCTCATTATAGCATCATTTCTGGTGTCGCCGTACAGGTATGAATATGACGTTACGCTTCGCCAGCGAGATGACGATGCAGTGCTTGTATTGAATCTGCTTCACTTTGCAATTGCATTTTTAAGTGTTGTCGGAATTTCTATTTCATTTCGCCTGAACAAAAAACTGGTTTTCATTTTTGCCGGTATGTCTATTTATGCACTAGTTAGGATAGCCTATTTATTAGTCGCAGTTTAATACGCAAACAGTAATCCATCTTTATAAAATCAGAGAGGATGCAGATATTAAAATCTTCTTGTTGTAATGGCTCTGTCAGATTACAAATACATCAATATTAGCATCAAAAAAAAAAAAAAAAAAAAAAAAAAAAAAAAAAAAATTAAAAATTTTAGATTTTATTATAAAAAATGATTCATAATAATTAAAATA
>PJTT01000234.1_pt1 | contig 76220 bp, 54 predicted proteins | sample 1512261 | NCBI WGS metagenome assembly PJTT01 (sample SAMN08177685, study PRJNA422409) | Soil metagenome, whole genome shotgun sequencing project. | isolation source: Soil (2) enriched on wood chips | place: USA: Madison | collected 2015-01-15 | reverse complement strand
CGCCAGAGCCGATGGTATTGCCGTAACAGGTGGGAGAGTAGGTCGGCGCCTAATTTTAAACGAGGCCCCTTCAGGAAACTGGAGGGGCCTTTTGTGTTTTAATCCACCTCGCAACACCGAACGGATTGGGCGGTAACCTCTACTTATTACCTTTCCTTAACAGAAGCTGCCTTCACCAAGCCGCGAATGCTACGTCTTATTTGGTCATCGCAGAACAACATGTTGTGGGCGATGAGGTACCACGCGCTGTTGATTGGAAGCAGTTGTGTCAAACGAAAAAGGAGCAGTACAACATCAACTGCGTATGGATAATAATGGTTATCTTTGTGGCGATGAGTACATTATTAGACAGCGGCGTCAAACCATATAATCATTATGGCGCTTATTTAAAGGAAAAGTACAATGGGCAGCGTGTATTTAAAGTTATCGTGGACGGGAACTTCACTTGTCCGAACAGGGATGGCAGCAAGGGCTATGGTGGCTGTACATACTGTAACGTAGATTCGTTTACACCGGACACTGCGCGTAAGATACCTTCAATTAGAGAGCAAGTGGAGAGTGGGATCGAAAGGGCTCGTAAATCCTACGCCGCGGAAAAGTTTATCATCTATTTTCAGCCTAACACCAATACCTATGCGCCAACACATTTACTAAAAATGATGTATGACGAAGCATTGAGTATAGATCCTGAAAATACATTGGGACTTTCTGTTGGTACTCGGCCGGATTGTTTGGATTTCGAGAAAATAGCCTTATTGGAGTCGTACACCGATCGTTTGGATGTGGATCTTGAAATGGGTATGGAATCCATTCATAACGATACCTTGGAACGGATAAACAGAGGTTGTTCACATGATGAGTTCCTGTCGGCTATGCGCATGTTGGAAAATACGAAACTGGAACTTTGTGTACATACAATTTTTGGCTTCCCTTGGGAAACCGAAGACATGATGTTAGCCTATGCGGCAGAGATCAATAGACAAAAGCATATTAAGTTTGTCAAGTTGCACCATTTGCACATCGTGGAAGGATCTATAATGGGGGTGAAATATAAACGTGAACCCTTTAAGCTGTTTACCATAGATGAGTACACCGACTTTTTAGCGAAGTTCATACCACTTCTGCGACCGGATATTATTATACAGCGTATATTCGGTATCGCCGACCGCGAATTGCTGATTGCGCCAAATTGGGGATACCCCAAGTCGAAGATTCAGACCCATATCGATAAAGGCTTAGAAAGCCGTGCTGTGAAACAGGGTAGTCTCTATTTCGGATAGCAAAGTAAAGGGGATGCACCATTTTGGATGCATCCCCTTTTGAGCGTATTATTTGTGTTCTATTGGGATCCTGCTAGGATATCACTCAAATTTGCTGGTGAATAGTTGATCGACTTCAATGTTTTATTGTCGCCCTCTCTGAATACCAAGAACAGGCCATCCACTTCTTTGTAATATGATTGCACCCCCTTGGCCAGGTAATGCGCTTGTGTGGCTTTCGCTTCTTCTTCTGATTGGCAGGCTTTGCTCATGTTGGAGCGCTGCACTTCTTCGAATAAGCTGCTGAATTTATCTTTTAAACCAAATTCCAACACAGCTCCCGATAGCACATATTGGATATCACACAGCGCGTCGGCAATTTCTACAATATCCTTATTTTCTATAGCTTCTTGCAACTCTTTCAACTCTTCTGCGATTAATGCGACACGAAGATCGCAACGTGATGGCGACGGAATAGTTGGTTCCTCAAGTATAGGATGTTGAAATGTCTTGTGAAATTCAGCTACGGACGTTAATGTTTTTGGATCTGTCATCTATCTTTGTTTTTTGCTAAAATACGAAAAGTTGAGCCAAGAAAAAAAGGCACTTAAAAGTGCCTTCCTATTACTTTATCAAATGTTTTAACTGAATAAGTTCCCGTTCTTCCAGGTATCTCCAACGTCCACGTGTTAAGTCTTTTTTGGTAAGGTTTGCATACACTACACGATCCAGCTTAACCACTTCGTATCCTAAAGATTCGAAGATACGTCTTACGATGCGATTTTTTCCGGAGTGAATTTGTATACCAATTTCTCGCTTACTTGCGCCCATCACATAACTTAAATCATCCGGCTTAATTAAGCCGTCTTCCAACTGAATACCAAATTGGATCTTGTTGAAGTCTCCTTGCGTAAGGTTCTTGTTCAGTTCCACATTGTATATTTTGCTGACGTTATTGCGCGGATGGGAAAGCTTCTCGGCGAGGTTACCGTCATTTGTTAACAGCAACAGCCCTGTAGTGTTTCGGTCAAGGCGTCCGACAGGGTAAATTCTTTCTTTTGTTGCTTTAGAAACCAAGTGCATTACCGTACGACGTTCCTGTGGATCGTCGGTTGTGGTGATGTAGTCTTTTGGTTTGTTCAAAAGAACGTAAACCATCTTTTCCCGTTTCAGACGTTCGTTATTGTAGCGGATCTCATCCGTAGCCGGATCCACTTTGGTACCCAATTCTGTGACGACGACACCATTAACGGATACTACACCTGATCCAATAAGTTCGTCTGCTTTACGGCGAGAACATATTCCAGCATTAGATATGTAGCGATTTAAACGGATCAACCCATCATCTTTGGGCTCCGCAGTGGCAATTTTTTTTCGAGGATGGAAGGTCTTTATGCCGCTTTCGTTTTCGTCAAATCGGTTTTTGTAAGGACGATCTGATTTATCGAAACGTTTGTTTGCATCGTAAGGTTTGCGCTCGCGGTCATCTCTACCCGCAGAACGTACTGCGCTGCCCCGTTGATCGGAGTCGCGTCTATCGTTTTTCTCGAATTTATTAAAGGGACGATCATTATCTCTTCGCTCACCCTTGTCAAACTTGTTGAACGAGCGATTGCCATCCCGTTTGTCATTTCTATCAAATTTGTTGAAGCTGCGATCGCTATCTTTTCGCTCGCCTTTATCAAATTTGTTAAAAGGCCGGTCACTGTCCTTTCTTTCACGTTTGTCGAATTTGTTGAAGGGACGATCGTTATCTCTTCTTTCTCCTTTTTCGAACTTATTGTACGGACGATCGGTATCGTTCTTTTCACGCTTGTCAAATTTACCAAATGGCTTGTCGGAAGGTTTCCTGGCTGAACGGTCAGCGCTGGATTTACCGAAGCTACTTTTTGACGATGATTGTTGCGAACGACCACTCTTGGACCCGAAGCTTTCGGAGCTGCTTCTACCTTTTCTGGAGTTGTCATCGCGACTGTTCCTGTTGTTACTGAATGGCATATTTTTTTGGAATTAGGTTACAAAGTTAACATTTTTATTGGAATACTGAAAAAAAAATATGTACTGGGTATTCTTCGTTTGAATATGTATCAGCTTAGTTTTTCTGCTTCAGGCTCGGACACGGCCAATACCGTGGTTTGGATCATAGGGAAAAGCTTTGTATATTTGTCGGCTGAAAAATGAACCAAGCTATTTTTGATCGATTTGGATGTTCTTTGCGAAGAAATTCCCCATCGTGGATAGGTAGCAGTAAGGGATTGAATGATTAAAAAAAAGGTACTATGTTCTTCTATAGTTTTATCAGTCATGTTGCTGTCGAAACTATATACAAACGCAAACGCTTCTTCTAGAAAAGACCCGATTCGAAAGGCTGTTCTGGAACAAGTAGAGAAAAAGAAAAAGGCGATCGCCATGTCGCCTGAAAAACAGAAGGAAGCTTACTACAGCTCTATTCGATTTGCCAACAAGCGTCTTCCGCTACACAAACAAACGGTGGAGACCAAATTTGAAAGGTATCTAGCAACCTTTTCTTATCGCAAGCAGCAATCTTACGCCTTGCATACCAAAGCGGCAAAGCATCTTCCGAAGATTGCATCCATTTTAAAGTCCTACGGTATTCCGGAAGATTTCAAATACATTCCACTTATTGAAAGTGATATGAACCCGCAGATAACCTCCCATCGTGGTGCTGGCGGATATTGGCAGTTTATGCCTTCTACGGCTCGACTCTACGGCTTGAAAGTGGGAGGCGGGCTTGATGAGCGCAAAGACCTCGTGAAGTCAACACACGCAGCCGCACGTTACTTAAAAAGCCTGTATGGTGAATTCAACGATTGGACGCTGGTAGCGGCGGCATACAACGTTGGTGGGGGAAGTCTGAAAGCAACGATTCGTCGGCAAGGTACGAGTGACTATTTTAAACTACGTTTAAATCAAGAAACGGGCTCCTATGTCTACAAGTTAGCATCCATGAAACAGGTGATCGAAAATCCGAATAAACATGGCTATAAGCGCTATGCCAAATTGGATGATAAATACCAAAACATAAACGAACAAAATCTCCTGTAATAGCAGGTCATCTATACAAAAAAAAAGCCCTCTTGAGGGCTTTTTTTTATGCTTTTCCTTTATTTAAAAACGTTATAAATAGCCGTTTTTGATAGTGATAAAACTCATTTTTTTCTTGGGTGCCTATCATTAGAATGTCATATTAAACGCTCTACTTTTACCGCAGAAAACAATAATAAAAGTATGCAGTTAGAGCAATTTAATTATGACAATAGGATTGTGCGCGACTTTGGGGTAGCCACAATTATATGGGGCTTGGTCGGCATGTCCATCGGCTTGTTGGTCGCCTGTCAATTGATATGGCCCGAGATGAATTTCCTTACACAGTACACGACATTCGGAAGGGTGCGCCCTGTGCATACGAATGCCGTTATTTTTGCCTTCGTGGGGAACGGCATTTTTATGGGCGTATACTACTCCTTGCAGCGCGTGCTGAAAGCAAGAATGTTTAGCGATGTGTTAAGTAAAATTCATTTTTGGGGTTGGCAACTTGTGATCGTAGCGTCAGCGATTACGCTTCCCTTAGGTTTGACCTCATCGCATGAGTATGCGGAGATGGAATGGCCGATTGATATTGCGATCACCTTGATCTGGGTGGTATTTGGTATTAATATGTTCGGTACCATTATCAAGAGGCGCGAACGGCATATGTATGTGGCCGTATGGTTTTACATCGCCACCTTCGTGACAGTCGCTGTCCTCCATATTGTCAACTCTATACAGCTTCCTGTGAGCATGTGGAAGAGCTTCTATGTTTATGCGGGTGTACAAGATGCGTTGGTGCAATGGTGGTACGGCCATAATGCTGTCGCTTTTTTCCTAACAACTCCCTATTTGGGGATGATGTACTACTTCTTACCGAAAATGGCCAACCGTCCGGTGTATTCGTATAAATTAAGTATTCTGCACTTTTGGTCCTTGATCTTTATTTACATATGGGCGGGTCCCCACCATTTGTTGTATACGTCCCTGCCCTCTTGGGTGCAGTCGCTGGGCGTCGTATTTTCGATCATGTTGATCGCGCCGAGCTGGGGTGGGATGATCAATGGACTGCTGACCTTGCGTGGTGCTTGGGATAAGGTGCGCACAGAGCCCATGCTTAAGTTTATGGTCGTTGCGCTGACCAGCTACGGGATGGCAACGTTTGAGGGACCTATGTTATCGTTGAAACAGGTCAATGCCATTGCCCATTTTACAGACTGGATTGTGGCACACGTGCACGTTGGCGCTTTGGGCTGGAACGGCTTCATGACCTTTGCCATTTTATACTATCTTATCCCGCGCGTCTATAAAACCACATTGTATTCAAAAAAGCTGGCTAACGTTCACTTTTGGATAGGTACCTTGGGCATCCTGTTTTATGCCATCCCGATGTATTGGGCCGCTGTGGTACAGGGTTTGATGTGGAAAGAATTCACTCCAGAGGGCGTGCTTAAATATCCCAACTTTTTGGCAACAACGTTGGAGATAATCCCTATGCATATGATGCGGGCTATCGGCGGTGCGTTGTATTTAAGTGGAGCGATCATCATGACCTACAATTTGGTGAAAACCATCAAACGGGGTAGCCTTTTGGCTAATGAAGCTGCTGAAGCACCTGCCTTACTTCCTGTAAAAGCCGTCGAACGTGCCCAACATAGACGACTGGAACGTAAGCCAGTACTTTTTATGGTGCTCGCTTTGATTGCCATACTTATCGGTGGGATTGTCGAAATGATACCTACTTTCACGGTTAGCAGCAACGTGCCTACTATTGCTTCCGTAAAACCCTACACTGCACTGGAACTGCAAGGGCGGGATCTTTACATCCGTGAAGGCTGTGTAAACTGCCATTCACAGACTGTGCGTCCCTTCCGGTCGGAAACCTCCCGTTATGGCGAATACAGTAAAGCCGGTGAGTTCGTTTACGATAGACCATTCCTATGGGGTTCTAAACGGACAGGGCCTGACTTGCACCGTGTGGGCGGCAAATACCCACACAAGTGGCATTTCGACCACTTGCTCGATCCTACGATTACCTCCCCCGGTAGTATTATGCCGGCTTACCCTTGGTTGATAGATCAACAACTGGATAACACCATCCTGCAAGCCAAAATGCGCGCCATGCGCACGTTGGGGGTGCCTTACAGTACGCAGGAGATTGATCACGCACTCGGCGATTTGGAACAGCAAGCAGTGGCTATCAGCAAGGATTTAGCTGCCAATCAGGTTGAGGTGCGCCCTGATCGTGAAATCGTGGCCATGATTGCCTACCTGCAACGCTTAGGGACCGATATCAAAGCTGTAGCGAAAGAAGAGGCCACGGCGAAAACAAATCAATAATACAAAGAAGTTACTATGTTCAAGCAAATAACAAACCTACATGGTGATGAGATTTATCTCATCACTTCCTTATGGATCTTTCTGGTCTTTTTTATTCTCGTGGCCTGTATGCTCGTATGGATGAAAAAGGAACACGTGAATTACATGAGCGACATTCCGTTTGACGATGCGGAAAAAGAAAATGAGGAACCACTGAATAGAAATTGAAATTATGAATACAGTATTACTAGCCGTAGATAGCACGGCCAAGACAGCCGAGTGGTATATGGGATCAGGGAACATATATAACGATGTACTTATTATAGCGCTTATTGTGGTTATGTTGGTGCTGCTCTCTTCTTCTATTGTTGTACATCGTGCGTTCAAGGCCATCATCAAGCTTACGATGCCCGAGCTGGCGGCTGAAGAAGAAGCCCAGCGTGCTAAAAAAACAGATTGGCAGGCCGTTTGGAATCGACTATTGAGCTTGCGTCCCTTGGCCGAGGAAAAAGACTTGGAGATCGATCATGAATACGACGGTATCAAGGAGCTGGACAACCCGATTCCGGCCTGGTTCAATGCCCTTTTCTATTCTACCATGACCTTTGGCCTGGTTTATTTGATGGTCTACCATGTGTTCGGTTGGGGATTGAACCAAGAGCAGGAATATAATCGAGAAGTGGTATTGGCAGAGAAGGCCAAACAAGAATATCTAGCACAAGCGGCCAATCTTATCGATGAGACCTCGATTACGGTCGACGGGACCGGCGCTATGGCCGCATCGGGAAAGGCGATCTTTATGGCCAACTGCGTCGCCTGTCACGGGAATGCCGGAGAAGGGGGAATTGGCCCTAATTTAACGGACGAGTATTGGCTGCATGGAGCAGATATTAAGGATATTTTCAAAGTCGTCAAATACGGTGTGGCGGCAAAAGGCATGGTACCGTGGGAGCAGACCCTTACGCCAGGACAAATTGCGGAGGTGAGCAACTATATCTATTCGTTGCGCGGCACCAATCCGCCTAATGGGAAGGAGCCACAAGGGGAGAAGGTTTTCGTAAATGACAAGGCCGTGGCAGATACGCTGGCAACGGTCGAGTAGTAGTAGAAGAACAGGAGCAGATATACAAGAAGCATGGAAACAGAGGAAACAGCGGGGCACGACAAGGTCAATCAAGCAAAGGAGAAGCGGAAGTGGATTTATGCGAAAAAGCCGAAAGGTCAGTATTACAACTACCGACAGTGGGTAGGCTATCCGTTGTTGCTGTTTCTCTTTGCTGCCCCGTTCATAAAGATCAATGGGCATCCCTTTTTGATGTTTAATATCCTGGAAAGAAAGTTTTCCATCTTTGGAACCCTGTTTTATCCGCAGGATCTCTACATTTTTGTATTCGGCATGCTGATCGTCATGGTTTGCATCGTGCTGTTCACGGTGGTGTATGGAAGGGTATGGTGCGGATGGGCATGCCCGCAGACTATTTTTATGGAGCTCGTGTTTAGACGCATTGAATATTGGATTGAGGGAGATTGGCAACAACAGAAAAAACGCAATGAAGGGCCTGATTCCGATGCACGCGCTTGGAAAAAGTTTTTAAAGCACGGTATTTTCTTCGCTTTATCTTTTTTCATATCCAATATCTTCCTAGCCTATATTATTGGGGTCGATAGTCTTCAGGCGATTATATTCGATCCTATATCCGCTCATTTTGCCGGATTTACGGCCATCCTGCTGTTCACGTTGGTCTTCTATGCGGTGTTTGCCCATGTGCGGGAGATCGTGTGCACGACCATATGCCCTTATGGGCGTTTACAAGGCGTTCTATTGGACGATCAAAGTCTTACGGTGGCCTATGATCTGGAGCGTGGCGAACCGCGCAGCAAGAAGCGTAAGGGACAGGAAGCGCAAGGCGATTGCGTAGATTGTAAGTTATGTGTACATGTTTGTCCTACAGGGATCGATATCCGGAACGGCCTGCAAATGGAGTGCGTGAGCTGCACCGCGTGCATAGACGCATGTGATGCCGTGATGGCCAAAATCGGTAAGCAAACGGGCTTGATTGGCTTTTATCCGATGGCCAAAGTGTTGAGTAGGGACGGTTATCGGAAGAAAAACTTCCGCGCAGTGGCCTATTCCGCTGTGTTGTGTGTGCTCATCGCTGTTTTTGCACTGCTTTTATTCAACCGATCGGCGATAGATGGGCGTTTGCTACGGGCGAACGGCAGCAGCTACCAGTTGAAAGACGATGGTACCGTCGGAAACCTCTATACGCTAGAACTTTTGAACAAGTCTGGCAAGGATATGGAGTTCGTATTAGAAACTGTAGACAATCGTTATCGGTTGCAAACGGTGAATCCAATCCATTCGCTGAAAAAGGATGGTGCAGCTACCTTGAGTTTTTTTCTGTATACGGATAGGGAATATGTGGAACAGTACAAGCAAAATGTGCAAGTTAAAATCGTGTCAGCGGGCAAATTAGTGCATATTATGAAAACCACCTTTATTGCGCCGCTGCCACCTAAATAAGAATATGATGAGCTGGGGAATAAAAATAATTATTGGTTTGGGAACATTTATGCTGTTCATTATCAGCGCGGGGCTGTATATGGTCGTCAAGAATACAGATAGCCTGGAGGAGAGCGATTACTATGAGAAAAGCTTGACCTACGATCAAGTCTATGCCGAAAAGCAAAATTTGCTGAAAGATCATGCAGAACCTACTGTTCAAGTCTTAGCGGACACCCTGTGTCTGCAATTCAAAGAAGCGCACAATCATGGGGTACTAAAGTTCAAACGTCCTGCAGATAGCTCTATGGACGTGACATGGCCTTTTGCCACAACAGACGGTAGCTACAAAATAGCGATCGAATCCTTTGAGAAAGGCAATTGGCAGCTGGAGATCTCTTGGAAAAATGGCCACACGTCCTATTTGTCGGATCACAGCTTGTATTTTTAAGCCATGACCTACCATTACCTCGCATTTTTTATGGGGCTATTTGCTAGCCTGCACTGTGTAGCGATGTGTGGCCCCCTTATTTTGGCCATAGATAGACAACTTGGGTTCAACTGGCGTGTATTGATGCAACGTATGCTTTACCAGCTGGGACGTGTGTTCACGTATGGCCTTTTGGGATTGGTGCTCGGCTCTGTCGGAAATTTAGCTGTCATGCGTGGCTGGCAGCAAGGCTTCAGTATCGTGATGGGGAGCACTTTGCTGCTTATCGGACTGTTGCTCCTGTTTGGCAAGCGTAACCAGCAAATGGCTGCGTGGCAAGCACGTGCGTTCGCTCCTTTCGCCAAACTGATGGGGAAATGGCTGAATATGCCGGGAGGCGTTTTTTTAGCTGGATTGTTGAATGGACTCTTGCCTTGCGGGATGGTTTACATGGCGCTGGCATCGGCAATGAGTGCCGACTCCATTTTGGATAGCTCCTTGTTCATGCTGTTTTTTGGTCTTGGCACTTTGCCTTTACTCGTTGTGTTTTCCTTTATCGCCGGTATGCCGAAATCCATGTTCAAGCGGGGCTTTACCCGTCTAATGCCCTTTTTGTATCTCTTGATGGGGGTTTGGTTTTTTCTGCGCGGAGCAAATTTGGATATTCCGTATTTAAGTCCTTTGTTGCATGTGGAAGGCGCTATCCACTGTGGCTAAAAAGATACGGCGGTACAACAATCCTGTTTGCTGTACCGCCATGTCATGTGTTTTGCCAAAAATGGAAGTCACCTATCGCCAGCCGCCACCCAAGGAACGGTAAAGATCGACATAGGCCTGCAACTGTCTAGCGCCGATATCGACAAGCGACAGTTCACTGTCCAGCGCATTGCTTTGCGCGGTAATGACCTCTAGGTAAGTCGCATAACCACCTTTAAAAAGTAGCGAAGCATTTTTGACCGCCAGCTGGGAGTTTTCCACCCGTTTGCGTGCCAGCTTGAGCTGCTCCACTTGTTTTTCAACAGTAACGACCGCGTTAGATACCTCGCTAACGGCCTCCATAACGGACTGTTGTAGTGCAAGCTCAGCTTTATCGCGTTCGAGTTTCGCTACTTCGTACTCGTTTTTGAGACGGCCATTGCGAAATATCGGTGCTGTTAAGTTACCTGCAATACCGCCCAAAAGTGCCCCCGGTATGTTGAACCAATTTTTGGGCAACATGGAATTGACACCAAAGACCCCACTTAATGAGAGCTGCGGATAGCGCATGATCTGCTGTATGTTGGCCTGTGCATTTGCCGAAATCAGGTTGTATTCGGCGCGCTTAATATCAGGTCTGTTCCTGACTATTTCTAAGGGTGCCCCCAAAGTAATGCCATTCTCTATGTTCATCAGGCTGTCTATCCGCTGGTTGCGGCCTACCGCTTCCGGCATTTGACCGATCAGTACGCGTAAGGAGTTCTCCTGAATGGCAATTTCTTTTTCTATTTCGGGAACCAGAGAAGCGGCAAGCAAGCGTTGAGATTCCGTTTGTTGGATCGCCAATGCTGTTATCTCTCCCGCATCAAACTGCAATTTAATCATGCGCAGGGTACTGTCGTTCAGCGTCAAATTTCGTTTGGCAACTTCTATTTGTGCGTCCAACATGATCAAATTAAAATAACCCTTCGCGATATCGGACACCAGCATGGTTTGTATCGCATTTTTTGCTTCATAAGAATCTAGAAATTCCGCTTTTAGCTGATCTTTCTGGTTGGCGATGCGGCCCCAGATATCGAGCTCCCAACTAAATTCGACGCCCGTAGCAAATTGCGACTGGTAGTTGAAGAGTTTGTCGGGCGCTGCTTCTGTTCCCTCTTGACTGTACCACTTGCTTGATGGACCTGCATAGAAGTCCTTCGAACGATATTGCCTGTTTACCGTAGCTATATTGCCATCTAAGGACGGGAGGTATTCCAAACGGTTTTGGCGTAGATTGCGGTTGGCAATTTCGATGTTCTTTAACGCGGTCCGCATATCGTAATTATTCGCCAGCCCACTGTCGATCAACGATAACAGCTGCGGATCATTGAAAAAGTCGCGCCAAGAGATATGTCCAAAGATAACCGTATCCTCGCGATAGGTGATGGTATCTCCACGAAACTCTTTTGGAAGTCCCAACTCCGGTTGTTGATAGGGCTTTCCCACTTTGCAGGCTGATGCAGCAAAGAGTAAAGTAGCGATATATAGTAAATGAACAAAATTTACATACTTCATTCCTTATTCCTCCGTTTTAAGTCGTTTTTTAACCTTTTCGTCCAGTGTTTTGAAGACGACGAAAAGCATAGGTATAACAAATATGCCAAAGATCACGCCGGCGAGCATGCCCCCAGCAGCACTAAAGCTGATGGAGTGGTTTCCTATTGCCGAAGGCCCTACCGTCCACATCAAAGGTATAAGTCCGGCGACGAAAGCCATGGAAGTCATTAGAATTGGCCGTAGTCTCAATTTTGCGCCCATAATTGCCGCATTGTAGATGCTCATGCCTTTCTCGCGTTGCTGAACCGCAAATTCTACGATAAGGATGGCATTCTTTGCCAAAAGACCAATCAACATGATAAGACCCACCTGTACATAGATGTTGTTTTGCAAACCGACGAGCAAGACGGTCACAAAGACACCTATCAAGCCAACCGGAACAGACAGGAGCACCGCCCAAGGGAGAATGTAGCTTTCGTACTGCGCGGACAGCAGGAAGTAAACGAACAGTAGACTAAGCCCGAAGATCAAAACGGTTTGCGATCCCGATTGCGCTTCCTCAAAAGACATTCCCGTCCACTCGTAACCATAATTTCCCGGCAATTGTTCGTCGGCAAGCCGCTCAATTGCCTCCATGGCGTCTCCGGTACTGAACCCGGGCGCCGGAGTCGCGTTTACCGTAATGGAGTTGTATAGGTTGTAGCGGGAGATGGTTTCTGGTCCAATGACCTTCTTGAGTGTCATCAGTGTACCTACCGGTACCATTGCACCATCTTTATTTCTTACAAATATTGAATTCAACGACTCGGGATCGGTGCGGAAGTCAAAATCTGATTGCATGAAAACCCGATATGTTCTTCCGAAACGGTTGAAATCTCCAGCATTGACGCGAGCAAAGTACATCCGGATGGTGTTCATCATTTCGCGGATATCAACGCCCAAACTTTTTGCTTTCACCACATCGATATCTGCTTCATACTGTGGGAAGTTGGAGGCAAATGATGTGTAGGCATTGGCTATCTCGGGGAGTTCGTTGAGCTGGTTGATAAAGGTATCAGCCACAAGGTCGAAATCACGGATATCGCCGCCTAAGCGATCCTGCAAAACCAGTTCTAGACCGGCGAAATCACCAAATCCTTGAACTGTAGGACGGGGGAATACTTTGAAGGTGGCCTCGTTTATTTGAGCAAGATCGGCGCTTACGCTATCCATAAAGGCATCAATGGCGGGAATATCTTCTCGTTCCTTATGCGGTTTTAGATTGATATAACCGGCCGCAAAGGCCGGGCTCGTACTACCATCGAGGGCGTTAAATCCGGATACGGTAGTCATGCCGGCTACATCGTTGTATTTTTGGAGAATGCTATCTGCTTTGCGCAAAACTGCGGTCGTCCGCGATAGGGAAGCCCCCGGAGGCATCACCAAGGCATAGGTTACGAAGCCATCATCCTCGGTAGGGATAAAACTTTTCGGTGTTTTTACCAGCAACAGCACGCCGATAGCGCTGATGGTGATAAGTCCCAACCAAGCGATCTTTTTGTGACCTATGAGGAATTTTACTGCCGTAATATACTTGGACGTCAAGCGATCAAACGAAGCGTTAAACGCTTGGAAGAATCTGCCTTTATATTGGTTGAATTTATTTTGTTTTTTTGTATCCTCCGTTGCTTCCTCGTCATGTTTGGCAGGCTTGAGCAGCAGCGCACACAGGGCTGGACTCAAGGTTAGGGCATTGAGCGCTGATATAAGGATTGCTGTTGCCAGCGTGTACGCAAACTGCCTGTAGAATATACCGGCTGGACCTTCCATAAACCCCACAGGCAGAAATACCGCTGCCATTACCATGGTAATGGAAAGAATGGCGCCGGTGATTTCGGACATCGTTTCGAGCGTTGCGGCCTTAGCCTTCATGCCGGTATCGTGCATTTTCTGGTGTATGGCCTCCACGACCACAATAGCATCATCGACAACAATACCGATGGCAAGCACGAGGGCAAACATGGTAAGCACATTCAACGAAAATCCAAATAGACTTAGGAAGAAAAAGGTTCCGACCAAAGAAACGGGAATGGCGATCGCCGGGATTAAGGTAGACCGGAAATCCTGTAAAAAGATGAATACGATGATAAATACCAGAATAAAGGCTTCAAAGAGCGTATGTTTTACCTGGCTAATGGATTCATCGATCTGATCGCGTACACTGTAGGAAATTTCGTAATGTATTCCCTTTGGAAAGGATTTGGACATATCTTCCAGCACGTCACGCACCTGCATATCGATGGCATGCGCATTGGATCCACTGGTTTGCGTAATGTTGAGCGTCAAGCCGGGAAATCCGTTTACTTTATTGTCACTACCCAAGTTGGTCGCACCAAATTCTATCCGCGCAATATCCTTTAAATACAATACCGAGCCATCTTTATTGGTTTTGATGACCATATTTTCAAACTCTTCCGGTTTAGAAAATCGGCCTTTATGCTTAATAACGGTCTCGAAAACCTCGTCGGATGTCTCCCCGAACTTACCGGGAGCAATCTCGAAGTTTTGATCGCTTAACGATTTGGTGATATCTTGGGGGACTAAATTATAGACAGCAAGCTTTTCCGGGTTCAGCCAAACGCGCATGGAATAATCGCGGGCACCGATACGAGACACTTGCGCGACACCGTCAACCCGGAGCAAAGGACGGATCATATTGATCTGTGCAAAGGCCTGTAGGAAAGTTTCATCATATACCGAATCCTTGTGATCCGAGTATAGGTTGATCGTCATAATGGCGCCGCTTTGGCGAGGCTGCACGGTGATGCCATTTTCGTTTACCTCAGCAGGAATCGTACTAATAGCTTTGGATATCCTTGTTTGCACATTGACGGAAGCAATATCAGGATTGGTTCCCGTTTTGAAAAATACCTGGATTGAACCTGCGCCAGAGTTACTGGCTGATGAACGGATGTAGGTCATATCTTCTACGCCGTTAATCGCCTCTTCCACGGGGAGCAAAACACTTTCCGCTACAGTCTCGGAGTTTGCGCCGGGATAGCTCAGCGAGACTACCACACTAGGGGGCGCGATCTCGGGAAATCGACTGATGGGAAGTGTCTTTAAACCGACCAATCCCAGGATAACTAGAATCAGGGAAACTACGGTCGCCAGAATGGGTCTATTGACGAATGTTTTTAACATAAAAGTTTTTTATAGGAGACATATCGCGGCACACCCTATCAAAAAGATAGGGTCGAGCCCGCATGGAATATTACTATAGATCGATCTGCAACTATTTTGCTTGGATTGGAACGACACTGGATCCATCTGTAATCTTATCCAATCCAGACAAGAGCACGCGATCGCCACGACTTAATCCCGAACCCACGATATAATTATCTTTGCTTTTCCCTTTTATCGTAATGGACCGTCTTTCTACCTTATTGTTATTGTTGAGCACATAAACGAAGGTACGGTCCTGCAGCTCACTGGTTGCAATTTGCGGGATTTGGATAACGCCGCGTTTTACCTCTGAAATTTTTAGGGTACCCGTGCTGCCGTTACGCAGAATGTTTTCGGTATTCAAAAATGATGCACGTAGAGAAATCGCACCTGTGGTACGATCAACCTGACCATTTATCGCATCGACACGTCCCTTTTTGACATATTCTTCACCATCGGCAAGAATAAGCGTAGCTTCCGGAAAGTTCAATTGATTGTTGCTTAATTTAATACCAGCTGCACTATCTTGTTTGGCCTTCAATTTCGTGAAATAGAGGAAGTCCGATTCATTCATTGAAAAATAGACGAATACTTCTTGCACATCGGACAGCACGGTTAACGGTTCACTGTCGCCTTTGCCCACCAAATTCCCGACACGTTTTGGGATCCTTCCTATGTAGCCGCTCACGGGTGCTGTTAAAATCGTAAATTCCTTATTGATTTGCGCGCTGCGCACGGCTGCTGTAGCTTGATCCAAGGAAGCCATCGCCACATCGTATTCGGATTTCGCAGTCTGCAAGCGGACATCTGAAATAACGTCGTTTTCGACCAAAGGACGTAAGCGTTCAACTTCTAGTTTCGCATTTTCAAGCTTGGCCTTGGCCACATTTTGGGTGGCCACCATATTGTTCAAAACTTCTTGATATGCCGAAGCATCTATTTTGAACAGTTTCTGCCCTTTTTGTACAAAAGACCCCTCATCCACATAGATTTCCTGTAGGATGCCTTCCACTTGCGGACGTATCTCCACATTCACCTTTCCTTCTATGGTGCCCAGATAGTCTTTCACGGTAACGGCATCGCTCGTGTCGACTGTGTGAACGGGCAATGCTAATGGTTTATTGTTGTTTTCTTTTTCTTCGGACCTGCCTGTGCTGCAATTCGTCAGCGAAATGCCGGCTGCGAGAAAAGTACATAGGAAAGCAAATTGTTTTAACTTAGAATTTTTTAAATTCATCTCTTCTTGTTATCTTGTATGACCTGTAAAAAATTGTAACGGTTTAGTTACACGGTATTTGCAAGTATAACACTTTTTATTGGGAAAATGTTGTCCGTTTAACAATTCTTAACGTTAATTTCATGAGCACATAATTCCATTTAGCAATCTATTTTCGGTGTTTGAGTAACAGTATATGGAGTATGTGCATCAGGTTTTTGCGTTTGTTCAAGAATGGTATTGGGTACCCTTATTGGCACTTTATTTTGGTGTGATAAGTACCATTCTCATCGAGAATAGAAATCCGACGAAAACCATATCTTGGGTTTTAGTGATTGCATTTTTGCCGCTTGTTGGTTTGTTGTTTTACTACCTATTTGGGCAGAAGTTTCGTAAAGTAAAGCGTATTAAGCGTGTTAATCAGGCACAAGCCATTCGGTTGAAAAAGGAATGGAAAAACCTAGAGCCCTACATGGAGCAGGATATCGCCCATATCAATGCAAGTATCGGCAATCTTTCACGGGTGTTTACTTTTTTAAAAAACGAACGCCTATCTTCGCCGACAATAGGCAATAAAGTAACGCTTCTGCTAAATGGAGAACGTAAATTTCCGGATCTTTTGGCTGCGCTAAACGAGGCTAAACATTCTATACATCTGGAATATTACATCTTCGAATTGGACGATATTGGTGAAACGATATTGCAGGCTTTGGAGGCCAAGGCTATCGAAGGGATCCAAGTACGTTTGTTGGTAGACAGCTTAGGATCATCCGATTTGGTGAAATACCTGCGCAAACGTGACGGGTCGAATATTGCCTTCAAGCCGTTTATGCCAGTAACATTTACCTCGCTGGCCAACAGCAATTACCGAAATCACCGTAAGGTAGCCGTGATCGATGGAGAAATAGGTTACGTCGGTGGAATTAACATTTCAGATCGATATATAAACAAGGTTGATAAGCAAGATCAACGCTATTGGCGCGATACGGCAATTAAGATTGAGGGGCCAGCCGTAAATATGCTACAGATCGGATTCTGGAATTCATGGAATCTAGCCGATGGCCGGCCCTTTCTGTTGAGCGATGGTTATTTGCGCAATATCCTTTCGGAGGAAAAGAAGGGAGACGCGGCCACGTCCTTTGTGTCCAGCGATCCGGCGTCAATAGCGCCCTATAACATGGAGGCTATGCTAATCGCTATTGGGGAAGCCGATAAGAAAATACAGCTGGTTACGCCCTATTATGTTCCGAGCGACGAGCTGGCAACAGCATTGCAGGTTGCCGCTGCCGCGGGATTGGAGGTGGAGCTGATGTTGCCCGATAAATCGGATTCCTACATCGTGCAACATGCCAGTCTTTCGTTCGTAAAACCTTTATTGGAACGCGGGGTGAAAGTATATTTTTATAAAAAAGGGTTTATTCATGCCAAGACCATCAATGTAGACGGCAAGCTATCCTTTATCGGTACAGTAAACTTGGATATCCGTAGTTTCTATATCAATTATGAAATTGCAGCCGTCATTTCGGATCCGGTGGTTTGCAATGAATTGGAAGCGCAGTTTGAGCTCGATAAGGCGGATAGTGTGCGCATGACCTTGACGGAATGGAAGAAGCGAAAAGCGTGGAAAAGAGGGCTTGATTCCATTTGTCGTTTGCTGGCGCCACTGTTATAAGCTGTTAAATTATTTATTATTGCAATAAAAATCAATATATTTAGCTCCGCGAAAAATGTGTATATTGATGAAAAAATTTTCTATTGCGATACTTGCTGTTCTCTTTTTGTTCACGTCAAAGCAAGTTATCGGCCAACAGTTACCAACGATTCCTATTAATACCGTTGTCGAAAAAGTACAGAAATATTTTGGGGTTTATCCTGTTGAAAAAGTGCATTTGCACTTTGACAAACCTTATTATGCGGTAGGTGACACCCTTTGGTTCAAGGCCTATCTCAATCATAATTTGTATGAGTATGCACCGAGTAAGATCATCTATGTCGAGATGCTTTCCAGCAAAGACTCCTTGATACAGACCTTACGTATTCCGCTGAAAGACAATGGCGGTAAAGGTCAACTGGTACTGGATCCTCAATTTGTTGCACAAGACAACTACCGTTTTCGGGCATATACGAAGTGGATGGCCAACTTCGAACCGGCATACTTCTATAATAAGATAGTCCCTATCGGTGATGCCATCAACAAGAAGCTTGGTGCAGAGATTAGTTTTAACGCAGAGGGAACGAACAAGACAAAAGCTAGCATCCAATTTCGGGATCGCTCTGGTAATTTATTGGGACGTCGTAAAATAACATGGGAAGCGATCGACGGATGGGATCCTTTTGATAAAGGCAAGGGTGAGACCGATGATATGGGAAGGGTTAATATCAACTTGACCATCAAAGATCGGGAATACCTGAAGAAAGGCAGGCTGATCGTGAAAATCGATGGTACCAAGTTGGATCCCGCTATCGTGGGCAACTATTCGTTACAGCATGCCCTTTGGGATGCCGATGTGCAGTTTTTTCCGGAAGGTGGAGACTTGCTGGCGGGCATTTCCAAGAAGATAGCTTTTAAGGCAAGCAATACCGTCGGAAAGGGCGTGCCGGTTTCGGGTAAGGTTATAGACAGCAAGAAAAAAGAGGTCGCCGCATTCAAAGATCTGGTGATGGGTATGGGTGCCTTTGATTTTGTGCCCGTTTTAGGGGAGAAATACAAGGCTGTTGTTTCTTTTGAAAATGGGGAGCAACGCACGATAGACCTCCCCGAGGTGAAGGCCGAAGGAATTAATGTGGTGCTGCTGAAAGACGACGGGACGAATCTGCAGGTAGGCTTGGTGGCCAATGACGCCTTCTACGAAAAGATGACGAACCAACCGTTTTACGTGCTAGGGCAATCCAATGGACATTTGGTATACGCGGCGCAAGCGACATTGAAGAATTCTTCTATTTTGGTGAATATCCCGAAGGATAAGCTTCCGAACGGTATTGTGCAATTGAGCGTCATGCAACCTGATGGAAAGTTGATTAGCGAGCGCCTTGCTTTCAACGATTCACAACCTTTGCTGGATATTGCCGTAAAAACGGACAAAAGTGATTATAAACAAAAGGAAGCTGTTAAGCTATCGCTTCATGTAACACCACAGGACTCGTTAAAGGGAAACTACTCCGTAGCGGTAATCGACGAGTCTAAGGTGCCTTACAATGATGATCAGGACTTGGGGATATTAGCAAACTATTTGTTGACTTCTGATCTTAAGGGCTACGTTGAACAGCCAAATTATTACTTCAACCCGAAGAATGAAAATCGTCAGGACGCGCTGAATAACCTACTGATGACACAGGGATTTCGACGTTTTTCCTACGAGGATCTGATCGCAGAGAAATATCCGCAGGCACGCTTTATGCCAGAGCAAGGCATTTCCATAAGCGGTACTTTAAGGTTGAATACGGGGCGTACATTCCCAAATGGAGGATTACTCCTTTCGGTGCCTGCACGCAACTTGCGTAAAGATACCTATACCGATAACAATGGCCGTTTTTCGTTCGATAATTTAGTTTTTCCCGATTCTTCTAAAGTGACCGTTAGCGCACGCGGTAACGACAACTTTAGGAACTTGGTGATCAATATGGATGGAACGGAGTTTCCGGGGATTGACCAAGGAAATCCTTATACGGGAAACAATGTCCAGAATATAGACAACGAGATGAAGGCCTACTTGACCAATAGCAAGAATGAATACCGGACGTCTATTTTGATCGATGAGATCGAAGTGACGGGTGTACAGCGCAAGTTGGTGACCAGTAAGGAATTTTCATCCCTTTCTGGTTTGTCTATGCCCGAGCATCGTATCGAGGGCGAGCGTATCACAGGCTGTAATGTGTTGACCATGTGTCTGTCTACCTTGCTGACAGGAATCACCTACGACAACCAGACGCTAAAGTACTACGTATCGAGAAACTACAACCAAGGCAGCCGTGTCCCTGTGCAGTTTTTCCTCAATGGTATGCCGATCGACGAGCCTTCCCTGAATTCTATACAGCCTGCGGAAATTGAGGCCATTGAGATTTTCTTGCGTGACGAATTGGGAACAGTGAGCCGTACGTACCAAAATGATGGCGTCGTCTCGATTATGACGAAGAAAACAGACCAGAAGAAACAACCCCGTATGTCGTTGGCGGAAATAGAAAGTTTGTTGCCAAAGACCAATATTATCGACATGATACCGTTAGGTTATGTAAAAGAGCGACAGTTTTATGCACCGAAATACGAAACGGCGGATAGTAAGAATACAAACGATTACCGCACAACAATCTATTGGAATCCAGAAGTCGTGTTGGATGCTGCCGGCAACGTGACATTGGACTTCTTCAATGCGGATGGAAACGGGAAGTACAAGGTGGTGGTGGAAGGTCAGGATCAAGCGGGATCCATAGGCCGTGCCGTTTATTACTATAACGTGAAATAGCATTGCGGCGCTTACGCGTACGCATTTTTTCGACAGCGCCTGTTATGCATCACAACGGGCGCTGTTGCATTTATCTTTTAATGTTCTTGTTGGTGTCTATCTCTAGTTCGGTTTGTTTAACCAGTACGGCATAAGAGGTGGGGATAATGCCTTTGCCGTATTTAATGGCATATTGTTTTGTAAACTCGGCGCCAAAATATAAAATAGCGGCGGCATAATACACAAAGGCCAGGAGGATGATCACAGAGCCTGCAGCGCCGTATGAGCTGGCCGTTGCATTGTTCGTCAAATAGTAGGATATCACCGATTTACCGAGTAAAAAAAGTAACGTCGTGAAAATAGCACCCCATAGGATATCGCGAAAGCGTACTTTAGCATCGGGGAGAAAGGCAAAGATAAATCCGAAAAGGGTTGCAATAACCAAAAAAGAAACGCCAGAATTTACCATCCCCAGCAGTTGTATATCCAGGTCGGGAAGATATTTAACGATGTAATTCATCAGTATGCTGATCACGCTGCTCAAGATCAACGAAGTCATCAATAGAAAGCCCAAACCCAAGATCATCGAAAAGGAAATCAAGCGGTCGATGATGATCTTTAGCCAGCCTTTTTTGGGCTTTGCCTTCACGCGCCAAATTTCATTAATGGAGTTCTGGATATCCACGAAGATCGTCGTGGACGAAAAGATCAAAGCGCCGATACCGACGTAGACACCGATACTGTTTTTGTTCTCAAAGGATATACGCTTGATAGCGGCATCAAGCATATTGGCGATGTCGTTGCCAAAAAGTTGGTTTAATTCGTCCATGATTTCATCGCGCGCGCCCGTAGGGCTGTCCAGCTGGCTACCGTAGAAAAAGCCAAGGGCCCAAATCAAAATCAAGATCAATGGGCCGATGGAAAATACGGTGTAATACGCTAAAGAAGCACTTTTTTTTAGGCATCGATCATCGAGGAAATCGGTGATGGTATCGAACAGGAGTAAACCGAATCCCTTTAGTTTTTGCCCTAGTGTTTCTTTTTCCATAGATTACTATTCTTCGTATATTTTATTGATGATGGATTCGGCATTTTTGAGAATAACTTTTCTTTTCAAGCTGAGCTTCGGTGTAAGTTCGCCGCCATCAATTGTCCATTCCTTCGGAAGCAACTCAAATTTCTTAACTTTTTCCCATTGTCCAAAATCATTGTTCAATCGATCCAATTCTTTTTGGTATTTGTCGATAACCTCCGCATTGTTGATCAGTTCTTCCTTCGAGCCGAAGGTGATGCCCTTATGTTTGGCCCATTTTTCCAACTCTTCGAAGGCGGGAACAATAAGGGCGGCAGGGAAACGTTGGTTTTCGCCAATCACCATGACCTGAGCTACCAAGGTGGACTCCATAAATTTATTCTCCAGCGCTTGCGGTGCTACATATTTACCACCCGCTGTTTTGAACATTTCCTTTTTACGGTCTGTAATTTTCAGGAAACCGTCCGATGTGAGTTCGCCGATATCGCCGGTATGGAAAAAACCATCACTGTCAATCGCTTCCTTAGTGGCTTCGTCATTCTTAAAATAGCCCACCGTGATGCTAGGGCCTTTAACCAGTATTTCGCCATCATTGGCAATCTTGACCGTTAAATTTTTTAGTACGCGCCCCACAGTTCCAAATTTCACATCGGTTTCCACATGTGAGTTGACCGCGATTACCGGCGATGTCTCCGTTAGGCCATACCCTTCCAACACCTTAATGCCGGCTGCCCAGAATACACGTCCTAAGCGCTCTTGTAAGGCCGCTCCACCCGATATAATGAGCTCAATATTTCCGCCTAGTGCATCTTTCCATTTGGAGAAAATTAATTTTCGCGCAATGTTCAATTTGAGGTTGTAGAAAACACCGTTTTTAGGTGGTTCTTGATAACGGTGTCCTAGTTCCAGTGCCCAAAAGAAAAGACTCTTCTTGATGCCGGTGAGGGCTTTGCCCTTCTCGACGATCTTGTCGTAAACCTTTTCCAGTACACGCGGAACCGTGGTAAATATCTGCGGCTTTACATCATTAATGTCGACGACGATGTTGTCGAGGTTCTCGGCGTAGTAGATCTGTATACCCTTGGAGAGATACAGGTATACCACCATCCGTTCGAATATATGGCAAAGGGGAAGGAAGCTCAATGCTGTTTTTGCATTGGCTGGTACCAAGTGCGAGCAGGCCTCTACATTGCTGATGATATTACCATGTGTAAGAAATACGCCTTTCGGCTTGCCGGTGGTGCCAGAAGTATAGATCAAGGTGAGCAAGTCGTCGCCATCCACGACAGCGCGGATTGGCGCCAAGTCAGTATCCGAAGCTTTCCCTTGCTCAATAAGCGTTTCGTAGGACGCCTTCCCATCGACTTGGTCAAAGGTGTACACCTTGATTTCCAGTTTATGATCTTCGATGGCTTGATCTATTTTTTTGGTTAGATCGGCGTTGCTGACGAATACGAGCTTCGCTCCGGCATCGTTGACAATATACGAGAGGTCTTGTGCCGAAAGCGTGGGGTAAAGCGGGACAATGGCTACGCCGATTTGGTTACAAGCGAAATCCACAATATTCCATTCAGGTCTATTTCCGGACATGAGCGCAACCTTATCACCTTTTTGCAGTCCGAGGGACAGCAAAGCTTTGCTCAGGTTGTCTATACGAGCCACGAACTGATCGGTACTGTATTTTACCCATTTTCCATCTCGCTTACCAGCGACCATCATGTCTTGCGCATACTGCGATTTGTATCTATCTATTATGTCGAATAATCTAATCAGCTTACTCATACGCCTCAAAAATTAAGTGGTTTATAAAATGTGTTACTGTTACTAATATAATGTTTTACAGCCGAAAGAGCGAATTGTTCGAAAAAAATGTAAGTAAATCATAACAGATTTTAACTTTTTGAACGTTTAAAAAAATATTACTTTTGGTGTACATTAAAACTTAACAAATACATGAAGAAAGCAAATTGGCTGTTATTGACCCTTGGGATTGTGTTATTTTCATTTGGACGTGCTTCCGCACAGCTGGATACCCAGCATGCTGTTGGTGGACGTTTTGGTAGTGCCACTGGCTTCTCCTATCGCTACACATTGGCGGAAGATCGAGCTGTTCAAGGTATTATGAGCTTGCAGAGTAATTCCAAATCGAGACGTTTTCGCTTGGTCGGCTTGTATGAGTTTCATAAACCTTTAGCAGAAAATTTTACGTGGTTTTATGGTTTTGGTGGTAGTGTGGGAAGTTTTCGGTACAAGGATGTGGTAGAGACCACGACCAATCCGGACGGTTCGATTACAACGAGAAGAACGGATCCGAAGTCGGAATTGGCTATGAGTATAGACGGTATCATTGGTGTAGAATACGCCATTCCCACGACGCCACTGTCGATCTCGCTGGATGTGAAACCTTATTTCGACTTTTTGCAGGAAAGTACGATCAAGCTGATCGACCCGCTGGGATTAACGATTCGGTATAAATTTTAATTACTGTTGTTTGGAAGGTCGGGTGGGGGCAATGGCTAGCCACCCGACTTTTTTATTCCTTTATCGAAAGCCAAATTTTGCCCATTTCTTTCTCTGTGTCGCTCGCATCGGATTTGGGCTGTATGCTCCAAAGTTGTCTTTGGTTTCTGCGTAGTGGACTATGGATGGTGCGTATGCGGCCATCGCGAGCGACAAGTAGGTCGATGATGTCGTCTTCGCTCGCCTGATCCAACATAAATTCCATCTCTTTTCCCGCAACATCCAAACGGTTGCCATTGACGGCAATAAGTTCGTCATTTACGTTGACGCCCGCATCCCAGGCTGCGGAGCCACGTTCCACGTTTTTTACAAGGATACGACCTTCCTGCTCTTGGTAACGTATGCCCAACGATAGGTCGCGACTATCTTTGTTTAGATCGATCAGTTCGTAACCCACGGCTGCAAAGAAACGGCTGTAATCCAGTTCGTCAGTGCCGTGTGCGGCCTCAAATATTTCGCTGAGATCAATACCGGTCACTTTTTCGGCAAGTTGCTGGAATTCATATTCTTCAAAGCCACGCTGTTCTTTCTTGTAGAAAAGGTCATACGCTGCACGGAGTACATGATCGAGACGTTGCGTACCCTGTGTCTGGGTGATGATGTAGATGTCGAGTGCCACCGCGAGCATAGCACCTTTATTGTAATAGGAGATGCTGCTGTTGATGGAGTTTTCATCGGGACGGTATTGTTTGATCCAGGTATCGAAGCTTGCCTGTGCTGCCGATTGTATCCGATGTCCAGCACGGTTGTAGACCAAATTAAATTCATTGGCCAGCGCATTTAAATATTCTTTGGCCGAGAAGAATCCGCAGCGGCGGATGATGAGGTTATCGTAGTAAGCCGTAAAACCTTCCATGATCCAAAGACCTTCCGTATAGTTTTCCCGGTCGTAGTCGAACGGACCCAGCGCCTTCGGGCGAAGTCTTTTAACATGCCAAAGGTGAAAGTACTCGTGGGCGACCAGGCTAAGGAAGTTTTTGTAGGCGGCATCCATTTTATAAGCATTTCTGCTGGCACCCAATACCGTGGAGTTCAGATGTTCTAGTCCACCGCCGCCGTTTTGGTAGTTATGGGTGATGAACACATAGTTGGTATTGGGGTTTTCACCCCATATCTGTGTCTCTTCCTCAACGATCTTCTGTATATCTTCGGTAAGTTGCTGTTTATTGTAGCTGCCGCCACCCACCATAGCGAATTCATGGGTTACGTTCGCCGCGTTGAAATACCAAATGTCTTGATTTCCTATTTCAATGGGCGAGTCGAAAAGAACGTCAAAGCTATCCGCCGTGTACCGGAAGTCATCTGTAGCCGCTTTTGTAAGTCCTGTGGACACCTGTTTCCATTTTTCCGGTAGATTGATAAGAACGGTCGATGGATGATCGAGATGGCCATCGGGGTACATAAAGGTGCCTGCCGGACTGATGAAAGCGTGGTCGGCATCGATAAAGTTTGTGCGTACGGATATCTCGAAACCATAGACCCGATAGCGAATCTTAAGTTTCTTCTGCGGGTTTTCTACCCGCCAGGTGTTTTTCGAAACTTTTTCAAAGTACGCAGGATGCCCATCAGCGGAAGCGCTGAAACCTTCGACATGTCTAGCAAACTCGCGAACGAGGTAGGAGCCTGGCGTCCAAACGGGCATTTTCAAATCTATTGACTCACCTTCAAAGTGGTCGATGTCCATTTCGATCTCGACGTAATGTGCTTGGGGTTCCTTAAAAGAAAGGGAAAAATGTATAGAGGAACTTGACATGGGCTGTGCTGTTTTCAAAGTTGTACCCACAAAACTAAACTTATTCTAGCGGACATCCAACCGTTTATCGAAAAGGCGCTTAAAATTGTACATCAGAATTTGTATCTTTGGGTATAGATAATTTTTGATAACAGCATATGATTTTAGTCGCCGATAGCGGTTCTTCAAACTCTGACTGGATGCTTAATTTGCCGGACAGTAAGCCATTGTCTTTTCGTACCAAGGGCTTGAATCCTTTCTTTGTCAACGAGAAGGAGATTGCCAAAGTGATGAAGGAGGTTCCGGAAATATTGCCCTATGCCAATGAAATCCATGAGGTTTATTTTTTTGGTGCAGGCTGTGTGACGCCGGATAGAAGGGAGATCGTTTCAAACGCGCTGACCGAAATCTTTCCCACGGCCTTTATATCGGTAGAAAGTGACTTGTTGGGCTGTGCCTATGCAACCTGTGGCGATAAGAAAGGCTACATCAGCACCATCGGTACAGGCTCTGATATCGGTTTCTTCGATGGTGAGCATCTCCGTACTGGCGTTCATGGCGTTGGCTATGTGTTGGGCGACGAGGGATCGGGAGCATGGTTCGGAAAGCAGCTAATCACCTCATTTCTGTATGATCGAATGCCGAAAGATCTGGCTAAGAAGTTTGCCGAGCGCTATCGCTTAAATAAGGACAGCGTGATCAAAAATGTCTATCAACGGGAGCGTCCCAATGCTTATTTGGCTTCTTTTGCCGAATTTATGGCCGAAAACAGGCTGCACCCATACATTGACTCCCTTTTACGGAATGGCTTTGATGAGTTTGTGCGCACGAATGTGATGACCTACCCCGACTATTGGGAGTACAAAGTACATTTTGTGGGACGGATAGCCTACCATTTCGACCTGCAGCTACGAGAAGTATGTGAAGTCCTTGGTGTCAAAGTAGGGTCAATTTTAAAAAGCCCAATGGAACATTTGTTTCATTTTGTTGTTGATAGAGAAACAAAGTTAATACAAGAAAGATAGGTATGACAGTAATGAGCACACTTTTGTTGTTGGTTTCCATGTTTGCGCCAGCAACATCAATTTATGATTTCAGCTTCACCTCCATCGACGGTAAGCCGGTGAAGTTAGCTGATTTTAAAGGCAAAAATGTATTGATCGTGAACACTGCTTCAAAATGTGGGTTTACCAAGCAATATAAGGATTTGCAGGCCCTACATGAACAGTATGGCAAGGATCTAGTTATAATAGGTTTTCCTGCCGATAATTTTGGTGGCCAAGAACCCGGATCGAACGAAGAGATTCAGGATTTTTGTGAGAAAAATTATGGCGTAACCTTCCTGCTTTCGGAGAAAGTTGAGGTGAAAGGAAAGAATATGGATCCACTGTTTAAGTTTTTGACAACGGCAGATAATGCAGATTTTACGGGAGATATCAACTGGAATTTTGAGAAGTTTCTGATCAACAAGGACGGAAAGCTTGTGCATCGTTACCGGTCGAAGGTTAATCCGATGGATGCAAGCATCACCGATAATCTTAAATAATAAGATACCACAAAATATAAAAAAGACTGCTCTAGGGCAGTCTTTTTTATATGGGGGGACCATTTATAAACTAATTTTGTTACCAACAAAGGTAATGGGATTTGGCTTCGCTCGCTATAAATGGACGTTAAGTTTTTGTTAATTTTTTGGCACAGGCTTTACAAGCCAAAATAGCAAGATCGGCAACGAGGCTCATAGCTGTCCTTTTCGCCGAGCAAGACCCGCTCTTCATGCGATGAGATACGGTAAGAGTAAGTGGCCGGAGCTCCACACTGCACACATACGGCATGTACCTTAGTGACGTGTTCGGCAATGGCCATGAGGGCGGGGATGGGGCCGAAAGGTAGTCCTTTGAAATCCATATCTAGCCCTGCCACAATAACACGCACACCCCGGTTGGCCAGCTGCACACATACGTTAGGCAATTCATCATCAAAAAACTGAGCTTCGTCGATTCCAACTACTTTCGTTTCGGCGCTCAACAGTAAAATGGCCGAAGAGTGGGAAATCGGCGTAGAAGGAATACTGTTGCTGTCGTGTGACACCACGGCTCGCTCGTCATATCGAATGTCAATTGCGGGCTTGAAGATTTCTACCGGCAGCTTTGCGAATTGCGCACGTTTCATCCTTCGTATGAGTTCTTCTGTTTTGCCGGAAAACATCGAGCCGCAAATAACTTCGATACTCCCTACCTGGGTGTTTTTTTGAATAAAGGTATGTTCGGAAAACAGCATCTAATCGTTTTAAGGGTTGAAAAGGAGAGGATTAACCAAGGTTAAAACTTCCCCTAGAACTGTGCTAATATCGAAATTATATCTTAAATTTGAAGGAAGGAAATTAGGTAAGGCATGGAATGATGTAGCTATCAGTTCTTTTCTTTTCCATAGGCCTACTAGGTTGGTTTAGTTGTGCGGTACCTAATGAGATAAAATTAAAGACAAATATGGCGTTTACAAAAGAATCTATTTTTTCGAAGATTGGTGAGTTATTGGTTGAACTTAACGATGGGTATACTACCTTGTCTGAGTCGCCGGAAGAGGAGAGCCCAGCTGCAATCCTGCTGTTAGAAGCAAAAGCAAAATTTTTGGCTACACATTTTGAGGTGTTTCGACAGTTTAGCCACGCGAGTGCTAAGGCGTCCGAAACGTTTGTTTCTGAGGTGTCCATTGACGATCAACCGGTATCATCCGTAGAAGATGTCTTTTTTACGCCACCCATAGCGTTTGAGGAACCTGCAGATAAACAGCCTGTCGAGGAAGAGATTGTCGAAGTGGGGTCGAACGCGATTGAGGAAGTCGAAGAAAGCATGCCAGTGGAAGCCGCAGCTATTTCCACTACGGAGACGCAGATCGAAGAGGCAATCGTAAAGGAAGAGCCTGCAGCACAGAATTTATTCACTGCGACAAGTGCACAAAGCCAACCGGCGTTGCAGCCTCAAGCGGCACCGGTGGCGGAAGAAAAGGAGGAGAAAGTAGCATTAGCCACAGATCTCCCGGAAGAAAAGGTAGAAGAGCAAGTTGTTATAAACGAGGTTGTGCAAGAGACAAAAGAAATCGTTATAGAAGATAGGCCAGCTGCGGTGGAAGAGCCGAAACCCACGCGGCCGTTAACGCTGAACGAAATGCTTCAACAACAACGTCGAGCGGGCTTCGCCCAATCGCCGGCAGCCACAGTTCAACCTGTGAGAAGCCAAGAGAAGGTGGTCGATCTAAAATCTATCATCAACCTTAACGATAAGCTTTTGTTTATAAAAGATTTGTTTAATGGGTACTCGTTGGCCTATAGTGAGGCTATCGAGCTGTTGAATCGATATAGCTCCTTCGCTGAAGCTGACGTGTTTTTGCAGACAAACTATGCTCTCAAAAATAACTGGTCGGATAAACCGCAGACGGTAGAAAAGCTTTACGCTGTCTTACGCAAGAAGTTTATGTAATGCTATAAGTATACAGTTATACAAAAAGAGGCTTTCTATAATTAGAAAGCCTCTTTTTGTAAGGGAGGTTATCTTGCGGTTATGCAATATCAAATTTAACCCAATCTTGACCTTGTCGGCCATAGATAAAGTATTTAGGCTGTACAATCTCTGCACAGATCTCGACATCGGCAAGAAAATCGTCGTCGTAGACGCCAAGGTCACTTTTTTGTACAATAAAAATCTGATTATCCACCACGGCGGTTGTTCTGCTCAATAGATCGTCTTCCAGAAGGATACCGATTTCTCCATAGAGGCTCTCGCTTTCTTGTACAACGATTAAAATTCCTGGGTTGTCGAATTTTTCCGCGAGCAGTTTACCTCCAGCAATTTGAATGATATCAGCAAGCTTTTGGTTGAAAACAGGCATGAATCCGGTGCTCTGTTGAACAATGAGTACCGAGGGGCGTTGTTCTTGCGGAATGAATTTGAGTTTGTGTATCAGGATGTTTATTTCCTCGTCCAGATATTCCGCCTCTTCGGGAGCCTGTTCTTGTTTTTCTGCCAGTAGAGCGGTGTAAAAATGAAGTTCTTCCATGCTAATCTTTTGCTTCGGCAAAGTTACGGAAGGTAGACTTAAGAACCTAATCTGTGGACTTTAATGTGGTGGAGTGGCACATATTTTGTAAATTGCCTTTTTAAAAACGAGAGAAATTATGTTCGATAAAATCATGCAGGCACAACAAAAGGCCGAGGAAGTGAAGAAGCGATTGGATCATATTTCGGTGTCTGGAGAGGCCGAAGGAGGAAAGATCAGGGTGATTGCGACAGCCAACAAAGAGATCAAGGAAGTTGTTATCGACCCTTCATTTTTGGCGGAAGCCGATAAGGAGGAATTGGAGGAGCTGCTTGTCGTGGCGCTAAATAAGACCTTGGCACAAGCGGAGAATATAAGTCAGTCGGAGATGCAGGCAATGTCTCAAGATTTACTCGGGGGGTTAGGTGGTTTGGGTAATTTGTTTAACCAATAAGAAGCAAGCGTATGAAAGTTACCTATTATGGTCAATCGTGTGTAGCGTTTGATTTTGATGGCACCCATGTGTTGTTAGATCCCTTTATTACCTACAATCCTTTGGCGAAGGATATTCATGTAGATGACTTACGTCCCGATTACATCTTCCTGAGCCATTGCCATCAGGATCACGTTGCAGATCTAGTTCAGATTCAAAAAAATAGCGGGGCTACCGTGGCTGCTATCGTTGAGACGGCTGCTTGGGTTCGTAAACAGGGCGTGCCCAACGAACAGGTTATCGAGTATAATTTTGGGGGCACCTTGCAGCTTCCATTCGGGCGCGTAAAAATGGTGTATGCATTGCATACCAATAGTACGCCGGAAGGTGATTATGCAGGTGTTCCTGTGGGATACGTCTTTTTTGTCGGCGACAAGAAAATCTACTTTGCTGGAGATACGGGACTGACCATGGAAATGAAGCTGTTGGAAGATTTGGAACTTGATTGGGCATTCTTACCCATTGGAGGTCACTACACGATGGACGTGGATGATGCCGTTAAAGCAGCACGTTTTGTCAATTGTAAAAACGTGATAGGTATTCACTACGATACGTTTCCACCCATCAGTATCGATTCGGAGGCTGCGAAGACGACCTTTGAAGAGAATGGACTGCAGCTGCATCTGCCTGCAGTTGGGGAGACAATAGTCTTGTAAATAGTAGTGCGAAGGAATCAAAAAAGCCATTTCGTTTTCGAAATGGCTTTTTTGACTAATATATATGCTTATTTTTTTGCAGCCCTATTGATGTGAAATACCACGAGGTCGTCAATCGGGGAACGTAATATTTTGCCTACCTTCATATTGTAGTGGTTGGCTTTTTCTTCCAATACATTTCTGAAGTTGTAGCCTACTGAACCAATACAGTTGAATGTATAATTTTGGTAGTCAGGGTATTTACTGACCAAATTGTTGAAAAATGCTTCGAAAGCATCGTCGACAATTTTTCTTGTGTATTGAATGTTTACATTGTTGTCGTACACAAATTTGCTGAAGCTCGCACAAAACCTATTTGCTAAAGGTTTTGTATAGACATTGTCCATGATTTCATCGGGAGTAAGCTTATAAGTTTCGAAGAAGGACTTCGCTACATCTTCTGGCATCAAACCGCGAATGAAATCCGTCAATAATTTTTTACCGATGAAACTTCCGCTACCTTCGTCTCCTAGGATATAAGCCGCTGAATCAATGTTGTGGGTGATTTCGTTGCCGTCATAAATACAGGTATTGGTTCCGGTTCCCAATATTGCTGCGAAGCCGGGTTGATCGCCCAAAAGCGCGCGAGCCGCCGCCAACAAATCGTGACCGATTTCGACACGTGCACTTGGAAATACCTTTTGCATAGCCACTTCCACAATCTTTGCCTTCTCCGCGTTGTGTACACCCGCACCATAATAATTCACTTCCTCAATTTTGTCCAAAGGTAGATCTCCAGGGAGACCTTTTTTTAGCGAATTAACAATGTAGTCACTGTCAACAAAGTATGGGTTGTATCCCTCCGTGTTAAAGTATATTTTTTTGTTTGAATCATCCAACAAACACCAGTTTGTTTTCGTTGATCCTCCGTCCGCAATGATAATCATTATAGATTTGGTTTTATTGTGTTATTTTTTTGTTTTCTTGCTAATTCTAAATGCTAATATCTCTTCGAAAATACATTTTTAAGTTTATAAATACGAATTTCTTAATGGAAAAAACAGTATTCCGAATTGTTTTTTTTAGTGTTTTTGTCGGAAAAAGGGCTTAGAGTGGGCTGTAAGCTAGTTTTATGCGTTGTCGTTTTTTTTGAAAGCTTAGTGTATTTTGTACAATAACTGAGTTTTTTTTTATTCCTTTCTTGATACATTTCTCAGCAGGACAAGTTAATTTTCTGAGGTCAAGGGCATTCCTTTAATCTGTGATTTTAAGGCTATATATTTATGGCAGGAAGAAGAGGATGGGGAGAGATGTGCGAAAAAAATAAAAATCCATCCGTTATAAAACATTTTTGTGCAATACACGTTAATATAATATCTGTTCCAAAGTAAAAAAAAATATATAATTTCTTTGAATATACAAATGTTATGTTATTTTTGTGCCAATTCTCAGATTTATCCTTTTTTGAGGTGATCTAATGTACTTTCATAAGTGAATCTTTACTACGTCTAGTTTGCCTTCAAATAGAATCTGCAAAAGCTAGCATAGAGCGGATAATATCAAATTGCAATAAAATCCTATATCTCATAATAAAAAGTTAATGGATATTAATGAACTAAATACCAAGCTCGTGTCGGAGTTACGCGAGATTGCAAAAGTATTGGGCATCGCTGATGTCGATAAACTACGCAAACAAGAGTTGATTGATCGTATTTCTGTTATTGCTCAGCAATCCATTCAGGAAGAGCATAAAGAAGTAGTGGTGGCCGAGGAAGGTGAGAGACCTAGAAAGCGCGTTCGTACGTTGAAAACAGAGCCGGTTGCGGTAACAAAACGACCGTCTTCAGAGGACGTTAGAACGGAAAGTCCGTCTCCGGAGGAAACCATTGCACGAACGGCTCCTCCAACTGAAAACACTCCCTCACCAGCAAAAGTAGAAAATTCCGCTCCTGTACTTCCAACTGATTTTGATAACGTTATTGTAAATGAAGGTGTACTTGAAATCATGCCCGATGGTTATGGCTTCTTGCGGTCTTCAGACTACAATTATTTGACATCTCCAGACGATATTTACGTATCACAATCACAAATCAAGTTATTTGGCTTGAAAACAGGAGATAATGTTCGCGGCTGTATTCGTCCTCCGAAAGAAGGGGAGAAATATTTTCCTTTGGTTAGGGTAGAGGCTATCAATGGCCAAAATCCAGCGGAGATTCGCGATCGCGTGCCGTTCGATTATTTGACACCATTGTTTCCGGATGAGAAATTGAACCTTGATTTGGGTATGGGTAACCACTCGACACGTATCATGGATTTATTCACGCCGATAGGTAAAGGACAGCGTGGCTTGATTGTGGCACAACCGAAGACAGGTAAGACTAACTTGCTGAAAGAGGTTGCCAATGCTATCGCGAAGAACCATCCGGAAGTATATCTTATCATCTTATTGATTGATGAACGTCCTGAAGAGGTTACCGATATGGCGCGAAACGTGCGTGCAGAGGTTATTTCGTCGACATTTGACGAGCCGGCCGATCGCCATGTTAAGATTGCCAATATCGTTCTTGAAAAAGCAAAGAGAATGGTAGAATGTGGGCATGATGTTGTTATCCTTTTGGATTCTATTACGCGTTTAGCACGTGCTTATAACACGGTTGCACCTGCATCGGGCAAGATACTCTCCGGGGGTGTGGATGCCAATGCATTGCACAAGCCTAAGCGTTTCTTTGGTGCGGCGCGTAACATTGAAAATGGAGGATCGTTGACGATCTTGGCAACGGCATTGACCGATACAGGATCGAAAATGGACGATGTGATCTTTGAAGAATTTAAGGGTACGGGTAACATGGAACTCCAATTGGATCGTAAGCTTGCGAACAAACGTATTTTCCCTGCTATTGATCTTACCGCTTCCAGTACACGTCGTGACGATCTATTGGTTGATCGTGATACCCTTCAACGCATGTGGGTGTTGAGAAACCACTTGGCCGACATGAATTCGAACGAAGCCATGGAGTTTTTGTTGACACAAATGCGTGGTACAAAATCCAACGAAGAGTTTTTGATAAGTATGAATGGTTAATACCATCATTATTTAATATTTTTAAGCCATCTTTTTCGCAAAAGATGGCTTAACTTTTTTTGATAGATGAAAAAACACCTTCCCAATACGCTTACCTGTCTCAATTTATTTTCGGGATGTCTAGGTGTATTATTTGCTTTAGAAGAATCTTATGTAATGATGTTTTATTGTGTGCTCGCTTCAGGAATATTCGATTTTTTTGATGGTATGCTTGCACGCGCGTTGCACGTGAAATCGAATATCGGTAAGGAGTTGGATTCACTAGCTGATATGGTAAGTTTTGGCTTTCTACCTGGAGCGGTGCTGTATATGTTGCTTCGCTCGGCCAGTGCTTCAGCATATTTACCATACTTGGGCTTCGTGGTGACGATTTTCTCAGCCTTGCGCTTAGCCAAATTCAATGTTGACGATCGGCAGATGACGGATTTCATAGGGCTCAACACGCCCATGAATACATTTGTTGTTATCGCGCTCCCTTTTATTGCGCAAGAGCATGGGCTATTACTGCCTGTTTACGTTTTATTGCCGACCATTGCACTGCTTAGTTTTTTGTTGGTTTCGGAAATCCGATTGTTCAGTATGAAACTTTCGTCATTGGCTTGGCGCATGAATAAGTTCAAGTACATTTTTCTACTGCTGAGTATACTACTGATTGCCTTGTTGAAATTCACGGCACTGCCATGCATCCTGCTGGCATACATTCTGTTCTCGTTTCTGCATTTTGCGCAGAATGAATCCAAATTGTCCTGATCAAGAAATTACGGTTGGGTGCTACTTTTGCTATCTCCGGTTAGCCCTTATGTTAAGGAAGTTTGTCGAGGTATTCTTTAATTTCCGTAAGCAGGGTTTCAAACTGCGGTAGCAACGCTTCGAACATGTTTTTTAATTGCAGTAGTTCATGGCCATTTTTGGCTGCTGTCTCCAGTTCTTGGAGCGCGGATCGAAGCTCTATCGCACCTATATATTCCATGGTGGGTTTGATGTGATGTGCCTTGTTAGCTATTTCGATATGTTCTTCTTTGCTCATGGCTTCCTTCAATGCATCCAGGTCTAGGGGTATCTGTACAAGGTAAAGTTGCAGAAACTGTTGTATCAGTGCCGTGTTCTGCATCAAATTCGTTTGGATTGCATTGGGATCAATCAATGTGTAATGGTTCGTCATTCGGTGTCAGGTATTAGTTGTACAGGTAAGTTGTCTTCGCAAGACTCCAAAAGTTCCTGGTTCATTTTGTTGCTTAACGGATGGGTGTAGGTGGGTGCTATTTCTACCAGTGGTACTAAGGTAAATCTACGTTGGGCAATATAAGGGTGTGGAACGGCGAGATTATCTTCGGCAATAATCTCGTTATTGTAATACAAAATGTCGATATCTATTATGCGTGCCCCCCATTTCTGTAAACGCACCCTCCCTAGGTCATTTTCGATCTGTTGAATTTCTTGCAGTATGCTCAATGCTGACAAGGGGGTGGATACGAGTACTACCTGATTCAGGAATGGCGGCTGATCCGCAACACCCCAAGCCGCCGAAGAGTAGATCGAGGATGATTTTTTGATGGCTCCTACACGTTTTTTTAGCTCTTCGGTAGCGCCCCGAAGCTGCGCAAGTGGATCGCCCAAGTTGGCGCCTAAAAGAAAAAAAACGTCGTTCATGCTTTAAATATAAGGCATATCTATATAAATTTCGAATTCTTCAAAAGAAACAATTAAATTAGGTCTTTTAAATAAGTCAAACAGGTTTTATGAGATCATTTTTTAAATATGTATTAGCGACTGTGACCGGGATAACGATTGTTGTTGTTTTGTTTTTTGTCTTGATTATTGGTTTAGTGATGAGTACAGTTAGTCAATCGAGCAATAAGGATGCTGATGTGCCTGCGAATGCGGTGTTGTACGTATCGCTCAATCACGATATAACAGAGCGTACTAGTGAGAATCCTTTGGAGGGACTAAATGTGCCAGGCTATGCTAATACAAAATCTTTGGGACTAAACGATATTGTGGCACGCATTGCAGCTGCAAAAACCGATAGTCGTATAAAAGGTATTTACCTTAATCCCAGCTATGTCAATACAGGGATGGCGAGTTTAAAGGAAATACATGATGCGTTGCAAGATTTTAGATCATCTGGCAAGTTTATCGTTGCATACAGTGATTCCTATACACAAAAGGCCTACTATTTAGCTTCGGTGGCCAATAAGATTTACCTCAATCCCGAAGGAAGTTTAGCGTTCAATGGCCTGTCAAGCTCTATTGCGTTTGTGAAAGAAGCTCTTCAAAAGTTAGGTGTAGAGATGCAGGTAGTCAAAGTTGGCACGTATAAGTCTGCTGTAGAACCTTTCCTGCTCAATGAAATGAGTCCCGCCAATCGTCTTCAGGTGACTTCCTACTTGGAAAGCATGTATGGATCTTTCTTGGAGAATATTGCCGAGGGACGGAAAATTAGTGTGGATTCCTTGCGCTATGTGGCGGACAACTATTTGATCCGAAATGCGGAGGACGCGGTGAAGTACAAATTTGTGGACGGCCGGTTGCATAAGGATGAACTGTTGACCGAAATTAAGAAGCGATTGGGGGTAGATGAAAAGAAGGATATTCCTGCCGTCTCTCTGTTGGATTACACGGGTGGAAGTACAAGCGAACAGACAGGAGATCGGATCGCGGTAGTATATGCCCATGGTGATATCGTGGACGGAGAAGGAAGCGATACGAACATCGGTGGCGACCGTTTCTCTAGGGAGCTTCGGAAGCTGCGGCGCGACGACCGTGTCAAGGCGGTTGTGCTCCGCGTAAATTCGCCTGGAGGATCTGCGTTGGCTTCTGATATCATTGCACGGGAGGTAGAACTAACGAAACAGGTGAAGCCTATCGTGGTATCTATGGGTGATTATGCCGCATCTGGAGGCTACTATATTTCTGCTTTGGCAGACTCGATTTTTGCGGAACGGGAAACCTTGACCGGGTCTATCGGTGTGTTTGGACTTATTCCCAATTTGCAGGGACTTTTGAACAATAAATTGGGCGTGCATTTTGACGAGGTGAACACCGGACGTTTTTCAGGGCTGATGTCATCTCCCGATAAGCCGTTGACGGAAGAAGAACGCGCAATTATCCAGGGCGACGTTAACCGGGTTTACAACACCTTTATCGGCAAAGTTGCACAAGGACGTAAATTGACCACGGAGGCCGTGGATAGTATTGGACAAGGTCGTGTGTGGACAGGCCTTCAAGCTCAGGGGCATGGGCTTGTCGATGGTATCGGCGGTATGGATCGTGCCATTTCGGCTGCGGCAGCGAAGGCCAAATTGAAGAACTATAAGCTGGCCTACTATCCGACGGTTAAAGATCCGTTTTCCTCGATCTTGGGAACGTCTAAAGAGCGTATCAAGGCTTGGATGCTGGCGGATGAGCTTGGTGAATACAGGCAATATGTAGAACAGCTTCGAACAATTACGCGCTCGTCGGGGATACAAGCCAGATTGCCTTACACCATCGAGATACGATAAATTTAAGGAGGGGATTTTTCAATTCCCTCCTTTTTTCTATATTTATGGCTGGAAGTAAAAGGTCAACTTAAATTTAATAGTATATATGAAAACAATTGATGATTTGAATTTCTCGGGCAAGAAAGCATTGATCCGTGTGGATTTTAATGTTCCTTTTGATGAGAATTTTAATATAACCGATGACAACCGTATCCAAGGTGCTACGCCAACGATCAAAAAGATTTTGGCAGATGGCGGTTCGGTAATCTTGATGTCCCATTTGGGCCGTCCGAAAGAAGGTCCAACAGACAAGTATTCATTAAAGCATATTGTTGCACACTTGTCGAAAGTACTTGGTGTTGATGTTCAGTTTGCAAACGACTGTATCGGTGAAGAGGCTACGAAGAAAAGCGCGGCCTTGCAGGCTGGTCAGGTTCTTTTGTTGGAAAACCTTCGTTTTTACAAAGAAGAAGAAAAAGGTGATAAAGCTTTTGCCGAGAAATTGGCTAAGCTTGGCGATGTCTATGTCAATGATGCTTTCGGTACAGCTCACCGTGCACATGCTTCCACAGCCATCGTGGCAGAGTTTTTCCCAGGAAGTAAATTTGCGGGTTACCTATTGGCTGCAGAGATCAATAATGCCGAAAAAGTATTGAATAACCCAAATCGCCCGTTTACAGCGATTATGGGTGGAGCAAAGGTTTCCGATAAGATTCAATTGATCGAGGCCTTGTTGGATAAGGTGGATAACCTTATAATTGGTGGCGGTATGGCCTACACCTTTGTGAAAGCGCGTGGTGGCGAGATCGGAAAATCATTGGTTGAGATCGATAAGCTGGATTTAGCGAACGAACTGGTTCAGAAAGCGGAGGAGAAAGGCGTAAATTTGGTGTTGCCTACAGATGCGCAGATTGCCGACAAATTTTCCAATGATGCGACGACTTACGACGGCCCGAACGATGCTATTCCTGCAGATAAGGAAGGTCTTGATATCGGTCCGGAATCATCCGTACATTTCGCTGAAGTGATCGGCGCTTCCAATACTTTGTTGTGGAACGGTCCTATGGGTGTTTTCGAGTTTGATACTTTTGCGAAAGGTACAAAGGCTGTTGCCGATGCGGTAGTGGCTGCTACAGAACGTGGTGCCTTTTCGCTTATCGGAGGAGGAGACTCTGCGGCGGCTGTATCGAAGTTTGGTATGACGGAACACGTAAGTTACGTCAGTACAGGTGGTGGAGCGCTGTTGGAGTATATGGAAGGCAAGGCGCTTCCAGGTGTTCAAGCCTTGAACGACTAAGAAATAATAGTTGAGCAATTCTATGGAAGAAGCCGTAACAATTCCCTGTTACGGCTTCTTTCGTAAGGCGGTTTCGCCGTTCGCTTAGTAGGCGTAGCTGAAGCCAAAGGTTGGAAATAGTTTGCGTGAGGCAGAATTGTCATTTATATAGGTCAGCCGTGCAGCAACATTGATATCGGGCAGTACATATCGAAAGACATTGAGGTCTGCGGAAATTCCTAAGCCGAAACTCTTCGGCGCGGAGGATCGATGGATGTTTTGGAAATCTGAGAAAAGTAAACCCTGAAAACGTTTGATGTAGGCTAACGAACCCATGCTCCAGTCGGGATAGAATAGGGGCATGCGGTAGCTCGCTAGTGCGGTGTTTGTCACGATGTCCGATCGGAAGTTGCCCCATCCGGACACCATTGGTATGTCGTATATGCCTTCGTATCGACCATTGCTCCGTTGTGCGGCAAAACGGAGTTGCAAACTATGGTTGGATGATAGTCCGGGTAGGTAAAAGTTTGTTCTGACAGATAGAACCTCACCACTGAGCTGCTGTTCAAAAGGAAGATGACGGTAAGTGACACTGATGTTCTGACCCCAACGCGGCGCTAGATCCATGCGGCTCCGCATGCTGTTTCGATTAAAGTAAGCTTGGTAGTTCAAAGGAAATGCGATGGTTTCGTTGAAATTGCGAAGCGGTATACTTACATCATATCGTTTTGTGTAGGACGTGCCAAAATTTGCGCCGTAGCTGTAGACGACATTTTGCCGGTAAATGGAAAGTGGGATACCCACCTCAAAGGTGGCATGGTGATCGCGGTAGTCGTACATGATCACTTGATTGTTTTGCGTCACTGCATTGCCCACTAGCCCGCGATTGGCATAGCGAGCTGTCAATACGGGAAGATATCTTCGGTAGGCTATTTCAGCTGAATAGATACTCTTGCGTATGTCCGGATCATACTCATAACCTAATTTGATCTGGCTGGTGTTGAGCACATCGTTGGAAAGCCAAAAAAGCCCGGGGATGTAGTTGTCAAAACTTTCGAAATTGGTACTGCTAATAGATAAACTGTGGAAATTGATCAAATTCGCTGTAGGACTATAGGAGGTTATTTTTAGTGTATCCTGTTGGTTGAGGGCAGGCTGGGTATCCGCTAATTGATCTAGTGTAGGTTGGATAAAAAGGGCGGGTATCTTGGCGGACGGTGCTATTTTTGTCCCTTCGTCGAGTTTTTGTTGTGCTAATTTGTAGCCGTTGTATTGGTAGTCATTGTAAATGAGTTCTTGTTTTTGCTCATCGATGGATGCATTGAATGCTCCAAATCGTGCGTCTGTCAACCGGTACAACAGACCCTCTTGATCTAGGCGGTAGATGTTGTCTACGCCATCAAAATGAGCTTTAAATAATACATCGTCGCGTTGGTAGGATGGACGCTCGAGTTGTTGGTTGCCCCAGTCCAACAGTAAGCGTTGTTGCCGGCTCTTGAGCACTATCTCGATCAGGTTGGTTCCCTTGGGGGAAACGGCAATTGCAATGATTTTATCCCCTGCGGCATTGAATTTAGGCTGTTGGATATGCAGGCCCTCGGGTAGATTGTATGTGTCCAAGATCTTGCCGTCTTTAGAATCGAGGAGCAGCAGGCTACTTTTATTAGCTGCATTGACTTCGACAGCAGCGATGATCTCTTGTGTAGGATGAAGTGCGGGCGAGTAATACCTTGATCGATGTGTCAGCGTTTTAAGTTCTTTCGTTTGCAGGTCATAGATGTTGATGACGTTGTAGGTTTGTTTACCGAAACGAGGGTCTTTTCGATACTCGTCCCACACGATTTGTGTTCCGCGCAAATGAAAATAGGGCGTGATTTGTATGCCCGTTTTTGTGATGCCATGTTCCTCTCCGGAAGGGTCTACGATGATAATTTCATTCACCGAATTGGGGCTCGATTTGAGTGCCCATAATTCGTTGTTCTGACTCCGTTGGGGAAGTAAATAGTCACTTAGGAACTTGCTTTTTTTTGTTTTTATTTCATTTATTATAGATTTTTTATTATCGTTTTTTGTCCAATTTTCTTCTAATTCCGCCAACGTGGCATCGAACATTTTACGAGGTTTCATACCGGAGGCATGCTTAAAAGCACGTTGAAAATTGAAGGGTCGAAGCAGCTTGTTCCGCATATCTTCCATAATTTTTTGGTGGCTCTCGATTCCGGCATGGTTCGTTAGGTACGTGTTCATCAACAATCCGATGGTGTAGTGCGAAGGGACATTGTCTTTGAAAGAGCCTAATACGTATTTGTTGAAATCGTAATCTTTTTCCGATAGAACATTTGCTCGGATCGGCATTTGCCAAGAGGGTAATCTTCCGCGGCCGCCAGCACTATGTATAGTTTCTATCTGCACGGCATCGCCTTCAAAATACCAGGCCGGTAGGTTCAGTGCGTAAAGTGCCAATGCCAGTTGTTCAAAAAAAGGGCCTTTGATACGTCCTGTCAATTTGTCAAATTGAGCAACATGCCTGAGCTCATGAAGCGCCAAGTTAGGGAGCCATTCTTGGTTGTCTGCCGCGGAAGAAGGAACCGGATAGAATTCGGATTTTCGAGGGGCAAGTTGGACATAGCCGTTTTGGCTAAGGTGGTTTCCTTGTAGTACTAACGTAATGGGTCGGGGGCTTTTGCCTAGATCGCGACTGCTGAATTGACGGAGATAGGGAAGCTGTTTGGCCAAATGTAGCGCGGCAGAATCGAAGGTGCTAGGAAAGAGAACGCGGTAATTCTCTGTTTTGATTTGATGCCATTTGACGGATGAATGTGCTTGTTCATTGTCAATAATCTGCCCAACGACACGATGTGAATATGTGGTTAGTATGGATATTGATAATATACTGATTATTAATTTTTTATTCATTTAAAAATTGTGTAATAACTGGTTTTACTAAAAATATTAGTTTTTTACCCCCATGTTTTGTTGATCTATTGTTTTGTTGATTAAGTTTAAAATACTGATTTTAATATTTTTATGGTGTATTTTAAAACAAGGATTTTAATGTTTTTTTTGATTTCAAAATCCTTTTGATTAGGATTTCCGTTGTCTCCTTATTCCTATTTCTAACGTTTGATATATGCCCAACAAGATAGAAAAAAAAAACCTCTTTTCACATTTGTCAACTACGGAAGATTGAATCGTTGGCTTTTGTGCTTTGATCGATCTTTTTTGAGCAGAGGCCAGTAGACAGCGTCGTCCCTATCTGCGTAACGATATATTGAGCCGAAGTCTATCTTTGTTGCCTGCTCGATGCTTGAGATAATGTGCATCAGCTGCAGGCAACCCGTTTTCACAAGTCCGTTGTTTTGTGTGTGGGTGTTGTCATATTGGCAGTTCTATTGGTGTTGGCGGTCTTCGGTTAAAACCGTTGGGGACAAAAATTGTTAAGCTTAGTTGGTATGTAGGCATAAAAAAAGTATTAGTTATTTCCAACTAAAAAGTCGACTTTTGCTGCAAATAAAAATACCCATGTAGGATTTAAAAATTAAAGTGTGTTATGGAAGAACTAGAAATGCAAGTGGAGCTTGTGGAGAAATGGATAGAATCGAATAGCCTTTCTGAGCTTCAAGATTTTCTTAATGAGCAGAACATCTCCGACGTCGAAGAACTCATCGATGAACTTCCAGAACATGCTGCGTTATTTATAGAGACCATTAATATAAATCGCGCAGTTCACGTTTTCAGTATCCTCGATTTTCCCACCCAAGAACGTATCTTCAAAAAACTATCTGCATCTAAGGTTCGCGAGCTTATAAATGAGATGCCGCCAGATGATCGTACATCTTTTTTTAGTGAATTAAAAGGTGATGTGGTCAAGCATTTGATCATTATGCTTTCTCCAGAAGAACGTAAAGAAGCACTCTCTTTATTAGGGTATCCAGAAGACAGTGTGGGGCGTTTGATGACACCGGATTATATCACCGTAAAACCGCATTGGAACATCACGAGAATACTGGACCATATTCGTCGATATGGAGATGCTTCGGAAACTATAGACGTGTTATATGTCATCGATAGCGAAGGGCGTTTGATGGACGATATTAAGATTCGCGACATCTTGGTCTCGGATCCGGAAACTAAAGTGGAAGACCTGATCGACAATCGACTTATTTCCCTGCATGCGAATGATCCACAGGAGGAGGCGGTAAATGTTTTCCGGATGAACAATCGGGTAGCGTTGCCGGTGGTTGATGAGCAAGGTATTATGCTTGGAATAGTGACCATCGATGATATCCTTTGGGTAGCCAATGAAGAATACTCGGAAGATATGCAGCGTATTGGTGGAACGGAAGCATTAGACGAACCTTACTTGGACGTATCTATTTTTCACTTGGTCAAAAAGCGGGGAGGTTGGTTGATCGTGCTTTTTCTTGGCCAACTGCTTACGTTTAATGTCTTGGAGTTCTATGAAGATAAGCTCACGACTATTTTGGTCTTATTGATGCCGCTGATCATGTCTAGCGGTGGAAATAGCGGTTCGCAGGCGTCGACATTGATTATTCAGGCCATGGCGATGGGCGAGGTGACGCTACGCGATTGGTGGCTCGTGATGCGTCGCGAGATTCTCTCCGGATTTTTTCTGGGATTAATTTTAGGGACCTTGGGCTTTTGCCGTATTTCCGTCTATCAGGCTTTCTCCGGCGAGTACGGTGATGCTTGGGTGCTGTATGGCTTGGCAATTGCTCTTTCTTTGGTAGGTGTCGTCCTTTGGGGTTCACTCGTCGGTTCCATGCTGCCTTTTGTGTTGCGTCGTTTTGGAGCCGATCCAGCTAGTTCTTCGGCACCATTTGTTTCCACCTTGGTCGATGTGACGGGTTTGATTATCTATTTTACGGTTGCAACGCTTGTCCTCGGTGAGATTGTTGCGAAGTAGAAAAAAAATCGTCTTGGATGTGAGTTAGTTGTGTTTTTCTGCGTAAAATAATTTGCAGAGGTCGGTAAATCTTCCGATAATTGCATCACCGAAACGGAAGTGACGGTTCTTAAATTCCTGAATAGCTCAGCAGGTTAGAGCATCTGACTGTTAATCAGAGGGTCGCTGGTTCGAGCCCAGCTTCAGGAGCTAAAAGCAAAAAGCTGTTTTTCATTATGAGAAGCAGCTTTTTTGTTTTTGGTAGATTATCGGGGGCCAGATAAGCGTGATATACCAAAATTCGCGAATTCGTTTGGCTCGTACCGAGATTTTGAAGATCGAAAAGCTTTGTGTTTCGTTTTGCCAGATAGCCGTAGCCGAAGTACTCGGATGAACGGTTTTGCGGCAGTTCAGTAGGGAAAGGTAATGCCACTGCACGAGTAGTCGATCGAAGAAATTAATATTTTTTGCTTTTTTATTTGAAAATAAAGATCAAAGTTCTATCTTTGTATCACTTTAGAAAACGCGGTAAAACGCTTGCTAAAGTCGAAATTCCTGAATAGCTCAGCAGGTTAGAGCATCTGACTGTTAATCAGAGGGTCGCTGGTTCGAGCCCAGCTTCAGGAGCTAAAGTATACCGGCTGATAAGCCGGTTTTTTTTTGTCTAAAAAATCGAAAAAGATGAGTTTAGTAATTGTTGGGACGGTTGCATTCGACGCCATCGAAACCCCATTTGGAAAAACAGATAAAATAGTGGGTGGCGCCGCTACCTTTGCCGGTTTAGCCGCATCTTACTTATATGATCATGTCAAGTTGATCAGTGTTATTGGGGAAGATTTTGGGGATGACAATATGAATACTTTAAAGTCGCGCGGCATTGACGTGGAAGGTGTGGAGATTGTTGAAGGAGGTAAGTCCTTTTTCTGGTCTGGAAAATACCATAATGATATGAATAGCCGTGACACCTTGATAACGGAATTGAATGTGCTGGCAGATTTCGATCCTAAGATTCCTGCATCCTACCAAGACTGTACGTACCTCTTGTTGGGGAATTTGACACCACAGGTACAAATGCAGACCTTGGACCGTTTAGAGCAGACTCCTAAGTTGGTGGTGCTCGATACAATGAACTTTTGGATGGACGTGGCGCTCGATGATCTAAAGAAAGTGCTCCAGAAGGTCGATGTGTTAACCATCAACGATGCGGAGGCGCGTCAATTGTCCGGGGAATATTCTTTGGTTAAGGCTGCTGAAATCATTCTGCAGATGGGGCCGAAATACCTGATCATTAAAAAAGGTGAGCATGGTGCCCTTCTTTTTGGTGAAGGACAAGTTTTTTCTGCCCCGGCATTGCCATTAGCTGATGTATTCGATCCAACAGGAGCGGGGGATGCATTCGCGGGCGGCTTTATTGGTTATTTGGCGAAAGTGAAATCCATTAACTTCAACAACATGAAGAATGCAATTATCTACGGCTCGGCGTTGGCATCTTTCTGTGTTGAAAAATTTGGAACCGAGCAACTGCAGCATCTGTCTGCAGAAGATATCAAAAGTAGGATTCAAAAATTTATAGCCTTGGCAAAATTTGAGATTAGCGAATAGCTCGCTGATCTCAAATTAACTTTCCTATCACGGGGAATTTCTCAAAAACCCAACTGTTATGGGGGGCATCTTCCATTTCCGCTGTCAGATCCTGTCCTGCCCAGTGTTCATAATGTTTTCCGTTCTTCCAAAGACGACTACCGCCGACATCGTAAATCAATCCTTTATAACAAACCCATATTTCTTTGCGATCTTGCCCATTTCTTAAGGCCAATTGACTTTTGGAATACTGGGGTAAGGTCTCGTTATTTTCCACCGCGCAAAGGTACGTCTAATCGCCGAACTTATAGGCGTGCAATGTTTTTTTCATCGCTTTGCGTGCCACATGGATCCTTGTTTTTACCGTTCCTATTGGGATGGATAGATGATCTGAAATTTCGTGGTACTTATAGCCTTCGAAATACATGCTGAAGGGAACGTAGTAGTCGTCGCTGAGCGTTGACAGCGCCTGATTGATGTCTTCCATGACAAACTTGTTTTCGCCTCTGTTACTGGTTGCAGAGACAACCAGATTGGCACTGGTGATTTCTTCTTCTTTGGTGATAAATGAATTTGTTTTAACTACCCGACGGTAATTGTTGATGAAGGTATTCTTCATGATGGTGTACAACCAGCCTTTGAGGTTCGTGCCTTCTTTGAAATTGTTGAAGTAGGTCACCGCTTTCAAAAGCGTGTCTTGCACCAAATCATTTGCGTCATCCTGATCTCTAGTGAAATTTCTCGCATACGTCTTTAGTGAGTCCGCCTGTTGAATAACTAAAGTGTTGAATTCTAACTTGTTCATACTAGATTGGATTAAAAGTTTTTAATACACTGACCGATCGATATTGTGTGTCGGTCTCGTTAGGTTTGTAATTCATCTCCATGAAATACGGTTTCATAGCGATTTATGCAAATGGCGTGCTAAACTTATCCTCTAAAATGAAGTCTAAATGAAAATTCTGTTAATTTGAGGTTATCCTAAGCGATAATGGCGCCCACTAATCGATTAATAGCCAAAACAATACTGCTGCTGCTGTGTTATCAACAGGTTGCTTTCACAAATGTGGAAAACTTTTATAGGATATTTACTTCGCGTTCTAGCTCAATTCCGAACTTTTTATAGACATCGTTCATTATTTTAGACGATATAGTATATATTTCTAGACCACTAGCGTCGCCCAAGTTGGTGATTACCAAGGCTTGATTTTTCCAAACGGCGACATTCCCCTCAATTTTGCCTTTCCAGCCGCAAGCTTCGATTAGCCATCCGGCTGCCAGTTTCACATGGTCTTCGTCAACGGGAAAGGATACGATACGGGGATGTTGCTCTTTCATTGTTTTGAAGCGCGAAATGGGTATGATCGGATTTTTGAAGAAACTACCGGCATTACCGACCGTGGAAGGATCAGGCAATTTTTCCACACGAATATGGGATACGACTTCGGCAACATCCTTAATACTGGGCGAATCAATTCCTCTGTTGTTCAGCTCTTCGTTGATCGCGCCATAAGACGTGTTTACCTTTCTGTGTAGGGCAAGTTTATAGGTCACGGAGGTGATGATGAAACGTCCTTTATGCCGTGTCTTAAAAATACTGTCGCGGTACGTAAATTGGCAATCGTGTTTGCTAAAGGTGGTAAACGTTCCGGTTTCGGTATCGAATGCCTGACAAGAATAAAAAACATCCATCAGCTCGGCACCGTAAGCTCCAATGTTTTGTACGGGAGATGCTCCGACCGTGCCAGGGATAAGCGCCATGTTTTCAACGCCGGCAAAACCATGGTCGATACAATACCACACGAAATCGTTCCATATCTCCCCGGCCTTGGCGGTCACAAAAATGTAATTGCCCTCGATAAAATGTTGAATGCCTTTGCTGGCCATATGTACAATCAAGCCCTCGTAGTCGTTGGTAAAAAGAACGTTGCTGCCTGCCCCCAATACGAAGAATGGATGATGGAACATCCCCTGTTCATGCAGTTTTGCAAGTTGGCTTTCTTCCGTGATGTTGATGAATTGATGACAGCTTGCCTCTACAGCAAATGTATTATAGTGTCGAAGGGAAATATCGTGTTGAATCTCGTTTGCCATTTTGTATTGACTAATTCTTTTAAAAATTCAAAAAAAGAATTAACTTTATGATTTTGCGGTAAAGATACTATAAAGCGTATTATTAAAGGAATAAAATTGATATGTCCAAAAACGTAGACATTAAGCGAGCCAAGATATTAGAAGTGGCGAAAAGACGTTTTGCTCATTTCGGAATGGCCAAAACAACGATGGCGGAAATCGCAAAAGACCTTTCGTTTTCAAAGGCGTTACTATATTATTACTTTCCCGACAAGCATAGTCTGTACACCGCTGTGTTGGAATACGTGATCAATGATATGATCAGCAAGGTCGATGTGTATTTGCTCAAGGCAACGAGCATTGAGAAGTCTATTTTGTTTGCGATCGAGAGCCGGATGGAGCTGATGCGCGAGAATTATAACCTTTTCGAGTATTCCAGCTCATTGTTCATGCAGAATCCGGGTGAAATGGGAAAAAGTCTAGGCCCTTTCTTTGATCGGGTACGGGATCAATTTGGGCGTATATTGCGTATCGGTGTGGACAATGGAGAGATCGTGGTCGACAATATTGAAGAAACAGCGGAACTACTTCTTTTTTCGCTGATGGGTATGCGGACAGGAATTATGAGTAAAGATCTGAATGATTGTTTATTTCCTTCACCTGACGAATTTGAGCTGATCTTATCGAAACAGAAAAAGATGATTTCTATTTTTATCCGCGGTTTACGGGCCTAGATAGCTCTGGTTTTCACGTGTTGCATAATGGTTTCTGCGTGTACACGGGAGTTTTCGATGAACCAAAGGTGTGTGTTCAGGCCACCACAAACGACCCCCGCTAAATAAAGACCAGGGATGTTGGTCTGCATGGTTTGCGGATTATGTTCAGGAATCTTGGGAGCGTCATCAGGAACATGCACACCAATAGACTTAAGAAAATCAAAATTCGGCTGATATCCCGTTAGTGCCAAAACAAAATCATTTTTCAAGGTGACGGCACCTTCGGGAGTTTCCAAGGTCACGCTATCTTCACGGATTGCCGTCAAGCAACTGCTATAAAAAACGTCGATTTCTTGGAAAGCTATTCGATTTTCAATGTCAGGCTTGACCCAATATTTGACGCGCGGACTAATCTCCTTGCCGCGCACGACAAGTGTAACTTTCGCGCCTTTCCTATATGTTTCCAGGGCGGCATCGACCGAGGAGTTGCTCGCACCTACCACCAATACGTTTTGGTTGGCGTAATAGTGTGGATCTTGGTAGTAATGGGATACTTTCTTTAGATCTTCGCCAGGAATGTTGAGTAACATAGGGATATCGTAAAAGCCTGTTGCGACAATGACGGATCTTGCAGTATATTGTGCTTTCGAACTTTGGATATAAAATAGATCTGCTTCCTTGTGTACGGTCAATACTTTTTCGAAAAGCTGTGTATTGAGATTGAACTTGCCATTGATACGCCGATAGTATTCCAGGGCCTCTGCTCTTTTGGGCTTCGGGAGTGTGGTGACAAATGGTGTGTCACCGATCTCCAGCCTCTCGGACGACGAGAAAAATGTCATGTTCACCGGATAGTTGTAGAGGGAATTGACCAAGCATCCCTTCTCGAGGATGATATGGGTGTAGCCAGCTTTTTGCGCCTCGATACCACAGGCTAGTCCAATTGGGCCAGCTCCAATAATAAGTACATCAAAAAAATTATCCATTCGATACAGCGATTTTTTCATTTTGCTCCAAGGTAATGGAACGTGTGACCAATTCTTGCGTTACTCGATGTAAATCTCCAGAAATTTTACTTAAGAACTGTAATTGTTCTGTAATTAATACGCTGTCTTCCTCATTTTCGGTGGTATCCTTCAGCGCAGGGAATTGCTCACTTATCTGGAAATCCTGCGTTAGCTGTTCTTGTACGGGAAGGAGGAGGATGGCTTTTTCAAGCTCCGCCAATATGCGTTTCAGCAGTTTAGCATGCTCTCGGTTGAAGGTTTCGATATCGGCTTGGTTGACCTGTGTCAAGAGGTTGGCGGAGTAGGAAGAAAAGATATGGTTCAAGATGACGAACCGATTGATCTCCTTGGTGTATTTCTGACGCCATTTAGGCTCGGTCAACATCCGTTGGAAGGTAGATCCCATATTCGCGGAAGCGATGTATACTTCTTTACGGGCCAACTTGTATAGTGTTCGGGGGAGGTTATGTCCCGCTAGGATCTGCACGGCCTGCGCGATATAGTTGTAGTTGGCAATGAGCAGACCGCGCATGTTATCTTTGAATTGGGTGCTTTCCCAATTCGGAAAAATAATGTAGCTGGATAGAAAGGCGATGACTCCGCCCAAGAAGGTGTCGAATACACGCTCTTTGGCCATCTCCAAGGAGTTCATGCCGTTAAAGCTGAGCATAATGAGGACGTAGGGCGTCATAAACATGACCGCGATAATGTAGTTGACACGGAAGAGACTGTAGGCCGTCAAGAAGAAAAATATCAGTAGCACAAACCGTACAGACGGATCGTGTATCGTAAAAACGATGGTCGCACCGATGATACCTCCAATAACGGTACCTATGAGTCGTTGCACATTTCTTTCTTGTGTTAAACCAAAGCCGGGCTTAAGGATCACCATGATCGTCAGCAATGTCCAATAGATGCCATTGGGGTTAAAGTTAACCAGGCTGAGCGTAAGGTAGGTGCCTGAAAGCACGATGGCCATCCGCAGCGCATGTCTAAAAACCGAAGAATCTAAACTGAGGTTGCTTCGGAACTTCTTCCAGTCTATTTGATCACGCGTGATAAACTGGGAGGCAGAGTCAATTTCCTGGCGCGGAATTTCCGAAATGGACGAAGAGCTATAGCTGTATATATCTTCGATGAACTTGACGATGCCGCGTATATTGATGATTATTTTCTTCAGTGGAATGGTATTTCCGGCCTTGATGTCCAGCCTATCCACGGTTTCCCTTAGCCGTTCAATATCCTGCTCAAATTTATAAATAGGTTTGGGCATTCTATTGGCATTGATGGCATAGGCCATGTTGTCGAGTTCATGGGTCAGCTTAATGAGCACGTGCTTGAACTGTATGAGCACGCCATGTTCGCCGTAGGCGGTCTTGATGGCATTATAATCGTACTGCGTAGTCATGCTCTGCTCGAACAGGTCGACGATATCGGAGAATATCAAGGTTAGAAACCGGCCGATCTTTGTGGTATCCTTGATCGATCTTTTGCTTTGGAACAGGATATCGCGCACCAGCTCTTGATGCTTGTGTACCTCGATCTGTTTCTCGATGAGTTTAAGATAGTTGGTGTCTATATCAATCTTGGGGTCGTAAAAATTCGCCTTCAAGCGGATGTAATCTGCCACTTGGCGGATAGATTCAGAAAGTTCCTGCTGTGCAATGCGATAGGGCCTGATCTGTAGAATGGACATGCTGATCAACATATACCAAGATCCGCCAATGGCGATGTAGAGCAGATACATCCAGCGCTCCGCGTCAACCAATTCATGGTGCACGTTGAACAGCATCATCAAGGTACACATCGATCCCACTGTGGCTGCCCGAGCATTGAATACCGCGAACATGGCAAAAAGGAAACTTAGCAGGGCCACGACAATGGTCGTTAGGGTGACAGATGAGTTAACATGAATAATAATGATGTAGGTCAACATGCACAGCAATGCTGTAGAAAGCATCCCTAGCCGTCGGTGGGACGGTGCTCCGGGCGTATCGGAAAGACCAACCAGCAATGCACCTAATGAAATCAGCGTGCCAATGTTAAAATAACCAAGATAGGCCGATACCATAACTGGAACGATACAGCCAACGGTAATTTTCAATCCCTCAGCGAAGTATTGTCCATAAAAGAAATTGCTTATTTCTTTGGTTTTTTCCATGAAATGCTTACCTGTTGTGTCAAGAAAAACGAAACGCTATGAAGTGCTCAAACTTATACAAATTTGCATTTATATCCAATTATAATCAAATGGAAAATATGCGTTGCAGTTGCTTCCTCGCGGCGAAGACGACCTGCCAGCAAATTAATAAATAATGAAAAATAATGAAACCGTTTTGCTATTAATCTGGTTAATCATTCGGAGGTACCGCGATATTGTTCTATATTTATTGCGCTGCGTATCATAACATGCTCGGTTCTTCGGGGGCGATATCAATGGGCAAGTCCTGTATTGCGCAATGGTCAGCAAATGAACAACGTATTCCATTTTCCAAAGTTGATCTTGTAATTGGGTTTAATTTTGAATTTTTTTCAAGTAAACAAGTGATTTAATATTTTTTTTATATAAAAAACTTTTATTTTTTATAAATATTATATAATTTAGGGCGGTTCGAATCACATGTATCTCGAGCCTATGTTATTCCATAATTTTAAGCATGAAAATCAGTCAAAAACAATCCGTTTTTCACAACGAAGTACTAACACGCTTTGACTTATACAAAAGTTTGTTTTTAACCTTGCCCTTTCAGCGGGTAAAGCATACCGGGACGATTCTACCTTTCTTTTCCACGCATTGCGAGAAGGGCGTGGATGAGCACTTGACGCCAGAAGACATTATCGAGAGTTTTTTTGGGCAGTACGAGCAATATGTACAGGAAGAAGATCGTATAGATTTTTTGTTTCGGATTGTACAGTACATAGAAAGACAGGTCGTACTTTTTGATGCCGTGGAGGACTCTGCATTTCAGAGTGTAGGTAAAACGGATGAATCGGGCATATTGCACGGCCTTTTTCAACGAGCGCAAGAAAATCAAGAGTTGAAGAAGGAAATTGTCAACAAGTTACGTGATTTTTCGGTGCGGTTGGTACTGACGGCACATCCAACCCAATTTTATCCGGGGCCTGTACTTGCGATCATCACCGATCTTATTGATGCCCTGAAGAGAAATGATGTGCCTAATATCCAATCGTTATTGCAGCAATTGGGAAAAACACCGTTCATCAACAAAGAAAAGCCTACCCCTGTGGACGAGGCTGCCAGTTTAGCTTGGTTTTTAGAGAATGTGTTCTATAAAGTAGCATCAGAAATACAATCCAAGATCGATAGCGAATTGGAGGTGCCGATAGAAGAAGTGAAGCAGCTAATTGAGTTGGGTTTTTGGCCGGGAGGCGATCGAGATGGTAACCCGAATGTCGATGCCGAGAGTACCAAAAAGGTAGCCAACATGTTGCGTACCATCTTGTTCCGATGTTATTATCGGGATTTCCGGATCGTGAGAAGACGTATAACGTTCCGTGGAGTCGAGAAATATTTGGACGTATTGCAAAATCTTTTCTATGATAATAGCTTTAACCCGGTAGAAAATCCTGTGGATGAAACAGCGACCATATTGGAGAACCTCAACGCAGTTAAAGATGTGTTGAATACTCGTCATAACGGTCTATTTGTCGAGCTCGTCGAAGATTTGATACGCAAGGTCATCACCTTTGGTTGCTATTTTACCACGTTAGATATCCGTCAGGATAGCAGTATCTTGCGCAATACCTTCAATTACCTTGTCGAGCGTTATCCAGAAACGGCAGTAGATCTAGATCGGATAAAGGATTCGGAAGAAGAGAAAGAGAAACGTATACCGTTTTCGGAATTGAGTCTTGGTTTTGAGGAAGATGCCGATAAGTTGGTGATTGATACCTTGCAGGTGATCGAGCTCTTGAAATCGATACAGCAGAGCGGAAGTGAGCGTGCTGCACAGCGTTTTATCATCAGTAACTGCCAACAGGCCTCTGATATTTTGGGGTTGATGCAGCTTTTCTTGTGGTCAGGTTGGAAGAAAGACGCGTTGACGATCGATTTTGTGCCACTTTTTGAGACCGTGGATGACCTTTCGCGTGCTGCGGACGTTATGCGTAGCCTGTATGATAATGAAGTGTATGCAAAACATATCCAAAAACGAGGCAATAAGCAAACCATCATGTTGGGTTTCTCTGACAGTACCAAAGATGGTGGATACCTGATGGCCAATTGGTCCATCTATAAAGCGAAGATCGAGCTTACAGCCATTGCACGGGAATACGACGTAGATTTGGTCTTTTTTGACGGAAGGGGAGGCCCTCCAGCGCGTGGTGGAGGAAAGACCCAGAAATTCTACGCTTCAATGGGTAAAGAGATCGCTAACGAACATATTCAGTTGACCATTCAAGGGCAGACGATCAGTAGCCAATACGGTTCACTAGAAACAGCCCAACATAATATTGAGTTGCTGTTGCAGGCAGGGATCATTTCGGAAATCCAACAGAGGGATGGCGATACCTTGACTACGAAGCAGAAGGAAGTAATCGACCAAATGGCGCACGAGAGCCATGGGAAATTTATGGCATTGCGGAAGCATCCACTGTTCTTAAAGTATTTGGAGACGTTGAGCCCGCTGAAGCAATTGTCTGAAGTAAACATCAGCAGTCGTCCGGTGAAGCGGAATTCCGGTAAGGAGCTTCGCTTGGAAGATCTTCGGGCGATCAGTTTTGTCACATCATGGAGCCAGCTGAAGCAAAATATTCCAGGCTTTTATGGTGTAGGAACGGCGTTGCGTTGGGCAGAGGAAAATAACTTATGGTCCTACGTGAAGAACCTTTATGAAAGTTCGGGCATGTTCAAGACGATCATCGATAACTGTATGATGTCGATGACCAAGTCGAACTTTGATATCACAGCCTACATGCAGTATGACGATACGTTCGCCGAGTTTTGGTCGATGCTGAAAGAGGAATACGAATTAACGAAATCGTATGTATTGAAACTGAGTAACTCCTCGGCCCTCATGGAGCATTATCCGATTGAAAGAGCATCGATTATGGCCAGAGAGAAAATTATACTACCCTTGTTGACGATACAACATTATGCTATACGTGCTTTGCGGGATAAAGAACTTCCGGAAGAAAAAGAAGCTATCTACAGAAAGTTAATCGCTCGTACCATTTATGGCGTGGTAAATGCGGGCCGTAATTTGGCGTAAAATGTTTATTTTAAACGGGAAAATCGATTATTTTTTTATTTTTGTAGCATAAAACGAAAAGAGATGAAATTTAACACTTTATTTGTTGCAGGCGTATGTGCTAGCGCTTTGTTAGCTTCTTGTAACCCGCAGACCGCTAAAGAAAATCAACTAAAATACACGCACACCAGTTTGGCAGATGGAGACGCTTTTCAGTTCTTTCAAGTCGTTGGTGGAAAGGTGGTTTACGAGGCTGATTATGCGGCTTATGTAGAGACTGTTGCGACTTCTTCACAGGCGAAACAGCTTGCGGCTAAAGTGAAAGAGGTATACGCTGGAATCATCCCAACTTTGGATAGCCTAGCTGTGGTGAATCAGGTGGACTTCCCTATAAAAGGTGCCGCTGTGTTCGCTAAACCAGAGGCTGCTGCAGTAGAACATTCGCACGTTGCCGATTCAGCGTCTACGGATCATGCTGCTGCTGGGCATGCGCATGGAGCAACATATTCGGATGCCGCGTACTTACACCACGTGCAGCATGAAACTGCGAAAATTAAAGATCAGTTTGAAAGATTGAGTGGCAATACCAATAAAGGACTTCGTGCTTTTGCGAAGGCAAATGTGGAAAAAATAGCGGAATTGTTTACACTTGCCGGTGGCAAGGAAGATGCGCATGCACATCACTAAGCCGTTCTAGAATCAGATATCAAAAGGGATGTAGGCATACATCCCTTTTTTGTTTACTTTTTGTGAATATAACAATAACTTAACACACTATTAATCTACGATTTGTTATTATTGTAAAATTTAATTAAACACACTTATTTCAAAACCATCATCTGTGAGATACGGAGCAATAGATATCGGATCCAATGCAGTTAGGCTATTAATTGCAGAGGTTAATCAAGAAAGTAGCCCAGTTCAGTTTACAAAAGAGGCGCTCATTCGTGTTCCCCTTCGTTTGGGAGACGATGCCTTTATTCACCAGCATATTTCCAAACCTAAGTTCGAGAATATGGTGAAAACGATGCAGGCTTTTCGGAACCTTATGGACGTATATCGGGTGAGTGACTATATGGCTTGTGCCACATCTGCCATGCGCGATGCCGATAATGGTGCTGATATTGTGGAGGCATGTAGCAAGATAGGCGTGGATATCCAAATTATCGATGGTGCACGTGAAGCGGCCATTATCTATAGCAGCAACCTGCAGGATAATATGGATAAGAACAAGGTTTACCTGTATATAGATGTAGGTGGTGGAAGTACCGAAATTTCGTTGTTTGCCAATGCGCAGCTTATCGCCTCAAGATCCTTTAATTTGGGGACTATCCGAATTTTGGACAATCAGGATAACCCTGAAACCTGGGAAGAAATGAAACGTTGGGTAAGGGAGCATACCAAGATCTATAAAAATATTTACGGTATAGGCACAGGAGGTAATATCAACAAGCTTTCCCGCATAGCGAATGAGAAAATGGATAAGCCGATGTCCTACGCGAAATTAAAGGCCATCTATCAATATCTAAGCTCGTATTCCCTGAAAGATCGCATTCATGTATTAGGACTTAAGCAAGACCGTGCCGATGTTATCATCCCTGCTGCGGAGATTTTCTTGACGATTATGAAAGTGGGACACTTGAAAAATATCGTCGCGCCACGTGTTGGGTTGGTGGATGGAATTATTCAGACTTTGATAGACAGTAACTTAGGCGAGTAGTGCTGAAATTTGCAAAAATCTTTCTTAAAATGGCTTAAAAAGCATTACTTTTGCTAACGCAAGCTCAGGTGGCGAAATTGGTAGACGCACCATCTTGAGGGGGTGGCGCCTTATGGGCGTGGCAGTTCGAATCTGCTCCTGAGCACAAAAAAAGACTTTCAATTGGAAAGTCTTTTTTTGTTGAATCTAACGTCGTCATTTTCGTGGTTACGCCGCTACAGCTTGTTGGCGCGAACGGTGATTTCTGCAATATCTAAAACCTGAATTTCCTGTTCTTTCTCTTTTATCTTCACACCATCGCGTAGCATGGTCATACAGAATGGACAAGCGGCTGCAACCACCGAGGCTTCCGATGCGAGAACATCTTCAATGCGTTCGATGTTCACATCTTTCTTACCTGCTTCCGGCTCTTTGAACATCTGCGCTCCGCCGGCACCACAACAAAGTCCGTTGCTCTTGCAGCGCTTAAGCTCAACAAGATCAGCATCTAATGTTTCCAGCACTTTGCGTGGAGCTTCATACACTTCGTTTGCGCGGCCTAAGTAGCAGGGGTCGTGGTAGGTGATCCGTTTACCTTTAAAGTCATGTCCATCTGCGGGGCGCAACTTTCCTTCGTCAATCAAGGATTGGATAAGTTGAGTGTGATGGATAACTTCGTAATGGCCACCCAAACTGGGGTATTCATTTTTCAGCGTATTGAAACAATGAGGACAGGCCGTAACGATCTTTTTGATAGCATATCCATCTAGAACCTGTATGTTCATCATGGCCTGCATCTGAAACAGAAATTCGTTGCCGGCTCGTTTTGCCGGATCTCCAGTGCAACTTTCTTCCGTGCCGAGGATAGCATACTTGATGCCTACATGATGCAATATTTTACAGATATCTTTGGTGATACGCTGTGCGCGTTCGTCAAAACTGCCTGCACAGCCCACCCAAAATAAAAGATCGGGACTGTCGCCATTAGCCAGCATCTCGGCTGCTGTAGGGATATGAAAGTTGGTTTCCATAGGCATGGTGTTATTACGAGTTTGTCCAGTTGGCGCGGTCTGCTTGCGCATACTTCCAAGGGGCACCGTTGTTTTCTAAGTTGTTAAACATGGCATTGACGCTAGAGGGCGCTTGCGATTCCTCCATCACGGCATACTGACGCAGGCCCATGATGATCTCTAGCGGGTTTATATTGACGGGACACTGCTCGACACAAGCATTGCAGCTGGTGCAGGCCCATATCTCTTCGCGCTTGATGTAATCGTCGATCAGTGACTTCCCATCCTCTTGGAAAGCCTTGTTTTTATCGATTTGTTTACCTACCTCTTCTAGCCGGTCACGTGTATCCATCATAATTTTGCGTGGTGACAATAGTTTGCCGGTTATATTGGCCGGACAGGCGGCTGAGCATCGCCCACACTCGGTACAGGTGTAGGCATCCAAAAGGTTCTTCCACGTCAGGTCCTGTACGTCCTTTACGCCGAAGCGTCCTACTTCACCTGATGGTGGAGGAAGGGATGGATCTAGCATCACCTGTACTTCTGCCGTAACTGCAGGCATATTTTCAAACTTTCCTTTGGGCTTCAGGTTGGAGAAGTACGTGTTGGGGAAGGCAAGTATAATATGCAAATGTTTGGATAAGGGCAGGTAGTTCAAGAATGCTAATACGCCGATGATGTGCAGCCACCAGGCTGTACGTTCGATAGCTATTAGGCTATTGCTATTATCCGGTAGGATGCCGGCTAAATAGCTGCTTATAGGAAAGGATCCAGCAAGATGATAATGAGAGAATCCCTGCGTTTGTAGTTTATAGTCGGCGGCGTTCATTATCAGAAACGCTGCCATCAGGATAATTTCCGTCAGCAGGATAAAGTTGGCATCAGATTTTGGCCAGCCTTTAAGTTCTCTTCCTTTGAACCGATAGATCTGCATGGCATTTCGGCGGATAAAAAAGATCAGACAGGAGACCAGCACGGCAAAGGCTAATAGTTCGAAAGCATAAATGAGAAAATCATAAAAGGAGCCCATAAACGATAACGCACGATGTGTGCCGAAGAGACCATCGAAGACAATCTCCAACATTTCAATATTGATGATGCAGAAGCCAACATAGACAAAAAGGTGCAGAACCGCAGGTAGTGGCTTCTTAAACATCTTTTTTTGCCCGAAAGCGACCAGTAGCATCGTTTTTACGCGTGCTTTAGTATCTCCGCTGCGGTCATCGGATTTGCCCAATCTTATGTTACGATAGATGCGACGTGCATTTATCGTGAAAAACGTCAGGGCACCGAACAGTAAACAGAAAAAAATAACTTGACTTATCATAACTATTCTTTCAGGTATCACAAATATAAAGAACAGATTAATACTATGCTAGCATAATACTTATTTGGAACCATTAAAAATAGAAATTTTATCTTACCTTAGGGGACATCGGTAGGAAGTATAGGGTTTCAGAGAATAAAAAAAGCAACCTCGATGCTTAGACCAAGGTTGCTTAACGTTGTCATCTGCGCATGGCAACGAGGTATTATAGCGGGGGCCGATTGGCTACCAAGGATTCGGTACGAATTTCCACATATCATAAAAGGGAGAGGTGCCACTTCGTCCTGTAGCTACATAGGCCACGCTACCGTGTACGAAGGTGATAGCTTGATGCCTAGCCGATCCGGCGAAAGTTTGATGTTCCTCCCAATAATCGCCAGATGCCACATAGCGCCAAGTGCTCGATGTCGGAGAGCCATTATAGCTGGCCAACCCGCCCCATATAAAGGCCGTGCCGTCGAGTACGAATGCGGAAGGACTTAGACGCGTTAAGTTGTAGGTGTAATCGTCATCATCCCGATCGGAGAGTGGCTCCTTTTCGATCCAGTTGGTGCCGTCGAAAGCATAAAATGTGCTTACATTTTGATTGTTGCTAACGCCGCCACCGAGATATGCCAATCCATTTAGAACAAAAGTGAAGGCAAATGAACGCTTGTTTGGCGTGCTGGATACCTTCGTCCATTTGCCGCCGCTGGCATCTGGCGTAAAGGTGTAAAAATCGTTAAAATCCTGTCCGTCGAAATCACGGCCTGTCCCTACGTAGGCGACACCATTGAGCGAGAATGCGACTGCGCCGTAGCGCGCGGATCCCTCAAAGTCAGCAACTTTTGTCCATACGTTTGTGCTGGGGTCATACTCGTAAAAATCCTTGAACATCGTCGTTGAATTTGTGCCCAATCCGACATAGCCCTTACCATCGATGACAAACGACACGGCATTGTTACGCGCCTCTCCAGGGAAAGTGCTCATCTGTTCCCAGCTTTGTAAAGCCGGCGAGAAACGCCAAGTATCAACAAATCGATTGGAATTGGTGCCATAACCCGTGGTCAGGTAGGTGTAGTCGCCTATGTTAAAGCTCACGGCGCCACTGCGCGGGAGACCTTCAAAATCGGCTCCTTTTGTCCATTCGTCCGGGTCGTCCTCATCATCCGATGAACAGGAGACCACAGGTAGGGCAAGAGTGACCAGCAGGAACAGTTTGATTATCCATTTCATTTTCATTGTGTTTTGATATATAGTACATTTAATTTAATAGCGGGTTTGTTGTCGTTCTGCGCGACTTGCAGTAGATTCGTTCGGGACATCAGCGTAGCCGTAGGGAGGGAGATCAGGAGGCTTTCTTCATCGTCGTATGTTTGTGTTTTTACCAAGGTGCTTATGTAGTCCGTGACGTCGAAGATATACTTGCCTCTTCCTGTTCCACCGGAGGTACTTCCCCTTTGGTAGACGGCTAGGAGCGAAGTGCCGGACGCATTTTGAACGAGTGATATCGGTGTGCCGTATTTGTTGGCTACAAATAAGATAAGCGAGTCCGGCGGTGTATAAAAGCCATATTCGGGCTGATCCGTCTCGATGATGAGCTGCGCTTTGTTAATGGCGGTAGCGCCTAAACCAAGTGTTTCGCGAATACCCGCAAACCTGATGCGGCTAACGAGCCCTGTTAGTCCTTGGATAAATGTTCTGTTATTGCTGGACGCCGATGCGATCTCGCTGTTGGTCGCTGTCATGCTCTGAAGCAGGCTATTGCTTCTATCGGTTTCTATTCGATTGTATTGATAGCTGCTGCTGCCCATGTTGATGGTCAACTCGTCCGTAACCCGGCGTCCGTCAGTTTGTCGTTCGTAGCTGTAGTGTAGATTGAATGCGATGGAATCTCTGAAGCCGATGATTGCTTTGGCGTCAGTCTCCGGTATAATCGCCAACCCTCGAAAGAAGTCCAAAAACTCGTCTTCGACGGAGAGCCTGCTGTCTTTTTTTAGGACCATGTCGAAAAGCGTACGTCCTAGTTCTTGGTCGAGTGTTATCGAAACGGTATCCCTGTTGGAATGGGGCTTAGGTGAAAAGCGGGTGGCTCCTAAGGCCTTGTTGGCATAGGCAAACGATTGGTCGGTGTAAAGGGTTTCTCCAGAGGCGAAGACAGGATATTCATCATCTTCTAGTGCAATGGAAAGTTCTTTTGGGTCTATGGCTTCGACAAGCCTGTGTACGCTGATGCCCATGGTTTGTGCGGTGTCGCCATAGCTGTATCCGTTGTAAAACAAGCTGATGGTTAACGAGTCGAATTGTACATCATTGGTGAAGGTTGTTGAAAGGTCGGGCATGGCCAGCCTGAAATAGGTAGAGGCCTTTGTCTGTCCAACATATTCGCTTTGAAAGGCGCCTAATAGCAATGTCCCTTGGCTGGCGGAAGGCAAAGGGTCCAGCAAGAAGGTGGAGGAGCTCACTGCAAATGTGTCGGAGCTGTTCACGGCAAGGAGGCTTTGGTCGACGTCTAGGCTTACGCCGTCTATTTTCGAGCACGACCCAAAGATGAATAAAGCCATGATTGTGGTGAAAAGCAATCGTTGTGTAAAAACTGTTGAATATGTCATACTTGCTAACTGAATCAAATCGATGCAGCAAAACTGCCGATATGCTATGTTAATGAACATTACATTTTGTTAAACTAGGTTAAGCGCAGGGTTAGGTAGAAAATTGATTTTTATTTTCGTCCTGTCAAATGAAAGATAGATTAAAGTTAGTCGTACTACTGGTTGTGTGTGCGGCCATTGGTATTGTTGTTGTACTTGGAAGCTGGTTGTACGGGAGTTACCATCAGCGGATGGGGCTTTTTAGAGCGACGGCTGAACAGTCCTTGTTTGAGGCGGTGCAAGATGTAATGCAGGCGATGGAGGCTAAATATCCCGACCGACTGAATGTGGGGATACGCCCTCCTTGGTATAAAGATTTTGTACAGGAGATTGCGGCGGCTACGCCGGAGATGTCGCAGCAGCGTCTAGAAAATATGCTGGATTCCATTTTGCGTAGCCAACGACAGCATCGGAGCGATACCGCCGGCGAGCGACCAAGACATTTTTCGTCTGGCGATAGGAGGGAAACGGACGGGGAAGCCGATCGGTTTCCGCCAGATGATAGGGGACCTTCACGTCGTTTACATATTATGCCTTTCGCTTCCCTGGAGAGCGGCATGCTGACAGACAGTGTTGTGCAGGAGATCAAACAGCGGTTTGACGGGCTAATGCACGAAAATGGTTTACGGGGAAGCTACGTGCTCCGAATTGACAGCAGCTCCACTGGAGAACGCTTTCCTTTTCATATGCACCACAGTGCGCATGCAGATATGCTTTCTTTACGTCCTATTATGATCGATCCACAGCAGGGAAGGATTATCTTGGTGCATTTTGATCAGCCTTGGGAGTTCTTGCTATATTCCATGAGTTGGCAATTGGTCGTTTCGGTATGTATTTTAGCCGTGGTTGTGGGTACTTTCTTTTATCTCTTCATTACGATTTTAAAACAGAATAAGTTAGACTTACTGCGGAAAGCATTTTTGAACAGCCTGACGCATGAGTTGCGCACACCGGTTACAACAGTTTACCTCGCGGTGGAGGCGCTGCACGATTACATAGACGCCAGTGATGTGGAACTGCGCGAACAATACCATCGGATGGCTATCGAAGAGTTGGATCACCTCACGGCCATGATAGATCGTGTGCTGGATATTGCGGATACTGACCCGAAAGACGGACCGGTATTACATGAATCGTATCTGGATTTTTCGGCATTGATTCGCAAGTCGGTCGAGCATGTGCAATTGGCGAAGGGAAGTAAAGGTGTATCCTTGGTATTTGAAGCACCTGCTTCGCCGGTTTTTATTAAAGGCGATCCACATCATCTAAAGAATGTAGTTAATAATTTGTTGGACAATGCAGTGAAATATGGCGCCAAAAATATTCTCGTACAGCTCCGTGAATCGGCACGTAAAGGTGTTTTTATTCATCTTGAAGATGACGGTATTGGTATTCCTGCGGCCTATCAGCAGCAGGTGTTTGAGCCTTTTTTTAGGGTACCTCGAGGTGACCAATATTCGGTGAAGGGATTCGGGTTGGGCTTGCCGTATGTGAAACGTATGTTGGAACAGCACGGCGGCACTATAAAAATAAAGAATGCTAAAGATAGGGGTACCGTATTTATAATAAACATTCCAAAATTACAATACCATGATTGATATATTGCTGGTAGAAGATGAAGAAAAACTAGGACGCATCATCACAGACCGGCTCCGTGCAAAGGCATTTAGAGCGCGACACTGCTTGGATGGTGTGCAGGGCTGGAAATCATTCCAGCTGTCGAAGCCTGATGTGGTGATCGTCGACGTGATGATGCCGCGAATGGACGGATTTGCACTGACCGAAAAAATTAGAGCGCATGATAAGGCCGTGCCGATCTTGTTTCTTACAGCGCGTGCATCTGTGGAAGATGTGCTCAAAGGGTTCGACATTGGAGGGAACGATTATTTGAAGAAGCCATTTCACATGGAGGAATTGATTGCGCGTGTGGTTTCTCTTGCAAAAATGTCCAATAAGTACAATCCCACGGATCATATTGTTATTGGTAAGTATGTGCTGAACCCGGCGAAGCAGATGTTGTCCTTGGACGATGAACAGATTGCTTTGTCTTTTCGGGAGAGCGAGCTGTTGCGTCGACTGGTGGAGCGCAGAAATACGGTGATACCTAGGCGCGAGATCTTAATGGAGTTTTGGGATGGCGAGCCGATGTCTGCAGGCCGAAGCTTGGATGTCTTTGTTTCGCGGCTCAGGAAGTACCTTAAGGCAGATCCCAATATAAGCATTGTTAACGTTCGGCACGTCGGCTACCAAATGCGGATCCTCTAAATAACATGAGCGGCTAAATCATAGACCGCTCATGTTCAATAGTTACTATAGTTTGCTTTCTTTTTTAACCTTCCGTTTGGGAACAATCGGTTTAAGGGCTTGTTTTGCATTGTATTGCCCCTCTAGGTACTTGATAATTTCGGCGGCTATATCTTTTTCTGTAGCCGATTCGATACCTTCGAGCCCCGGAGACGAATTTACTTCCAATATCAATGGACCTCTAGCACTGGGGAGCATATCTACGCCCGCTACGGTAAGTCCCATGGCTTTTGCTGCTGAAATGGCTGTTTCCCTTTCGGTGCGCGTCAGCTTAACAATTTCCGCTGTGCCTCCACGGTGCAAATTAGATCTGAACTCGCCTTCTTTGGCCGTGCGCTTCATGGCGCCCACCACCTTGCCGTCCACCACAAAGGCACGGATATCAGTGCCTTTTGCTTCTTTGATGTATTCTTGGATCAAGATGTTGTTGCCCAATCCGTAGAAGGCTTCGATAACGGAAGAAGCTGCTTTTTTTGTTTCCGCCAAAACAACACCTATCCCTTGGGTGCCTTCCAACAGTTTAATGACAAGAGGCGCGCCTCCCACCATACTGATTAAATCGTCCACATCGGAAACCGACCGTGCAAATCCAGTAATAGGGAGCCCCAATCCGGCACCCGATAATATTTGCATGCAACGCAGTTTGTCGCGCGAGCGTGTGATGGCTTGGCTCGGATTTGCAGAGACAACATCCATAACCTCAAATTGGCGTACGATGGCTGATCCATAGAACGTTAAGGATGAGCCTATCCGCGGGATAATGGCGTCAATATGGGATATGTCCTGACCTTTGTAATGTATGGTGGGTTTTCCTTGTTGTATACCTACATAGCATTTGCTGTGGTCAATGACCTGACAGCTGTGTCCACGTGATTCGGCAGCCTCGACCAAGCGTTTTGTAGAATAGAGGTTTCTATTCGTCGATAATACGGCTATATTCACTGAAAGATTTTTTTATTGGGATGAACAGATAAATCGATAATAAGTTTTTAGAATGTGTTTTTGGCGAGGTGTTTTTTGGACACATCCACCAAAAATTTACCGCTGATGAAATTCCTTCCTAATAGCATGGGGTAGGACATCGATGAGCGGTCTCTGACCGATAGTTTGATGTTAAATAGGGTGTCGAATAGTTTTATCTTTGTTAAAAAAATATGCCTTGTTTCCGCTTGACCGAAGGAGCTTTTAACGACACGCTCTCGGTGTATGGGGAAGGTAAGCTGTAGTATTTCCGCTTCGTCATCTTCCGGATGTCCGGCAATATGACAACGTATAAAGCGGTGTCCATCTTGTTCAAATACCTCAAAATATTCACAGTGCAGCACGGAGGTTTCTGCCCCAGTATCTATTTTTGCGGCTATATTATATAAGCCTAGCTCTGGAAGATCTACCGTTTCTATACTGCCAATGATACGTTTCTCTTTCAGGATGACCATCGTTTTTTTATTCGTAAATAAATTCTCCGTGCGGCGAACGGATCGTTACCTTCTTACTCGGTGCGCTTTCCACGTATCCAACAATCTGTGCCGGTATTTCAAAGGAATTGGCGATGGCAATAATGTCACTCGCAATTTCTTCATTCACATAGATTTCCATGCGGTGCCCCATGTTGAACACCTTGTACATTTCCTGCCAATCCGTTTGTGATTGTTTCTGGATCAGATCGAAAAGAGGAGGGATAGGGAAAAGATTATCTTTAACAACGTGTACATCATCCACGAAATGTAGCACTTTCGTTTGTGCACCCCCCGAGCAGTGTACCATGCCGTCTACCTGACCGCGGTATTTATCGAGTATTGCTTTGATCACGGGCGCATAGGTACGTGTGGGCGATAACACCAACTTGCCTGCACTGACCTGCTTGTCCTCTCCAATAGCGATGTTATCTGTCAGCTTGCAGTCTCCTGAAAAAACAAGTTCATAGGGTACTGCTGGGTCGTAGCTTTCCGGATATTTTTCTGCTACATATTTATGGAAAACATCGTGGCGAGCAGATGTCAGTCCGTTTGATCCCATGCCGCCATTGTATTCTTTTTCGTAAGTAGCCTGTCCGTAAGATGCAAGTCCCACGATAACATTACCTGCTTGGATTTTGTGGTTAGAAATTACATCCTCCCGTCTCATACGGCAGGTGACGGTACTGTCTACGATGATCGTACGGACCAAATCTCCCACATCTGCTGTTTCTCCCCCCGTGGAATAGATGCCGAGCCCCAAGCTGCGAAGTTCTTCCAGTATTTCTTCTGTTCCGTTGATTATCTCGGCGATCACTTCGCCAGGAATAAGGTTCTTGTTTCTACCAATCGTGGAAGAAAGGAGGATGTTATCCACCGCTCCAACACACAATAGATCATCGACGTTCATGATAATCGCATCTTGGGCAATGCCGCGCCAAACAGAAAGGTCTCCCGTTTCTTTCCAATATACGTAGGCCAAAGAGGATTTTGTTCCTGCACCATCCGCGTGCATAATGTTGCACCATGCAGCATCACCGCCTAATATATCGGGAATGATCTTGCAGAAGGCCTTTGGAAAAAGTCCCTTATCAATGTTCTTGATTGCATTGTGCACATCCTCTTTTCCAGCGGATACACCTCTTTGGTTGTATTTTAAGTCTGACATCTTGCTTGCAAAAATAACAAACACAATGCGATTCTTAAAACCGAAAGAAGAAAAAGAAATTAACCCGACTTCTGGAGGATGATTGCCCATTGCTCTAAGAGTCGCTCCTCATTAAAGGAGGCATTTGCAGGGCTGCTGCTTGGTAGGCCGTAATAGGTGATATTTGGATACCGCTCAAAATATTTATCGTAAAGCGATTGTGCTTTTTTTCCGTTAAAACAGACGGTTTCGATACCTGGATTTTCCTGAAGCAAAGTGGAGATTGGGTTGGGAACTTCCGCCAATATCTCCGTGTCCATGCTCCCTTCACGTTGCGCGGATTGGCAAACATCCCAAAGTGCGATCTTTTCTTGCTGGAGTAGGGATAGTTTTTCAGCGTAGGTTGTGGGCAGTTTCCTATTGTATAAGCTGTGCAAGATTTTCCAGAAGCGATTTTGCGGATGCGCATAATACTGTTGGGCGGCTAGCGAACGGTCGCCCGGTAGTGATCCCAGTATTAGGATGCGGCTGTTTAACGGGACGATCGGTGAAAAGGACATTTTGAACATAACCGAAGGTAAGAAATTTTGATGTTTTGTGCCGACGAAAGGGTGCTGTTGGATAGTCATATGGATCAAGTTAGATTGGGTTATAAAAAGCTTGGCTTCCTGACCTGATTTTTGTTGTGTTTTCAATTCGATGATGGGTTTGTATGCGACGCTTCTTGGCCAAAGTGAGCAGGGAAAGTTCAACAGATCAGATTGTTGTTTGAACATGTTTGTGGTTGTGGATGCACCTATTTTTCCGATGTCAATTTTTGTTTGTAGCTGTTCGGTTACAATACATAACTTTTCACTTCACTGTTCATTAACAATTGATTAAAATCATATTAAATAGTGATTTTGGTCATATATTTTATTGATCCGCTTTAATTTTCCATTCACTAGTTTTTGAAGCGATCTGATTTATGTTCCTTTAGGGAAATTTTAAATGTTAAAGTATGTTAAAATAATTTTATAATGTTATTTCGAAATAATTATTATTTTTTTAATAAAAAATAATAATCTAATTTTTACTGATATTTTTTATTAAAAAATATTTTGCTTATTCGATTTAATATGTAGTTTTGTTATGTATCGACGTAGCTATGCGTAAGATATATGCTTATGAAAATTATGTTATTGCTGTTAACCTGAGGGTATATACCCTCAGGTTAACCAATACTAAGCTTATGAAACTATGAAAAACGCTAACCCATTTTCAAACGGTCAAGAATGCCGCATTAGCGGTCTGCTGGCCACGTTAATTGTGTATTTCCTGTTGTTTTTGGTTCCCGATTTAGTACAAGCACAGTTGAAAAGCTATGCCAGTAATCAAAATTCAGGACGACGCGTGTCGACTACGCTTTTGCCCAGTTATTCGGCCACGACAAATAACACATATGCGGTGGTTTCCAATGCCGCGAGTACAGTTGATGGAAATGAAGCGAGCTTTGGGACTCTTGTTGCCAAAGCTACGGAGGTAAATTTGGGAGTTACGATTGGCTACTCGGGCGAAGCATGGGTACAAATGCTGTTTCCCTCCCAGCGGTCAGCAGGTTCGACAACTTATGTTCGGATCGATTTGCCAGTAACGGAAGGAGTGGGGGTTGATCTTTTGGGTTTGGTTGGCGACTTAACAGGCTTGTTGACCAACAATGTTATCATGCCTCAGGTTTGGAATCAAGCGGTCACCGGATCAAACAATACCGAATCTGGAACCCAGATTTCGACGGGGATCAGTTCTGCTATCGTACGGGATGCTCAAAACAATGTTTATGTTGCTGTAAAGTCGGAGTCGGCCTATAATGCGGTTAGTTTAAAAATACGCTATCCAAGTAACTTACTGGGTATCGCATTGGGAGCCAGCGTGACACTAAACGTTTACGAAGCCTTTTCTTTAGAGAACCAAGCCGCCTGTGAACCCATGATGTTTAGTGATGCTGGGACGAAAACCGGAGTTTCTGTCAACCTTGGAGAGGTGGTGAAAAACCCCTCATTTGCCATTGATGTCAATACATCCAATTACTCCGAAATTTCTACGGGGACGCTTAGTTTGCTGGCTACGGCATCTCAAAATATCTATTTCTCGACAGTTTCCGAACCTAATATGATACTTCGCGCACGGTTACAGATCAGCTCATCTGCGCTTAATGCTAATCTGCTTGGTGCCTACCATATTCGGACTTACAACGGATCTACTTTGGTTTCTGACAATAGTTTGGGAGATGCACTCATTAGCGGGATTGATCTCTTAGGTCTATTTACCAGTGGTGGGATTATTACAGTGCCCATACCTGTTAGCGACCCTTTCGATCGTGTTGAAATAGGTCTTTTCAATACGTTGGGCGTAAATTTGGGAGCTTCTGACCTCCGCATCTATGGGCTTTCACGAAGTAGCGCCGCCTGTCCAGAACCCGCAGGCGCGGCCAATCCTTTGTTTCAACCGCAGTGTGCCAACAGCACTATCGTTTCTTCGCAAAATACCGACGATGTGCAGTTGGCTGTTGATGGAAATTTTGATAGCTATGCAACAATTCGCTCTGATGCGGGAATACTCATTGGACTTGCTGATAGGGCCGGTCATTTGGAAGTGAACTTCCCAACTTCTGTTCCAGCAGGAAAAACGGCTTATGTGCGCATTGATTACGATGCCGATGTCTTACAATCTTTGTTGGCAGGTAGTATCGGTAATCTTGTTGGTGGGCTCGTAAATGGATTGGTGCTCGGCAATCATTTTTTTGAAGTACAGCTGAAAAATGGTACTGATGTCTTGCTGAATACCTCTAGTGCCGACCTGTTCAATAATGCCAACGGCCAAGTGCGTATCGTGCAGGATAAAGAAGGTCGTTTTTACATAGCCATTACCTCGTCAGTACCGTTCAATGGGCTTCGACTGACAGACAGAACCGCTGCGGCTCTTGGTCTGCTCGCTCCGGATAAGTATTTGAATGTCTACAGTGTTTGCTTTGATGCGAGCAATGAAATCTGTGATCCGGCCTTTTCTACTTCTTTTGATGGGCGCGGAATTAGCTTGGCGCTGTTGCAGCTGGGTAAAACAGGCGTGGAAAATCCGCAATACGCTATCGATGATAGCGATGCTACCTTCTCGCAGATCAATCTAGGTACACTGAGCGCGGCGGGATCTATGTCGCAATACATCCACTTCAATTCCCTCAGCGATCCAAATTCGGTGTTTAAGATCAAATTGGCGATCAAAGCAAACCAAGCGCTCAATGTGGACCTGCTGGGAGCCTATGAGGTCGTGGCCTACAACGGGAATGCGGAAGTATACCGTCGATCGTTGGGAGGAGGCTTGCTTAATGGCACAAATGTACTCGGTCTATTGGGAACCGGCGAGGCAGGAACGTTAACCTTTGCTCCTGGAAGGGCGTTTGATCGGATAGAGATACGTGTCAATTCCCTGTTGAATGTAAGTGCATTGGAATCTGCGGTGGAGGTATATGATGTCAAACGTTTTGGACCTAGTGGCTCAGCCTGTGCAGATCCAGACTTTGTGCTGCCGACACCTACTGCAGGACCCTTTGAAATACCTGCTTGTGAAGCACAGGTTGTAGATTGGCAATATGCTGATTACCCAAATCTAGCCGCCGACGGGAACAACGAATCGTTCGCCAGCCTAACCGCTAGCAGTGGAACTTTGTTGGGAATCGGCGCCTACTCCGGTTTCTTGGAATATGAGTTTCCTACGAATATTCCGGCAAACAAAACCACTTACGTGCGCATTGATATGGATGGGGACATCTTGGATCGCTTGTTAAGCGGAACCCTTGGTACGTTGGTCAGTAACGTTGGCGGCTTGCTTTTGGGCAATCATTACTTTAGTGTGGAAGCCAAAACCACGGCATCGGGCAGTACGCCGGTGCTGACGGGATCCAGCGCAGCTGGCTTCACCGATGTGGCAGGTGGCGATTTACGCCTCGTTCAGGATAATATCGGTAGATATTATATCGCTGTTACGCCGAATGTCGATTATCGGTATCTCCGTATTACGGAACATTTTCCTTCGCTGGTTGGCACGAGCCAAGCTGTCGCTTCAATGCGTATCTACGAAGCTTGTATGGAAATCGGTGTCGACAATTGTCTTCCTGCGCAGTTTACTTCCTTCGATCAGTCAGGACTAACATTGGGTGCGCTAAATGGTGCAGGTGTTGCAAACGCGGACCATGCCATTAGTGTCAACTCCTCTGATTATTCCGAAATCAGTACGGGGACCGTTGCCGTTGCTGCCGAAGTGGCCCAGCGTATCTATTTCAACAAGCTTTCTGCCGCAGGAGATACATTGGCTGTGCGGCTACAACTCGATCCGGCAAGTTTGGCAAGTATCGACCTTGTTGGCCGTTATGATATCGTTACCTACAACGGTAGTAATGAGGTGCAGCGATTCACGTTACAAAATGCGCTCATCAATAACCTCAATCTATTGGATCTATTTGCTTCAGGCGGAATACAGACCTTGCTGTTCGAAACAACAGCGCCTTATGATCGGGTGGATGTTGTTGCGCGTTCGTTGGTAAATGTCGCTGTAACACCAGCTATTCGACTTTATGCCGTGACGCGCATAGGCGATGGTTGTCCGACCACTAAAACACCTTCGCCTTTTGAAAATCCGGTATGTGTTACAAATTTGGTTGCCTCATCCAACGTCAATAACGTAGCTCATCTATTTGATGATGATTTCGATTCTTATGCAACGCTAAATTCGGGATCGAATGCTCTGCTGGGGCAGCTTCTTGGCGGGCAACCTAATCAATATTCCGGTTTCGTGGAACTTGGTTTTGACGCCCCTATTGCGGCCAACAAAACGGCTTACATGCGGATCGACTTTGAACCCACAGTGTTGAGCCGATTGTTGGGAGGAAGTTTAGGTGGGGCACTGGCAACGGTAGTTGATAATCTCCTGCTGGGGAACCATTATTTCAATGTAGAGGTAAAACGCGGTAATGCTACCGTTTTGGCAGGCGGTAGCCATAATAATTTTGGTGATAACAACGGTCGTCTACGCATCGTTCAGGATAAGGTGGGACGTTATTATGTGGCCATCACACCTACCGCTGAATATGATGCGGTACGTATCACGGATCATACGAATACGGCATTACCTTTGGTTGCGCAGCCCAATGCTATGAATGTTTACGGTGTCTGTGTGGACAATCCGTTAACCGACTGTCAACCTGTGTTTACCACGTCGTTTGACGCGGCAGGTTTAAACTTGACAGCGGCCGATCTGGCAGGGTCTGGTGCAGGTGTTGATAACCCCGACCATGCCATCAATGACAATACCACGGACTACTCCGAAATAAGCCTAGGTAATTTGGCCGTTGGGCAATCGGTAAGGCAGTATTTTGACTTCCGCAAGTTGTCGCTTTCGAGTGAAGTGGTTAACCTACGACTGCAGTATGGCACTGGCGGTCTCAACGCGAATATAATCGGAGCACTGGAAATTGTGGCTTATCGAGGAGCAACGCCAGTAGATACCTTGAACGTGCAAAGCCAATTGATTAACGGTCTGAATGTGTTGGGCATACTCAATAATGCAACGGGCGGCGTTATTCCATATGCGCCGGGCGTGGCTTTCGATAGAATTAGCGTCGGTTTGAAGGGCGTGCTAAGTGTCGGGGTATTACCAGAGTTGCGCGTCTACGCGGTGGAGAAAGACTGTTCGGTGCCTATGTTCAAAACATGGAAATCCTATCAAGAAACAAGTACTGCACAGGCCGTTCCGCAGGTTACAGGAGGAGAAGAGCTAACCTATACCATTCACATTGCCAACACGGGATCCGTGGAGCTGACAAATTACAGTATTGTCGACAAGATTCCTGCTTTCACGACCTATGTTTCCGGATCTGGAGGTACGCTGATGGCGGATAGTGTTGTGTTTGAAAATATTACTCTTGCTGCTGGTGATACGGCGACACGCTCTTTCAGGGTGCTTGTCCATACGAACCTTACGGGCGCCTCGATGATCAGCAATGTGGCCTTTGTAAAAGAAGATGCCAATGACCCGGGTACAGGAACCGTTCCTCCCGCCGATTTGGATAATCCCGCGGCAGGGCCAAATGAATCGCTGCCTCCAGGCACAACTACTGATGTGCCCGTTTCTCCCGTTTCCAGTGTTGTTGCTTGGAAGGGATTTGCGGTAGCTGGCGGAACGTCAACCACAACGGTAAGCGGTGGTGAAAACATTACCTATACGATCTATGTCACAAATACAGGCAACCAAGACCTAAGCAATGTTTCCATTAGTGATTTGATTCCGGTGGGCACTAAAGCGCTGCCTGATAATACAACGACGACGGTAACTTTTACAGGCATAGACATCTCGGTGGGGGATACCGTAAGTCGAAGTTTTACCGTGCAGGTAGACGGCAATTTGACCGGAATCAATGAAATTAGCAACGTGGCTACAGTGGATGTTGCTGGTGTGCCAACACAAACGGCTCCAGCAGATCCGACGGATCCTACCTCGGGTCCAGCAAGCGGCGCTAATCCCGGCGATCCAACCCTTGTACCGGTTTTATTGACCGATGAGGTTGTCGCCTGGAAAGGCTATACCATTGCGAATGGCGTGTCAACTACGTCGGTAGCTGGCGGTGAAGAAGTGACCTACACGATTTTCGTGCAGAACAATGCAAACCAAGATCTTTCGGGTTTATCTATCAAGGATGCATTGCCTGTCGGAAGTAGTTTCCTTTCTGCGGCAGATGGAGGCATATTTGACACCGGTATGGTAACCTTCTCGAACGTATCGATCGCATATGGTGCGACGGCAGCATTGCGCTTCACGGTGAAGATAGACAGTAACTTGAGCGGATTGGACAATATTGCGAATGTTGCCTTTGTTACGGTAGATCCGGCAGATCCAGAGTTAGGGTCGGTACCGCCATTCGATCCGATCGATCCTGCTGCAGGTCCAGACCCTGCAGCAACGCCAGGCACACCTACATTGATTCCGGTGGCAGACCTTCATGCGCTGCAGCTTACTTTTGTTGGCGTAAGTACCACGGGCGTTTCTGGACAAGCGCAGGCGGGAACAGAAATTAGGTACACGGTTACCTTAAAAAATACCGGCAACAAGAATCTCGACAACTTACTTGTCAAATCAGGCATACCTGCGTACACTACATTCGCAAGCTCTAGCTCATTCACACTTGTTGCCGATAGCGTGGAGTTAACTCATCCGCAGCTTCTCGTTGGTGATGCGGTAAGTTTCGTCTTCAACGTGACGGTCGACGATCCTCTTAATATCGCCAGTGTTCCGACTATTGTAAACACGGCAAACGCTTCCAACGATGAGGTGTATGAAGAGGCTATATTCAGCATGCCAACCACATGTACGACGGTGGACGCAAGCGACATTTCGATCGGCTCGATTGATGATGTATGCCTGGGAGATACGATCTCGCTTAGCGCTACACTGACCGGCAGGCTTGCAGGTGTTAATCCTCAAATCATCCGTTGGTACGCGGCCTATGAGGCGAGCACCGGTGCGGTGAGTGGTCTACTTGGCCAGGGAGGTCGTGTAGACATTGTTTCAAGCGTTGCTGGAACACAAACGTATTATGCGGTGGTCGATTCGTTGGATTATTGTTTTGATAATCCGCCGGCCCAGGTTCAGGTAACCGTTTCTGCCCTGCCACCTACACCGGTCATTACAACCAATGCAGGAACGGTTTGCCAAGGTGAAGAAATTCTGTTGACGGCCACGAGTGGCGCAACATCTTACATGTGGTTTAAAGATGCTGTACAACTAGCCGAGACAACAAACACCTTGAGAATCGCTGCTGCCGAGCTAACGGATGCGGGCGACTACAGCGTAATAGCCGTTAATGCGGCATCCTGTCAGAGCTTGCCTGCAGCGGTGGTGGCGGTGGTAGTCAACAGAAAGGCCACACAGGCAGATATTGCTGTATCGGGAAATGCCGCAATCTGCGAAGGTTCGGCCGTTCAGCTATCCGCAACTTCCACAACAGTGTTTAGTCCGGTTTTCTATTGGTATGATAGTGCTACAGCGACAACACCGATATTTACAGGTGCTGCTTGGACTACGAATCCAACGGATACGGTAACCTATTACGTTGCCGTATCGGGAACAGCGGTATGTGAAAATGATCCTGCGAACCGCGTTGCAGTGACGGTCAACGTGAGCCCAGCGCCGCGTATAAACTTTAATGCAGCAACTACCTATAGCATAGAAATCAATCAAACGGTTCCTGTTCCAAGCTTTGTACAAGAGCCTGGTGTAACCTACGTTTGGAAGACAGCAAGCGGAGCCGCTTTTACGGGCTCAATATTTGGTCCTTTCGCAACACCGGGAACATATGTGTATACCTTGATCGCAACGAATGCTGCGGGATGTCAAACATCGGCAAATATCACGATTCGCGTGTTTAATCCAGGTGAATGTCCGCCAATTTACACGCGTGTATATGCATCGGATGCGTCGCAATATGCCGTGTCTAATGTATTGGGAATTCCATTAGGAACGATAACTTCGCCTGAACGCGCGGCAGACCAAGATATCGCTAGCTTTAGCGAACTGACGGAGGGGGCAAATGTGTTGGGACTGTTCGGACAAACTTACCAAAACATCAAATGGTCAGGTAGCGCTATTCCGCCTGGTACAGCAGTAACCGTTAAAGTAGGGCAACAGTCTACCCTTGCGCAGGTAGCCAGAGGTCTACGTATACAGGCTATAAATGCTGCTGGAGCGCCAGTGGGTGTTTCGCAGTCCATGCGCGCTGCTATTGCTAACGTTGTGCAGGGCTTGAATGTCTTTGACTATACTTTCGTTCCTACCGACGAAAGTGGTGAGCCGGTACCATATAGTGGTGTCCGTGTATACTTGCAAGCTTTGGCCTCTGTTGCACAACGGGTAAATCTATACGAAGCCTATTACCATACGGAAGCCACTGTAGACTGCGCTAATCAGGACGAGGTAATGGATATTTTAACAGGTGTGGAGTACCCAATTAATGGATTGTCGGTACTTACAGGGCTTGTTTCCGTGCAGAATCCAGAAAATGCAGTGGATGGCGATGCGGCGACAGCGGCGACACTTAATAATGCCGTGGGTGTTAACGCCTTTGCTCGAATGGAGCTGTTATACCATACGCCAGCTTTAGCGGGAGATACCTTGATCATTGATGTAGCCAAGCCTGCTACATTATTGACGGCAAACCTGCTTCAAGCATTTACTATTCAGCCTTATCTTGGCAATGTCGCCGTGGGCGAGCCTGTTCATAATAACAGTGCGCTCCTTAATATTTCACTGCTTGGTGGCGGCACAGCGGCCGAAATCAAATTTCTTGCAACATCGCCTTTCGACCGGATAAAGATCTTGTATGGTGGGGTGGCTACGGTGCTTGATCAGCTGGAGGTTCGCGAAATCAAACGAGTTATCCCTACTGTTGTAGCCGGACCTAATGGTGATAATCGATTTGAGATCTGTCCAGGCGAAGGTATTGATATCCCTGATCCGGACAATTGTACCACCTACCTTATTTATGATGCAGCTACCGGTGGATCGCTGGTCGATGTTACCACCTTGCCCGCAGTTGTGGACACCACGTTGTATGTGCAGACGGTTCGATTTGGAAGTTGTGAGATCGGTGACCGTACTCCGATTAGCTTGACGGTGAATGCGTTGCCCACCGCTCCGGTAGTGGTGAATGAAGTGCTATGCCAAACAGCAAGCAATGAAATGGCAAATTATAATGTTACGGCTTTGCCGAATCATGTATTGATCTTTTACGCTGACGGATCGACAAGTACAGCGATGACCAGCGTACCAGTTGTAAATACAACGGTAGCGGGTACGACGATCGTTTACGTTAGTCAACGACTAAATACAGCCATCGGTTGCGAAAGTGAACGAGTACCCGTTAGCGTTACGATAACGGCTAGGCTTGCGCCATCGCTAACGGAATCGGCACAGACCTTCTGTGCGATTGACAGCGCTACGGTTGGCGACTTGAATACTGCAGGCGCTACCGGCACTGTTGTTTGGTACAGCGGCGCGACGGGCGGCACAGCCTTAGCACCTACGGCCTTGTTGGTCAATGGTAGCTATTATGCCGCACAGATCGGCGATAGCTGCGAGAGTGTAGACCGCACAGAAGTCACTGTTACGATAACGGCTACGCTTGCGCCATCG
>PJTT01000233.1_pt1 | contig 76949 bp, 59 predicted proteins | sample 1512261 | NCBI WGS metagenome assembly PJTT01 (sample SAMN08177685, study PRJNA422409) | Soil metagenome, whole genome shotgun sequencing project. | isolation source: Soil (2) enriched on wood chips | place: USA: Madison | collected 2015-01-15 | reverse complement strand
CGGAGAGGCCATTACGCAACAGGTAAATGTTGCAAGTTTGTATCCTACAAACCTGCAGATTACAGATGTTGGCTATAATGTTACACCCACTGAGTGCGTCGCAACTTCCCCTAATATAGATTTATGGGTTCGTCTGGAGTCAAACTCTTCGTGGATTACAGTAGATATGCTCCCTTCGACTGGCGTGGATGTAGATGTTTACGAAGCAGCAGCACCAAATTATTGCGATGTTAGCGCTGCGACCTTCAAAGGCACACAGACTATGACCGCTAGTACTGGTGACAAAATAAATGTCGAAAGAGAGAAACAGCTAATTTTTGTGATGCGCACTCCATGCGGCCAAACAGATACATTCTGCTATAATGGCGTTATCAATCAGAACAAAAATACAGCCGTGTCGGTTTCTCAAACCGGCTGTCCGAGCACTACTTATCCAGAGGGAAGTATTACATTAAATTCTAACCCTGGAACATTTATGATTCCACCTATTTTCCACGAATTATTAAATTCGTCGAATGTGGTTATTGACACTATCACGACTGTCGGAAGGTCTCATCAATTTACCGTTGAATATGGTGAAGGTTATACCGTTAGAGTAACGGATGCTTGTGGTGACATAAGAAGCAGTGGCTATACAAGTACCCCAGGCGTAGGTGATCCTGTGGTGGCAATTTCTGCATCCGCTTCATTAGATGGTTGTACCAACGAATCCGGTAAGGTTACGTTAAGGGTAACATTTGGAGGATATTTCCCTGGATTATCTCTCCCCGCTGTCAATGCTTTAGTTACATCAGGAGACGATGCGGGAGTTGTAGGCGTTAGATCCAGCACGCGCACTTTTTACTTTTACAACATGACTCCTGGTGCTACAAACACAATTCGATTGGTTAATCCAACTTGTGACGACACAGCATTTGTAAATGTAACCGTTCCAACAACTACAGCACCCAAAGAACAAGAGATTGAATTAAATGCAGCGCAATTGTGTGACCCTACTGGTCCAGGAAAGGGCACATTATCTGTAGAAGCAAAATTCACCGGCGCAGGCTGGGCTCAGGTAAAAATTTATAAATTAGGTACCAGCACACCAATATACACAGGACCTGCAGGTGACGCAACACTGCCTGGCGATTTCCCTGTAGGCAAGTACTATGCTAATATGGAAATCACAGGTACTTCAGTAGATGGATACACGTGCCCAAGCTATATGTTAAACTCGGATACCGTAGAAATTTTTGCTTCCGGTTCGCTGCCATCAATCACTAAAAAAGTACCGATGGTATGCGAAAACCCTGTGGGCAGCGCTTCTGAAGCTAAACTATCGCTCACGATTTCTGGTGCCGGCCCATTTGGAATTGATTACAAGGAAGAGGCAGCTACTCTGTGGAGCACCTGGCCTGGAACCAGCGGATTTGAGTTAATTACTGATTTAACACCTGGCATTACCTATAACCTTCGTATCACTGACAATTGCGGTGCTATTACTACAGAGAATGCGACTATGGGTTCTTTAGGTGCAGTTACTTTCGAAAATACAAAGCAGCCTTGTATCGGAGATCCATTTACTATAGTTGCACCACGCTATGCTAATTCAGTATATAGTTGGGAGAAAGATGGCGTTGCACTATCATCAACTACCAACCAAATTGTAATCCCTGTATTTGCCGAAGCCAATACCGGTACTTACACTTGTGAAATTATCATCGACAACTGCCTGATTCGTACCGCTGTAATTACGCTTTACAGCCAGATGTGCGACTCTGCTATGGGAACGCTGTCAATTTCTGGAAACGTTTTCAATGACGGTAATGGAATGAGCGATGACATGGTGAATGGAACTGGAACGAACGCAGGTGGTGTGCTATATGCAGCACTTACAAACAACACTGGCATTGTAATGGGCTCTATTCCTGTTAATGCAGATGGAACCTATACTTTCAACAACCTTGCTGAAGGTGACTATAAAGTTGTAATCACTAACGGAAAACCTGCCGGCGGCAGCACCGTTACTGAGGGTACATTACCACCTAATTGGGTGAACACTGGCGACAATATAGGTCTGCCTACAGCACCAGGTAGTGGCACAACCATCGATGGAGTGAGCGAGCCCACTATAACTCTTACTACCTCAAATGTTTCGAACGTTAACTTTGGCGTGAATCAACGTCCTGAGTCCTATGACAAAACTCAAAACGTAACTGGCGCACCGGTTGTGGGCGTACCTGTGGTACTGACTCAGCCTTTGACCGGTTCCGACAAAGAAGACACAAACGATGCAGAAGTAACCTGGAATGAGAATCCGATTGTAATCACTTCTTTGCCTACAAATGGCTTTGATTTGGTGTACAACGGAACAACGCTTGAACTGGGCGACACTATTCGCAATTACAATCCTACTCTGTTAACGGTAGTGCCTACAGCTGCAACTCCAAACGGAGCAGACGAGACATCTTTTGAATATGCAACTGTTGACTCTGCAACATCTGAGGATTTGACACCTGCTATTTATGAGATTCTTTTCAGCGAGCCATTGCCGGTTACCCTTGTAGCATTCAATGCAGTTAAAAATAACAGCACTGCAGTACTTACATGGACAACTGCGTCAGAGCGCAACAACAGAGGTTTTGCAATAGAGCGTAAAGCAAACAATGAAATGTGGTCTGAAATAGGCTTTGTAGCTACAGCTGCGGAAGGCGGTAATAGCCAGGCTAACATCGACTATAGCTTCGTTGATACTAAACCAGCGACCGGTAGCAATCAATACAGATTGAAACAAATGGATACTGATGGTAAGACCGCTTACAGCCAAATCAAAACTGTACAATTTACTGCTGCAAATGTTATCAGCCTGCAACCAAACCCTGCTAAGCAATACGTTTCAATCAATGGCCTGAACGGAAGCGAAAATATCCGCATCTTCGACGCTGTTGGTAGATTAGTAAAAGAAGCAAACGCATCAGCTAGTCAAGTTCAAATTAACCTGGACGGATTAGCCGAGGGTACTTATCAGGTAACTATTTACAACAATGATGTAATGTTATCCAACCAAAAACTTGTAATTTCAAAATAATTATAAGGATCAAAAATTAGTCGGTTTTAATAAAAAATCAACTACTTAAAGTTAACATTAGTAATGCCCATTCAGTCTTCTGAATGGGCATTACTTTTTATTGACGAAATAGCCTTAGAATCAACACAAAAAGGCCCGCGTGAGAACACGCAGGCCGTAAACCCTATAACCAACAAAAATCAATTTACTTCGATGACAGCTTCTGATGCTTGCAGGGGTACTTCATCTTCATTGGCATCAATAACAGCCAATATAGAATATTTGCCTTTGGCCAAATCCTGTGGTAAATCGAAATCTATAAACCGGTCCTGGTCGGGAAAAATAGGGAACATTACAGGCCCGACGGTGGTTTTTTGTCCGTTGTCGAGTGATGACAATTCGAGATAGGTTTTACATTCCAGTTGCGTTTCACCCGTATTTTTACAGGCTATTCTATAGCGACCTTTTTGCTCGGGCATTGATTGGAAACTAACCATCTCAATCTGTTTCTCTGACTGTAAATTAGGCGGCGTTTGTAAAATGTGGATGCCCACGCGAAAAATAGTATTCATAGTAGTTCGCGATGAATCTGTAGGTTTCAATATGCGGTTCTCTTTTACCGATTCGATAAATACCAAAGCCCAGTGCATAGTCTCTACAGTGCTGTCATCGGGTGGTAATTGCATTTTCACCAATATCTCTTTGGTCTTCCCCGGCTCTATTTCTACCGAATTATTTTCGAATGACATCCATTGCGCACAGCTACGTGGAATAGTGCCTGGCTCCAGATATTGATGCCCACCTACCGTATCTCTTACCCAATCAGAAAAACGGGCTTTGAACACCATCTTTTCGGGAAATTTATTGGTAATGTAAATAGGCTGCACGGCACTTCGTCCTGGTGTAAGCGAAAAGTCAATCCGGACAGGCTTTACCTCGAGGCCAATGCCTTTTTTCTTCACCATCGCAATGGTATCGTTAACTCTGATTAGCCCTTTAGCGGTATCCGTTTGCGCCTGCGAAGGAGCGATATAAAACAGACAAAAAGCCATAAATAAAAAATATATAGTTTCTTTTTTCATGATATAAGTTTTTTTTTACAAAAGTTATTTTATGAATTAAAATGATTAATTTTACTTTCAAATATTATTGCCATGAAACACTTAATGATTCCCCTCCTGCTCTTTCTGACTCCGGCTATGTCTGCAGCGCAAACACCCGAAAGCCTTCAGGTTGTACAAAACCAGGATTTCCTACTGTCTTACACCGACATCGAAGAACTTGCTGCCGACAGAGTTTTCAAAAACGCAATCACATTGCGCCTTCCGGCAAATGTTTCGAAATCAAAACTCTACTGTACTGTAGTGTTCAACGGCTCGGCAAATGAGCAGCTTGCGCAGCGTATCTCCATCAAACCGGCGAGCGTAGTACTCTTCCCTGAAACAAGTCTTTCTATGCAACCTCGCTTACTCGTTGAATTGCCTGCTAACAGTGCTGCCCAGGATGTTGTATGTGACTTAATCGTACAGGGTCAGCAAAAGAGGACAGCTACCGGCAATTACAGTTTTTCCTTAAACTTCTCAACCACACTGCCATGAAAACTTTAACCACACTAAGTCTTTTCGCAGCAACTATAATTAGCTGCTATTCTTCCCTCGCTCAAACCAGCGCCAGTGGCCAGATAGACATCCCGCGTATGCACAGCATCACGCCGTTGGTGCTTGATGAAAAGCCGATTGATTTCTCCAGCATCAGCGACTATAAAAATGGTGTCATCATTTCTGAGTACTGCAAAATACTCGTGAAGAGTAATTATGCCTGGAAACTGAATGCTCGGTTCAGCAAAGAATCGGCTGGCAATACTGCTGCTTCAAAAAATCTTGTAAGCGTAAGAGTCAGTGGCAGCAAGGATTTCATTCCCTTATCAACCACACCCACTACGATACAAGTAAGCAACAACGACAACATCAGCAACGAGTACTATATCGATTTGAAAATCGACCCTAAGCTGGGTGTAAATGCTAACCTGCTATTGCTGAATATAGACTATACATTAGCTGCGCAGTAAGCTCATTACATCTTGGCCTTTACCCTGTTTACTTTTCTTGCCTTCTGTTTTACAACAAAGGCAAGATTTTGTGTTTCATTATGTAAAAGATCTACCTGATAGGCCATTGCATTAGGCCTGAAATTATCATCAAAAGCATCGGGGTTAAGCGAGACTATATACTGCCCTGCAGGCAGCGACAATCTGAACATACCTTTGGAATCTGTAAACGTGGTAAACACATTGCCCATACTGTCTACCGCAGTAACCTTGAGCTGAAATACATCAAACGATGTAGTGCTGAGCGAGTCCAGTATTAGACTAACAGTGCCCGATATTTCTTTCCCTTTATTAAAAGGCACCATTACTTTCAATGCGCCATCTACACGCACGTGTTGCGCAAAACCTTGCACAGGTATAATGCCTCTGTAAAAATCCATGTTGCGAAAATCAATCGCATAATTACCGGTATCTACATTGCGGTAGCGCACGCTTCCATTGGCATCCGACTTGAAGCTTTTTCCCTCTATTTGAAAATTGAGATTATCCAATAATTTATCCTGGTTGTCAAACAAAAGATTGCCATTCAGGTCTTCGTACAAAAGCACATCTACGTCGTGGTATTTTCGCTTGAAAATAACAGGCACATTAAATGTTTTGCGAAGCGACAGTGTAATACTGTTGGGTATATTTACAGTACTCTTCATGTAATAATTACCCATGAGCGAAATGTCAAGACCAGCTGCAGAATGCACATAGCTGATATTACTGTTGATTACCTGCGTATTATTATTTCTCAATAGACTGGTCATGCTATAATAGCCATATTGCAAGCGTACGTTCAGTTTTTTGCGCAGCATCGAAAAACTAACGAATGGCGCTACTGTAAAGCTTTTCCGAAATCCCTTCAAGCCTATATCATCACCTCCGTCTCCATTTAAAATAGGCCGTTGATAGTAATAGGTATTGATACCAAAATGCTTGGACATAACAGTTCCATTGAAAGAATAGAATGCTATCGGCTCCGCATTCATTTCGCTTACGGGCATTACATTATAGCTGCTACTGAATGAGGCACGCACCTTACGTTTTATCAGCATATCGAAACCAAAAAGGAATGTGTGATAGGCAGGTAGCGCAAAAGCCGTAATGGCGCCTGAAGACCACTCTCTTCCATAGCCCCCAGAAATACTCAGCCATTTAAAGTTGATATAATTTCTAAGCCCGTAGCTGGACAAATTATAGATAAGCTGATTGTAGTGATACATGCTATCCAGAAAGAAATCCTGCCGCGTATAATTCTTGTTGAAGAAAGGACTTACCGTCCAGCGATTGCTCACATCGTAACTCAATTGATTGTTGATACTGCGCCAGCCTCGGTATATACCCGGAAAACTATTGGTATTGATGGATGCGCTTGAAAGCAAGCTCCAGCGCGGCTTTTCAGCAACTATGTTATACCCGTAACTATAGCCGGCCATACCTGCTGTCGCATCCTCCGATTTGTGAAACTGCTCATAGCCAACACCTCCAAGCAATCCTATTTTTAGCCAATCGCGATTAACCAGCAAGCATCTATTTTCAAAAATGTAACCAAGTGTATGTCGTGTCAAATCTTTATGCACTATTGCAAGGCTATTTAATTTAGCACCGGCTATAACTGAGTTTGCGGTTACAGATAAATGCTGCGCATTGAATTGCTCATTGATGGCCTGAAGATTGGAAATAACCTTGACAGATACATTTTGCGAATCGCTCTTGGCGTAAAGCACTTCGGCGCCTAATCCCAGGGTAATAAAATGTCGGGAATCTGAAAGCTGACCTGCTGCTATATTTAGTCGTTTATGCTTGAGAAAAGCATAGAAGTAATCGTTCTGCACGCCAGCAATACCAAAGGTTTTACTCCGGTAGGTAAGGCTAAGGGAAGTGTTTTGATTTAAGTTCATTTCCGCATTGGCGCCCCAGAAATAGCTCAATTCTTTACCAAATAAAAATGCCCCGGTTTCTACTGAAAATGGAACCAGATTATAGGCACTTTCGTGCTGCTTGCTGCTATTTTTAATTTTTGAAATAGTGTAAGAATAGGAGTTGTAATTGGTATCGGTTCCTACGGTTACTACTATTTTTTCGTTGGTAAAATATTTAAAAAGACTTGTAGGTATTTCGTAACTGTACTGAAAAGTAGTATCCTTAAAAGGCTGCAACGACAGGTTTATCTTTTTATGGATATTGAATAAATCGTTGTTGAGTTTCACGCTGAAATTATAGGTACCATTGCCTATATTTTTTATGCGCATCCCTATCGATACCGTTCTATTTTCTTCAGTCACCTGAAAGGAGCGCTGGCTGGGCAATACACGTAATTCAACCACTTCTCTGTTTTCTATCTTAAAAGGAAAATGCAGTGTTGTGCTCAGGTTTTGCAGATTGATATTATACCCTCCCGGCAACGAGCCTGAAGGTGCGATTTTAGACTTTGAAAAAGTAACAGGCACTTTTGCGGATTGGCCGGGTATCAGACTCAGAATAATATCAGCAGTAGAAACCAAACTAAAACCTTGTGGCACATCTACCTTTACAACAAGGTGTAAAACGGTGTTGTGAATATTTGTAACTGTAAGTACATCTCTAATGAAATTAGATTGCTGTTCTTCAGAAAGAGCGCTTTGATAACCCACTTCGATAAATGCATTACCCTCTTGCGCTTTTGCCTCTGTCATCAATAGAAGCGAGGAAAGGAAAGTCATTAAGAGTATCGCAAATAGTGTCGCAGGTTTCATGTGTCAAGGGCTTTAGGGTGTTCATGCCACTATTGTTGATTGAAGTAAAAAGGGAGCATACCTGTCGGCATGCTCCCTTGCAACAGATTGGTTTACTGTCTATCGTTAGGGTTTAGTCCTGAATTGCTGCAATTACTACATCAACTGAGTAATCGCCGTTAGACATGTTCAATGGTAAAGTACCGGTGCTGATTTGCAGGTTGGCACTTTTTTGAGTCAATGATGCAGGTGCTGCACCGATGATTTTAGTACCCGCAGTGCTTTGCGTGTTACCGCTGCGCACGGCAAGCGCAGTGGCAGAAGATGCCATATTGCTACCACCTGTATTGTTAGCGCTCACTTTACCTTTAATCTGAATTTGGTTAGAACCACTACCGATACCGATACCGGTACCGCCACCAGATTTAGACATTGTACCAGAAGACAAACCAGCATAAACGCTGTAGTTTTTGGTAGAGGCTACAGAGAAGCTTGCGCTACCCAAACTCAAACCATTGGACCACTCACTAATTGAGTTGGCACAAGCCTGAAGGTCATTACAATTGTCGCAATTCATATCCAATGAATTGGCCAAACTTACTGTTACGTGCGTAGTGCACAAATCATAGCTCAATGCTGTACATCCTGTACAAGATTCTGAAGAACCACCTTGTGCATTTGCTGCAAAAATTGCTCCGAACACAGACGCTGCTGTAAAAACTAACTTTTTCATAAAAAAAATGTTTTGGGGTTAAATGATAGTGCAAACATACAGTTGCCAAAACGTTAAAATATTGTCGCAAGTCACTAACAAACGTTGATTGTAATCACCTTTTTATGCTATAAAAAGTGACAACACACGTCTATTAATGTCAGTTGATAAATATCAACATATTAAAAATACTGGTAGTAACATTTTTAGCTTAGAACTAACTACATTATTGATGTTGACTATAAGTTGCTGTTAACTATTCGAAATTTTCTATCGACCTGAATTTGATAGGAAGCTTAATAAAAACAGTGTTCCTTTGCGTTAATAAACCTCAAAAATCAATGCCTATGGAGTAAGAAAAATAGTATTTGCTAACAATTCGGATCATACAACTGCCAAACCAAAAACAAAAAAGTTATGAAACGAATTCTCATCATTGAAAACAACAAAGTATTACGCAACAACATCAGCGATATCCTAACCCTGGCCTCCTATGAGGTAATTGCTACGGAACACCCGCACGTCGCTTGTGAACTTGCGTTTAAACAACAACCCCAAATTATATTATGCTCGAATCAGTTGCCTGGTGTAGATGGCTTTAAAGTGTACGAGGAGTTTAAGGAAAATCAGTTACTCAACGACTGTTCTTTCATTTTACTGACTCAAAATCTGGAATGGCAATACATTAAAGCTGCAATTGAATCCGGCATTGACGATGTGATACCTATGCCACTAAACAATGCCTATTTGTTATCTGCTGTGGCCAATAGAATGGCGGATGGTAAGAGCTATTGCGGCGATTTATCTAAATTCAAGCTGAATAGTGTATCGCAGTACATTACCACCTTTACTAAAAATTCGCAATTGGAAGGATTGCTGCATTACAAGCAGGAAACGACCTACAAAAAGAAGGCGATAATATTCAAAGCAGGTTCATTTCCTACATCGGTATATTTTATCAAAAGCGGTAGTGTAAAGACCTTCCGTAAAAATGAAGAAGGGAAAGAATTGATTTGTAATATCTATCAGCGTGGCGATTTCTTTGGTTATGTATCGCTATTGCTGGATGAGCGCAGAACTGACAATGCAGAAGCAATGGATGATTGTGAAATTATCCACATTCCTTGCAGCGAGTTTTTAGAAGTGATACTTGCCGAGCCGAAAATTATTAAGCTCGTCATGAAATTACTCACTACTGATATCGTAGAGAAAGAAGGCAAAATGCTGAATTTTGCCTATAATTCGCTCAGAAAAAAAATAGCAAAGCTATTAGTCGATCTGTATGAAAAGTATGCAGAAACCGGAGAAACAAATCAGGATCTGATTAAAATTAGTCGTGAAAATTTAGCTGCATTAATAGGCGTTGCTAAAGAATCAGTCATTCGCACATTGAAGGATTTCAAAAACGAGCAGCTAATAGAGCTCACCCATAACTCTTTTAAAATTACCAATTTTTCGAAGTTGAAGAATATGGTAAATTAGAAGTTTTTAGTAGAATAATAGCCGGCATGTATACCATGCCGGCTATTTAATTTCATAAGTCCTAACGTACAACAACTAATTTCTGTACAGAAATTTTACCTGTATTATCTGTAGTATGAATGTAATAATAACCAGCGGCCCAATCAGCAGTAGCAAGGCTTACAAGCGATTGATTAACCATCACAGACTTTACTAACTGGCCTATTGAATTGTAGATATCAATAGATTTACCGGCAGTCAATCCGGCAATTGTTACAGCATCTTTCGCCGGATTCGGATATAGTTGTACACCTGTACTTGTAGCAGCTATATTTATCATGCGCATTTCGCTGTAGTCAAACTTGCCATCAATATCTATTTGCTTAAGACGGTAAAAATTTGTTCCTGATATTGCAGCATTATCAGTAAAGCTGTAAAGGGTAGAACTATTGCTATTGCCGGCATCAGCTTTTGATTTTACAAAACCTAATACTTGCCACTGCTTACCATTTTCACTTCTTTCAATATAGAATCCTTTGTTATTCTTTTCTTGTGCAGTTTCCCAGTTCAATACAACAGACTGGTTAACCAAAATAGCCTGAAAGTCAACAAGGGAAACGGGTAGAGGCCCAGCAGGTGTTTCAAAAAATATACCTGCCCAATTAGAGCGAACATCGTTTACAGCCTCTTGAAAACGATAATAGATAGGTGTAGGATTATTGGTGTAAGTAGGCTTGGGTACAAATGTGAACTCGCCCGATGTAGCGTCATAAGACCAGGTACCTTCTCCGGGAACAACTATATCCGGCAACGCGCCCGTTACTGCATCTTGCCTATAAATAGCGCCGTCATTAAAGGGATGTGCAACTTCTACTATATTTCCAGCAAGATGATTGGTACCGATACCGTCTATTTCATCATTGTCAAATATAGCAGCAATGTACGAGCCATCAATAGGGTCAACGGTTTCGTAATCATCAGTCGCAACAGGATTTGAAGGCAGCACATAAGTAACAGTAACAGTAGCCGGAGCAGAAGTGATACCATTATCAATAGGCCTATCAGCAACCGCATCATACTCTTTGATCGTGTACTGTACAGATGTAGGATTACCTACAAAGCCAGGTGCGGGCGTGAATTCAACATAAAACTGATGCTCGCCAGCCACCCATTCATTTTTAAACTCCCATACACCTTCGCCAAAGACAGTAAGCTTAGAAGATAATCCGTCTATGGATTCTCCGTCAACAAAACCGGAGTTCAATGCATAGCCCTCGCCGCTTGGAACGATAAATTCCAATTTCAACTTCTTTATTTTATCCAGTTTAGCTGAGGTTCCGTATTCTGTAGAATTTATACTTGCACCGCTACCATCCTTTAGCAAATCATTCGCCATTACATTAATCCTAACCGCCGTTCCTGATACATTTCCCAAGCTTTCATCATCAGCAGTAGCAGGCACATCCAAGCCATCTGTACAAGGCGCCTCTACTACATTAGCGCTGGCTATACCAGCATCCGAAGCATCAATCTCAATCAACACTACATTGTCGATTGCGAAGTCATTACCGCTATTTGCCTGTTGATGATTTTGCAGATTGATGATATAAGTGTTATCGGTACAAATAGCTGGAGGCAGATAAAAATACTGCACTTGCTCTGACCATACACCAGCTGAAGCGCCGCCATTCAACTCGCCTAAAGATGTGCCTAAACCTATTATTCCATCACTACTCAGCATATTGGTTTTAAGTCGCACAGGCGCATTCTCCACCCACAACTGGTAGGTAAGCTTATAATACTTGCCTCTTTCAAGCGTTATAGGTCGCTGATACAAAATACCCGGTGTAGTACCGGCATTCACGGCCATTACACCACCATTTACATCGCCCGAAGCATCTGCTCCCGACGCAATCAACCCCGGCCAGCTATTAAAAAATGGAACATAGCCTGCACCCACACTATTATAAATATGCTGCGGGTTTACCAGTGCATAGTGGTTGTTCTGTAAATCTTTGAGCGTAGTGCGCCACTCATCTTCATTTGTAGTCCAGGCTCCTGTAGGTACAGGTGCGGGGTATTCCATAGCGGGATGCGCATAGATAAAGGCATTACTTCCTTTTACTGCATAGTCGTTAGTGTAACGGTTAGTACCCATCACTTTAAAGCTATCCTGAAATACTACTGTACCGGATTGAGCAAGGGCGGGATAGACTGCCAGAGAAGCGCCTAACGAAAGCGCTATCCAACTGAGTAATTTTCTTTTCATTTTGGTTAAAATTTGCTGTTTATGTAGCTACAATAAAAACAAAATTAAAACCATTTTATCAGAAAAAAAATAATGAAAATCAATATAAATAATTAAATATCAACACTATATAACACAAATGAACTATACTAATCAAAATAAGACTCAATCTTTGAAGCTGAAGAATATGGTAAATTAGAAGTTTTTAGTAGAATAATAGCCGGCATGTATATCATGCCGGATATTTAAATGCTAATCAAAAATGGTTGCGTAGTACCGAAGTAACTTTCCATTTATTCTGCGTTTTGTAAATCATAAAATAGGCTGTCCTGCATCAGGACAGCCTATTTTTATTTTATGGAAATTCCGTAATCGATGTACCAATTAGAAACGCAATCTATCGTTCCCAATATTCTTTAGGAACCATAGCGTACACTTCTTTATACGCTTTTTGTACCTCTGATAATGGAACTTTGAAGCACTTTGTTGAATTATAATTCTCGTTTTCGCTTCCGTCGCTATTTCGAAACAAATACCATAGGAATATACAGGTGCTATCTTCTATCACAACATTTAGCATCCATTGGTCAAAGTTTTCTCCCCACATAAATCTATATTTGCCTTCGATATGATCGTAGGGTTCTGCCTCCTCCCTACTGAGTTTTGTATAGGCGTCGAAATTGCCGATAAAAGGATTTATAGCAAGGAACATCTCGGTACAGCTTAATCCGGCCAGCATGTCATCCCAAAATATCTCAGGCTTTTCAGCAATTACCCTTAGCGAAGAAAAAAAAGGCCACAAATAATTTTCATCCTGATCAAATAGCCCGATAGGATTACCACCAATCCATAATCTTGACTTAATCCAACATTGTTTGTTGTATTCTTCTATCCGAAGAAAATCAATTTCAACAGCGAACGATTCTTTGTTGCCTATTAATTTGTACATGGTTTCTGTAATTTGGCAAAATCCTACTTCTTCTTCCCTTTCACCGGCTCTTCGCGCGCCTGCACTGTAATCCATTCTTCTATTTGCACTGTAAATGGCAACTTGCCTATTTTAAGAATAGCCTTTTTATCCTTGATTTCGGTTATGCGCCCCACCTGATGATTTTGCTTATTACGCACCAAATCGCCTATCTGTGGCGCCCTTGCAGTAGTAATATATTTCTTATCAGCCTTTTTCGCTGCCGATACATTTTGCTCTATTTGCTTGCGTCTAAACAGTATTTTCTCGGCGGACTCTATTACTTCCTGCTTGTTTTCTGTCTTTTTCCAATCATGAATTATCTGCTTGAACTTACGCTCAGTATCGCGCAAATAGTCCAGCTCTTCTTTCTTGATTTTATTCTGAAGCTTGAGTGTTTCGTAGTGTTGCTTCAGGCGTTCTTTGTCTATCAATGTTTCATATTGCGCTTTCAGCTTTTCATTTTCACGAATGACTTTATCGATGTATTTTTCTTTGTCGCCAAGCCTTACCGATTGTTGTTCGGTTTGGTGCAACATTTTGTCCAACTTAAAATGGCCACGCTCCGTAAGCTGACGTGCGCGGTCTATAATTTTTGCCGATAGTTGTGTGCGTTGTGCAATGGCAAATGTATAGGAGCTACCGGGCTTGCCTATGGTAAGATTATATAGCGGTTCGAGATTTTCTTCGTCAAAGGCCATGGCACCATTATAGATACCATTCACTTTTCCCGCCATCACTTTTAGATTAAGGTAGTGAGTCGTAATAATACCCAGTGCCCTTTTTTGCGCCAGTTCTTCAACAATAGCCTCCGCAAAAGCACCACCCAGATTAGGGTCGGAGCCGCTGCCTAATTCATCTATAAAAAATAAAGTTTTGCCGTTGGCAAATTCCACGAAGTATTTCATGTCGCGCAGATGGGCGCTATAAGTGCTCAACTCATTTTCGATGGATTGCGTGTCGCCAATGTGAATGAATATCTGCTTGAAAATACCCATTTCAGAATTAGGATCGGCGGGTACCAAAAGGCCTGCCTGAAACATAGTTTGTAACAGTCCCACCGTTTTCATCGACACTGTTTTTCCGCCTGCATTCGGTCCGCTAATCATCAACAAACGTTCCTGCCTGTCGAGCGAAATATTCAAGGGCACTACCGGCTTGCCGGCTTGTTTATTGTGCAACAACAATAGTGGATGATAAGCCTTAACCAACTGCACACCAGGATGCGGAGAAATACGCGGCATCTCTGCATTCAGGTCCTGTGCCAGCAAAGCTTTTGCGCGGATAAAATCATACAAACCACTTAACTGAAAATAGCGCTCCAACTGCGGATGGTAGACAGATAACTGCCTTGTTGTGTCGGCGAGTATTCTGTGTATTTCCCTGCTCTCAGCACGTTCGAGTGCAGAGAGGTCGTTATTAAGTTCGATGGTTTCTTCCGGCTCGATAAATACTGTTTTACCGCTGTCACTCTCTCCATGCAAAATACCTTTTACAATTCTTTTGTGCTCCGCAAAGATGGCAACCGTGCGTCTTCCATTCAAAAATCCTTCTGAAATATCCGCCAAATAGCCTTGCTTATTGAGCTTGCGCAAAATACCTTCAAAAACGCGCCTCAATTGAGCACGCTGCTTATCCAGGTCGCTCCTGATTTGCATTAGTTCGTTACTCGCGTTATCGCGCACGTTGCCCGCTTCGTCAATTACCGAACCTATTATGCGCGAAATTTCTTTTTCATAAGCAGTTTCAGCCATCAATTCGCGCAAGCGTGGATACAACTCATTGTGCCGCTTAAACCATTGCGTAATCTCGTTGATGCTAAGCGCCAATTGTTGCAAGGCACGCAGTTCATCTCCTTTTAAAACAGCGCCCGGTATTTTCAGCATTTTCAATTCCCGCTGCATATTGCGGGTAAAGTCATTGGGAAAATGATCGGTGCTATCAAGGCTCATTTTATACTCATGCGTCTGTTGCAGCGCACGCTCCAGATAATCGAGGCGTGTATGAAACCGCAATTCTTCTACTCTTTCGCGTGCCGCATCCGTACGGCATTTTTGCAACAGGTATTGCCTTATCTTATTAAACTCCAAGCGGTCGAGTGCCTGCTCCGGATAAAATTGTAACAAATCAATTATTATTTTGAGTGAACGATTGATGCTTTCTTTCCAAGAAAAACATCAATAAAAAACGGTGCTTTCCTTTTCAGGAAAAACACCGCTGTATTGTATTTCATTGATAAAATACTTCATCAATGAATAAGAAATTAGAGATACAATTGAATTACGCTTTAACTGCGTCGTTCAATTCGCTATCCACCAGTACGCGTCCGCAATGCTCGCAAACGATAATTTTTTTACGTTGGTGAATTTCGGCCTGACGTTGAGGAGGGATGATGTTAAAACATCCACCACAGCTATCACGCATTACTGGTACTACCGCAAGACCATTGCGGAAGTTGCCACGAATACGCTCGTAAGCAGTCAACAGGCGCTCATCTACTTTTTCTTTTGCAGCGGCAGATAGCTTCGCTAAGTCTGTCTCTTCTTTCTCTGTTTCTTTAATTATTTTTTCAAGCTCTTTTCTTTTTTGCGCCAGCGTTTCTTCTTTTGCTTCCAAAAGATTACCGGTTTGTGTTTTTACCACCTGACGTTCCTGCAATTCAAATTGTGCATCTTTAATATTCTTTTCGCACAATTTAATTTCCAGACCCTGCATTTCTATTTCTTTGGTAATAGCTTCAAACTCGCGGCTATTCTTCACATTATCCTGCTGCTTTTCGTACTTTTTAATCAACGCTTCAGCTTCTTTCTTCCCTTCCCTGCGCGCTTCCATGTATTCTTCCATTTTAGCAATTTCAGAATCAATGTTTTGAACGCGGGTTTGCAAACCTTCTACATCATCTTCTAAATCTTTAACTTCCATCGGCAATTCCCCTTTCAAGGTTTTGATTTCGTCGATTTTAGAGTCGATTTTTTGCAAAGACAGTACGGCGGTTAGTTTTTCTTCAATAGAAAAATCTTTTGCTACAGTAGCCATATATATAATTAATAATAATTTACAGGATTGGTATTAATTTTCGAGAAACGAATGGCAAAATTAGGGAATTTTTTCTTTATTATTTCCGAAAAAATTTCTATGGTATATTGCTCCGATTCGTAATGGCCGATGTCGGCAATCATAATTTTACCCTCGGCATCAAAAAACTGATGATATTTAAAATCAGCAGTTACAAAAGCATCTGCGCCAGCACTGATAGCATTGCCCAGCAGAAAGCTGCCCGAGCCACCACATACAGCTATGCGCTTTACATGCGTGCCGACAGGTGCGGTATATTTGATACCCGCAGCCTGCATATTGGCTTTAAGCAAAGCCAGAAATGACTCATGACTTATCGCCTCGGGCAACTCGCCTATTATACCCGCCCCTATTTCCTGATGGCTATTTTCAATGTTGATTAATTCGTAAGCCACTTCTTCGTAGGGATGAGTTTCTTTCAAAGCCTTGATTACATTACCTTTCACGGGCTCTGCTACCAATACTTCAATCCGGGTTTCTTCCACATGCTCACGCGCGCCACCGGCTATACCTATTGCTGGTTGGGCATTTGCGGCAGCACGAAAAGTACCTTGTCCGTTGGTATTAAAACTGCACTCACTATAATTTCCTATATGGCCCGCGCCTGCGGCAAATAGTGCATCGCGCACTGCATCAGCAGCTGTGACAGGAGCAAATGTGTACAATTTATACAGCTTACCAGATACAGGCGCCAGAATACGTCGGTTAACCAGACCCAGCTTTTCGGCTATTTTATTATTGACACCGGCACGCACATTGTCCAGATTGGTATGTGCCGCATAAATAGTGATGTTGTTGCGAATAGCCTTGATAACCACCCTTTCGACATAGTTGCGACCGGTTATTTTCTTGAGGCCGGAAAAAATTAGCGGATGATGGGCTATTATCAAATTGCAATTGTGAGCAATAGCCTCGTCCAACACCGCTTCTGTAACATCCAAAGTAAGCAACGCGCCGGTAACTTCTGCTGCTACATCGCCTACTTGCACACCGCAATTATCATAACTTTCCTGATAGGCAAGCGGTGCAAAAATTTCTATTTCGGAGAGGATGTCTTTAATTTGCATGTTATAGTTTTAGTGATTTGCGCAGCAAAAATACAATGAACGTAAAAATCAAAGAAAATTCCCGATGGGCTAAATGGGCTGCACGAAAATTAGGTGCGGCCACTATGGCTATTACATTTGGGAAAACAGTTCATCTGCACAATACTTCGAGGGCTCAGTTCCTTAAAAATACAACCTGGGTGCGCCATGAAATAGCGCATGTGCATCAGTACCGGCGCTACGGTTTTCTTCGATTTATCGCTGTCTATATTTGGGAAAGTATGCGACGGGGCTATTACAACAATAAGCTGGAGCAGGAAGCCCGTGCAGCAGAAAGCGATTCTGAAATACTGAACAATGTAACCTTTCGGTAAAATTACTTTTGCGTTAGGTCGCGGAAAACATCTTCCAGGCTATTAACCTGATTGTTCATCGCGACAATACTGATGTCACGTTGAACAGCCCAGTTCATAATTTCTTTGCGCAGCGCCTCTATATTATCGGTGCTTAACTGCCATGTATATTCATCTACGTTCTTCACGCCAGTAACATTTTCCAGCAGGTCAATCGTTGGTCTTGGTACTATTTTATCAAGCTGCAACTGCAATATAGTTGCCGCACTTTTCTGTACAGAATTGTGAATGGAATCAATAGCATCATCTGCTACAATAGTACCGTTGTTGATGATGATAACGCGGCTACACATCGCCTGGACCTCTTGCATGATGTGTGTAGAAAGCAGTACTGTTTTTTCTTTGCCCAAATGAATAATCAAATCGCGTATCTCCGCAATCTGATTGGGGTCAAGGCCGCTGGTAGGTTCGTCGAGTATCAGCACTTCCGGATTATGAATCATTGCTTGCGCGATTCCAACCCTTTGTTTATAGCCTTTTGACAAAGTGCCTATTTTCTTTTTTACTTCTTTTTGCAAACCAGTCAAAGCTACCATCTCTTCCACACGCGATTTTGTTTGCTTACCCAGACCATGAATACCTGCGGTAAATTCAAGATACTCGCGGATGTACATATCGTAGTACAAAGGATTGCTCTCGGGCAAATAGCCCACACGCTGCTTTACGTCCATAGGTTGTGTAGCTGCATTAAAGCCGCATACAGTTATCTTTCCTGAAGTAGGCGGAATATATGTGGTAATCATCTTCATGGTAGTGGACTTACCCGCACCATTTGGCCCTAAAAAACCGACTATACTTCCTTTCCCTATTTCAAATGAAATATCGTTTACCGCCTTTTGCGTTCCGAATATTTTACTAAGATGCTCAACCTTTATAGACATGTGATAGCTAAACTATAATTCGATTATTGGTGTCATTTGCGCAGCAAAAAATACTGCTATTTGATATCTTCATACCGGCCAAGACTGAGGTCGCCGGTTTCGAAGCCACGCTTGAACCAATACATCCTTTGCTGGGATGTACCGTGGGTAAACTTATCGGGCACTACATAGCCTTGTGCTTCCTTTTGCAATTTGTCATCGCCAATGGCGTTAGCCGCAGTCAGCGCGGCTTCCAGGTCGCCGGGTTCGAGTATATTCCTCATCTGTTGCGCATGGTTGGCCCATACACCGGCGAAGAAATCGGCTTGCAATTCCAGCTTGACCGATAGCTGATTATATTCTGCCTCACTCACCCGACCACGCATACTTTGTACTTTGTTAGAAATACCCATCAGGTTCTGTACATGGTGCCCGACCTCGTGTGCCACTACATAGGCAACGGCAAAATTGCCCGGCGCGCGAAAACGCTCTCTCAACTCTGTACAAAAATCCAAATCGATGTATACCTTTTGATCGGCAGGGCAATAGAATGGCCCCATTGCAGAAGATGCAGCACCACAGGCACTTTGTGTGCCATCTTCAAAAATTTCTAATTTAGGTTGCTGATAAGTTGCATTATTCTGACGGTAAATATTGTTCCACACGTCCTCCGTACTGGCTAATACCACGCTTACAAACTGCGCTGTAGTATCATCAGGGCGAGGGCCACTTTGCTGCTGCACGGTTGTATTATCACCTTGTAAAAAAGGCAAAAAGCTACTCAAATCTTTACCCGTTATCAAGCCTATTATCACGATGATAATAGCACCAATGCCGCCGCCGGCAACCACTTTACGGCCACCCGACATGCCTCTTCTGTCTTCAACATTTCCGCTCTCGCGTTCGCCTCTCCAGCGCATAATTTCTATTTTTTAGAATGAATAAATTTATTGGAATTGGCGGTTTATTATTGGTTTTACTTTGGCAAAATAAATACTATTTGGCTAATTTATCATACTCCTTGCGGCTAATGATTCTATACCCTTCGGGAATACGAAAAACAGCATTTGACACAGGCTCCGGATTACATTTTACTAATCTGAAACTCATAATAAAACCGTTGCCCGCCTCTATCGAAAATGCTACAGGAATACCTTTCAAATCGGGTATGCGTTCAAAAATCTGCGGATAGTCCAGAAAGTATTTTTCCATAACATATACTACCAGATTTTTACCGTCTTTATATTTTACCGAGAATTTTTGTCCGGGTTGCTCTTCAGGTTTTTCTACATTCTCCTCCAGCCAGCTACCTTCTTTTTTGTAAGTAGCATTGCTGTACTTCGACCAGCTTTTTCGATGCTCTTTCTCCGACATCTCTACTGCGTAAGGTTGCTTATTTATCTTATGCAGAATGACGTGTTTTCCCATATTAAAATTAGTAAGGGTAATATTGTCGTAGCCATCGGGAAAATGAAGCTCCTTGCGCACGTTACCTTCTTTAATATGGACGGTGTAGGTACCTTCTTTACTTACAGAGTCTGTAGCACCTTTTACCTGCACGCGATACTCCAGCACGCCTTCGTTGAACTTGACCTGCGCCGAAAGCCGTGTTGTCAAGACGGTACCTATTCCACAAAAAATTATTATTAAATTTAGTAACCTCATGTACCTTTTATGCTGTTTCAAGCGTTCTACAAACTCTTAACTTTAATTGTTGTGCAAAGTAATACAAATATTTTTGCCATACCTTATCCCTACAATTATTGTTGGTTGAGTAATAATCAATATTTTTACGCTTTTTCCCGATAAACTATCAAATGCCCAACCTACAGCTACAGCGCCCTATTGCATTCTTCGACCTTGAAACCACAGGCGTAGACCCGGCAAAAGACCGCATCGTAGAGATTGCAATTATAAAATTACTGCCGGGCGGTGGTCGCGACACATTTGTGCGCCGCGTTAATCCCGAAATGCCTATTCCACCCTCTTCTACCGAAATACATGGTATATCTGATGAGGATGTAAAGGATGCGCCTACATTTAAGCAATTGGCGCATGAGGTAAAGCAGTTCATTCATCAATGCGATTTAGGCGGCTACAACTCTAATAAATTTGATATCCCGGCTTTGGCCGAAGAATTTTTGAGAGCCGGTATTCCTGTTGATTTTAAAGAGCGCAAGCTGGTGGATGTGCAGCAGGTTTTCTTTAAAAAGGAAGCCAGAACACTGAGCGCTGCCTATTCATTTTATTGCCAGAAAGAACTTGTGAATGCACACAGTGCACTGGCTGATGTAGAAGCTACGGTAGATGTATTACAGGCGCAACTGGAGCGTTACCCTGATTTGGCGAAAGACGTGAAAGGACTGCATGAATTTACCGGCGGCGATGAAATGGTGGACTATGCACGCCGCATGGTGCTAAAAAATGGTGTGCCGGTATTTAATTTTGGCAAGCATAAAGGCGTACCTGTAGAAGAAGTTTTTAAGAAAGAGCCACAGTATTACGACTGGATGATGCAGGCCGACTTTGCACTGCATACCAAGCAATGCATCTCAGAAATATTGAATGGCATGATGCTGAAAAAATTGGCGAAATAGGCATTAGAATAGTAAACAAAAGTTCAGGTTTTTACAACCATCAACTATCATCAGATTGGACAAATTAGTAATCATACCTACTTATAACGAGAAGGAAAATATCGAAAAAATAATCCGGAAGGTAATGACCTTACCGGGCGCTTACCACATTTTAATAGTAGATGATGGCTCTCCCGATGGTACGGCAGCGATTGTAAAAGGACTGCAATCAGAATTTGGCACACAGCTATTTATTGAAGAGCGAACAGGCAAGCAAGGATTGGGTACGGCTTATATTCATGGTTTTAAATGGGGACTTGCACGTGGCTACGACTATATTTTTGAAATGGATGCCGACTTTTCGCACAATCCTGAGGACTTGCCCCGCCTGCATGATGCTTGTGTAAAAGGAGCGGATGTGGCTGTAGGCTCGCGCTACACCGGTGGCGGCAAGGTAAAGAACTGGCCTTTCAGCCGGATATTTATTTCTTACGGCGCATCTGTTTATACCCGCCTTATTACCTGGATGCCGGTAAAAGATTGCACCGCTGGTTTTATATGCTATCGCAAAGAAGTACTCGCTGCTATGCCGCTCGACAAGGTTCAGTTTATAGGCTATGCTTTTCAGATAGAAATGAAATACCGCGCCTGGAAGCTGGGCTTTAAGTTGAAAGAAGTACCTATCACATTCGTTGACAGAAAAGAAGGTGTTTCCAAAATGTCTTCCGGCATTATTCACGAGGCTATTTACGGTGTATGGAAAATGCGGAGATTTATCAAGTAGTAAGATAACTGACGAATTACAAAGCGGGTGCTCTAAAGCTCCCGCTTTTTTTGCCTAAAAAATAGAATTACTGGCGACGTATGCCTTCGGCAGAGCTATTTCAGGAGAGCGCATATAGCTTCCGCCAAAATATTTATAGCTCCCGCCAAAGGAATTAAAGCGTCCGCCAAAGGATTTATAGCGTGCGCCAAAGGAATTATAGAGTCCGCCAAAGGAATTATAGAGTCCGCCAAAGGATTTAGAGCACCCGCCAAAGGATTTAGAGCTTCCGCCAAAAGAATTATAGCGTCCGCCAAAGGAATTATAGCTTCCGCCAAAGGATTTAGAGCTTCCGCCAAAAGATATATAGCGTCCGCCAAAGGATTTATAGCACCCGCTAAAAGATTTAGAGCGACTGCACGTAGAAAGTTAGCGATTGCAAAAGGATTTAGAACTCCCGCAAGTCTAAAACAAAAAAGGCCGCTGCATCGCTGCAACGGCCGTACGGGTATTGGGATAATTGGTATTCTTAAAACCTCAGATTCAGGGCCAACATCCAGTTGAAACCTGCTTGCGGAAAATAGTAATTTTCGGTGGCTATATTGCCATCTGTCTTGTAGCTGAAGGTGTATCCATTGGCTTCGTATTTTTTGTCCAGCACATTAAATAGTCCCAATGATATGCCTAATTCTTTGGCGAAAGGAATAGGCGCCGTGTAGCGAAGTCGTAAATCGCAAAGACCATACGGATTGATACTGCGGCTAACATTGGTCGTATTATCAAGATACTGACGACCTACATACTTGCCTATAACATCAATAAAGAACCCTTGCTTTTTAAGCACATTTTTCATTGGCTCAAATGTGGCAGTACCACCAGCTATTACATTTGGCGAAAAGGCGATGTCTGTCTTTTTATAAAAATTCATCAGTTGCCCGCCATCATCATAGTCATCAATATATTCTTCAAAATTCAGAATCTTATTTTGAGAAACAGTTAGATTAGCGACTATTTTAAGCCAGTCTGCCGGCTTTGCAGCAGCCGTAAGTTCCAGGCCAGCACGGTAGCTTTCCGGCACATTGAAACGCGTGTAAGCGCCTACGTCGTTGACTTTGCCCGTAAGTATCAACTGATTTTTGTAGTACATATAATATAGGTTCGCACCTACTTCCCAGCTCTTTTGCGCATATTGATAACCAGCCTCTACATCATACATCGTTTCATGCTTCGGCAATGCTATGGGTGATGCTTCAAAGTCGTCGCGGTTGGGCTCTTTATTGGCTACGGCAAATGACGCATAAGCTTTACCATGCTGCGTAATATAGCTCAGGCCTGCCTTAGGATTCAGGAAATTGAAATCGGCGCGGGGCGCCAGTTCCGGATTTTTTCTAAAGCCATTCATCTCATAATTCACACGCCTGTATTGCAGGTCGCCAAAGGCATACAGCTTATCGGTCAAGCGCTGTTGCAGCTTGGCATAAATATTAAAGTCCGTCTTGAAAGCATTAAGATTGTACCAACGATGGTCAACCGGCACGCCATAATCTGCCCAGGTTACAAAGCCATAGTGGTCGCCATCGTAGCGGGTATAAGAGCCACCCAATATAAATTGCGTCTTGTTCTTTTCGTAAGTAAGTGAATAGACAGCACCGTAGTAATAGTTATCGAGCCATAGCTGGCGAGTCATATTGGTCGTTTCAAATGTATCGCCTACCGGTGTAGTATAGTTGGGTAATCCATAGTCGCCAAACGATTCGCCCAGTCTATATTCGTTATAAAAACCTTTTCCCCTTGTAAGAAATAGACCTGCGTGTGCACTCCAGTAAGGATTGAAAGAATGGTCGAAGAATAGCTGGTAATAGTCTTGCTGATAATTATCCGTCTGGTCCTTGTAATAATTACCATCCGCCATCAGTCCTAATCCGTTAAAAGTACGGTTGGTTTTCAGCATTGATTCGGGTACGCCATTCCAGGCCTGGCCTGTTTTTTCCGAACCTGTAAACAGATTAAAACGCAGTGAGGTTTTTTCATTTTTGCTGGTCCAGCCTGCTATAAATTGCATGGATTTCAGATCAGATGAAGAACGGTCGATATAGCCATCCGAAGATATTTTAGAAAGGCGCAGGTCAAATTGGAAACCGCCTTTTAGCAATCCGCTACCCGCACGTATTGTGTGCTTCCAGGTATCGAAAGAGCCGTAAGTATTATTTATTTCCGCAAATGCCTCGCGGCTTTGGGTAAGGTTACTGATGTTGACCGAAGCGCCAAATGCGCCCGAACCATTGGTGCTTGAGCCTGCGCCACGTTGTACCTGTATGCTATTGGTCGAAGAAAGTAAATCGGGTGTATTTACAAAAATAGTCGCCTGCGATTCGGCATCATTTACCGGAATGCCATTGATGGTAAAATTGATACGCGCTGCATCTGTACCACGTATGCGAATACTCGTGTAACCCACACCCGCACCGGCATCCGAGTTGATGACAACAGAGGGCGTCTGGTTAAGAATATAGGGTATATCCTGGCCGAGGTTTTGGTTTTTGATATCCGCAGCTTTGATATTTGCGACAGCATAGGGGCTTTTGTCATTGGCACGAATGCCTTTAATCTCCACTGGAATTAACTCCTGCACGCCGATAGCGGCAGTAGTGTCTATTTCTTGTCCTACAGCGCTCAGCATAGGAAAGCTGGCGGCTAAGGCAATGAGTACTGGTTTTATTGGTTTCATAAATCTTAATTCAAACTTTGAACCACATTGCCCTATTCTTTTCGAACGAAGCAATATGAAAAATAGCGCCCCTGACCATGCGGACAAGAACATTTATGTTGAAATAAGGTAAGTTGGAATACGATTCGCTTACCTTTCCTAACCGGCATTACCCGGTCCAGGTTCTACGGGTGTGATCTCAGCCTGAATAGTAAGGCACCCCGAGGATATTGCAGTGTTTAAATGAGTACTGCTTAATTTGATTGCAAAAGTACTACAATCTGTCAATATGTAGCCTAATGTAAAAATAAGATTACGATTGCCGCTATTATCTATCGAAATTACTTTCTACTTTTGCGCTTGTTATGAAAAAACTATTAATACTTTTTTCGCTGCTGGTTGCTACCCAATTTGCACAGGCACAAGAATGGACATTTGCGCCAGAGGCGGGATTGAACATCTCCAATGTATCGGGACATGGATCGATCGGCGAATATAAATTAGGCCTGAAAGCTGGTTTTGTAATCAACATGCCACTAAGCGACCATATGTTTCTACAACCTGGCTTGTTCTATACCCAAAAAGGATTTAAAGAATTTGAATTGAATACAAACCTTAATTATGTAGAACTTCCATTGAACCTGCTCTATCGTTTTAATTTGGGAAAAGGTGGGAAGCTATTTGCCTCTGCTGGTTTGTATGCAGCTTATGCTGTTAGCGGCCGCATCACTACCGAAAATGGCAGTTTAAGCTCTAAAATAGAATTTGGAAATCAGTGGAGTGAAACTGCACCATTTGATTTCGGTGCAAATGCCGGTATTGGTTACGAAACTCCATGGAATTTCTATGTTCGCGGTCAATATGGATTAGGGTTGATTTCTATCTATAACGGCAATACTGTGGATACCCGCCACAAAGTATTTCAGATTACACTTGGCTATTTGATTGGCAGAAACTAAAACCTGTTAAATAAACTTTCTTTAGAGAAGCATGCATAATGCTTCTCTATTTTTTTGTAAAAATTTGAAAATCATTATGGTAAAGAGCAATACGCACCATATAACTACTTTTCAGAAGGAGGCATTATTCGTTAATTGTGTTTATAAGATGGTTGTTCTGGCACAGATATTGCCTTTACTACAATAGTTTAAAAAACAACCTTATGAAAAAACTAATCCTCGCTGCCTCCTTTACAGCAATTGCTGCCGGTAGCACTACAGCACAAGAGTTGACTTTTGCCCCTGAAGTTGGTATCAATTTATCTAACGTAAGCGGCGATGTTTCTAATACAGATATGAAAATAGGCCTTAAAGTGGGCGGTGTTGTCAATATCCCTGCTGGTGGCGGTTTCTATCTGCAACCAGGCTTGTTCTTCCATCAAAAAGGCTTTAAAACTTCGTCTGAAATGCTCGGTATAAAAGCGACCAGCACGACTAATTTCAATTATCTGGAGTTACCAGTAAATGTGCTTTATCGTGTAGATTTAGGTAATGCGGGTGGCATATTTGCTTCGGCGGGTATGTATGCCGCATACGCAGTAAGTGGTAAAGTTAAAGGCGAAGTAGCAGGTATCGAAGCAAGCGAAAAAGTTGATTTTGGTAGTGGTGCAGATGAAATGAAACCTTTTGACTGGGGTGCTAATTTTGGCTTAGGTTACGAAACTCCTTGGGGCGTATATGTGCGTGGTCAGTACGGTCTTGGCTTAGGCAACTTGTCAAATGTTGATGATTTCAAAATGAAGAATAACAGCATTCAAATCAGCGTTGGCTATTTGATCGGCCGTAACAGATAATCAGCAAAGAACAAAATGATAATAGAGGAGCGTCTTAATAGGCGCTCCTTTGCTTTGTAGCAAAGTTGTACATTTGAACAAATGGCTAAGAAACTGGATGCGGCTTTCTACGAGCGGGAAGATGTGGTATTAATAGCGCGCGAACTTATAGGCAAAATATTAGTTACCGAATTTGATGGAGTAAGGACTTCGGGCATTATTGTAGAAACGGAGGCCTATGCCGGCATCAATGATAAAGCCTCTCACGCATACGGTGGCAGACGCAGCAATCGTACAGAAGCGATGTATGCGAAAGCTGGCACGGCCTATGTGTATCTGTGTTATGGCATCCACCATTTATTCAATATAGTTACCAATAAAGAAAATACACCTCATGCCGTGTTAATAAGAGCACTGCAGCCTTTAGATGGCATTGACGTAATGCTGCACCGCCGAAAGAAAATCAAAAATGATTACACGCTTACAAAAGGCCCGGGTAGTTTAAGCCAGACTTTAGGAATACGAACTAATCATACCGGCAGAGATTTATTAACCGATGAAAATATATGGGTAGAAGACGGCTGTTTAAGCAAAGAAGATGAAATAGTAGCCAGCTCAAGAATAGGCGTAGATTACGCGGGCGAAGATGCGCTATTGCCCTACAGGTTTTACCTGCGACACAATAAGTATGTAAGCGGCTACAACAAATAGGCTCTAAAATAAAATAGCCGCTTTCTATTTTCGAAAGCGGCTATTTTTATTATTTATTATTTTAGAACTTAGGACAAGCAAAGTTGTAGCTCTTTCTGGTAACTTTGTTAATCAAGCCATTGTAGATTAATGAAATCTCGTAAGCACCTTGACCGCTGGTCATTGGTTGTGCTTTAGAAACAGTTACATCGTAGCTGAATCCGATTTGCATTTTAGACCACTCAAAGCCTACATAAGGTGCAATTGCATCGCCAAAGCGGTACCAGCTACCTAAATAGAAAATAGTATTTCTTTTGTATTCATCATGCATTGGGTTAAGAATAAAACCAACTGCACCACCTACCAATACTTCGTAAGTAGGGCCTTGTCCCTGGTACAAACCGCTCAAATACATAACAACATTATCATTCACTTCAAATGAACCGCCTAAGTAACCGGAATAACGTGGATTAATTTTCAATCCCTCGCTACTGCCGCTTGATGTAAGGAATCTTTCTTCAGGTGAGGTAAGGTGGTAATAAGAAAAGCCACCATAAAAAGTTGATTTTTCGTTGATGCGACCTGTGTACATCAAGCCTGCGTTAAAATCAGGATAAGTAAGGTCGGTATTTACTGCGTTAGCTAATTCTGCTGATGTTGCATAAGGCGCTTCCGGCATTGCAGGGTTCAACTGGTCGCCAAAAGTGAGCTTATTAAAATTCACACTTTTTTGTACCAAAGCACCTTGCACCCCTAAGCTAACAGTGTGTTGCTTGTTGATACCAAAAGATTTGTGATAGGCAACAGAAAAGGTTCCGGTAAGATTTGTTAATCCACCGCTACCCGCTTTATCATACAAAAAGTGAATCCCTACACCTAAGGCATCTCCCTCCGGTAACTTACCGCGTAACAAAGGCATATCAAATGCTGCACTACCTGTAACATATGGATTGTTAGAAACAGTATACCATTGTGTACGGAAGTTAGCTGATGCACGCCAATCTGATGGCGTAAGCCCCGTTTGAGCCGGGTTAAGGCTTAATGGCGAAGCGAAATATTGCGTAAAGTGAGCATCTTGCGCTAATGCAGCTATAGATGTGGATGCCACGACTATGGCGCTTAGTAATATCTTCCTCATTTATAAATATTTTTCAATTATTTAACTTTTATGGCTGATTGAGGCACAAAGTAAGACAATATCTGTTATTATACAACAGACGTATTATTTTTTTTTTTCGTTGGGCAAAGTCTGTATAAAAACCATTCGAAAACACATAATTAAGCTTGTTGTTTGCTGCCAAATGCCAAATCGCCTGCATCGCCTAAGCCTGGCACAATGTAACCCTTCGCCGTAAGGTCATCATCGATATCGCCGGCAAAAATAGCCGCCTCCGGAAATTTGCGCAGCACATTATCTATTCCTTCACTACAGGCAATAGCAGAAACGATAAATATTTTCTCTGCATGGCCATATTGTGCCAACGCTTCGAGCGACACAATTAGTGATGCGCCCGTTGCCAGCATTGGGTCAGCTATTATCAGCGTGCGTGCCTCCAGCGACGGACAAGTAACATACTGCTGCTCTATTTCAAAAGAGCCGTCCCTGCGATGCTTGCGGTAAGCGGCCACAAAGGCGGCATCTGCTTTATCAAAATAATTAAGCAAACCTTGGTGCAACGGTATGCCCGCACGCAAAATAGTGGCCAATACTGGTTGCGAAGCAAGTTTCAACAATGTTGACTCACCCATCGGAGTCTGAATTGTTTGCTCGGCATATTCAAGCTGCTTGCTTATCTCGTAAGCTGCCACCTCGCCTATTCGCTCCATATTTCTTCTAAAGCGCAATCGATCCCCCTGCATATCTACCCCTCTTATTTCAGACATCCATTCGGAAACAACAGAATTTTGGACACTCAGATTTACAACCATAGCGAGTATAAGTTTGTTTAGAATCGACCGTAAAATAGCATTTTTTAGATGAGTTACTATTTCTTTTAAACATTAAATTAAACTTATTATCTTGTCGCTATTCTAATCGCAAGATTTTATATTTAATTGCATTTAATTTCTCTAACTTTATAGCCTGACATGGCGCGAATAATCTCCATACTGTTTTCTATAGCCCTACTGACACTGGGCTTCAACCGCTCCTCGGCACAAAATGGCGCAGGCCCCTACGATACACTTACCGTTTCGGGGCTGATTGTGGGTGCCGATACTTTTCCGATGTTGTGGATCGACATGGTGGAGGTAAATGGCAAATCCAAAATGGATCCGCGTAGAAAAGCCGAGCTGGATAGGCTTCGCTACAATGTTTACAAAGTTTATCCTTATGCCATAACTGCGGCTTACGTATTGGATGATGTGGATCGCGAACTGGCGAAACGCAGCAAAAAGAAAGATCGTAAGGCTTTTTTGAAACAAAAAGAGCAGCAATTAAATTCAAAATTCAAAGGCGAACTAAAAGACCTTACGATGACGCAAGGTCAGATATTGGTAAAATTAATCAACCGCCAGACCGGCAAAGACTGCTACAACATTATCAAAGAAATGAAAGGCGGCTTTAACGCACGTGTGTACCAAACTGTGGCCTTTTTCTTTGACAACGACTTAAAACGCCAATACGATCCTTTCAATAAAGACAAAGACATTGAAGTGATTGTGCAGGAAATAGAGGCTAAAAACTATTTCCGCTATCAGGTATTGCAGCAGCAAAAAAGGCTAAACAATTAGCGAAAATACCCGCCTGCTTGCGAGCGCGTTCCACTATCAGATTTTTCTATTATTCCCGCTTGCAGATACCTGCAAGCATCTTCCTACCTTTGCACCGTTTTTCAATAATCGCAGGTTGATCTGCGGCGAATTATAACCGAAAACGGTATTTATGAAATTAGACATACTGGCTATTGGCGCCCATCCCGACGATGTGGAATTAGGCGCAGCCGGAACCCTTTTGAATCACATTAGAAAAGGCCAAAAAGCAGGAATATTAGACCTTACAGAAGGCGAAATGGGCTCACGTGGTACCATCGAAAGCCGCTATAGCGAAGCGGCGGCGGCATCTGCTATTTTGGGTCTTTCCATGCGCGAAAATCTTAAAATGGCTGATGGCTTTTTTAAAAATGATCAGAAACATCAACTAAAAATAATAGAAGTACTGCGTAAATACCGCCCTGATGTAGTGCTTGCCAATGCCTATTACGACCGCCATCCCGACCACGGACGCGCCAGTCAGTTGATAGAAGATGCTTGTTTTTTAAGCGGATTGCGCAAAGTAGAAACTTTTGAAAATGGTATGCAGCAAGAAGCTTGGCGTCCGGCAAAGGTATTTCATTACATTCAGGATAGGATGATAACGCCGGACTTTATAGTAGATATTACAGAAAGCTTCGAGCAAAAAATGGAAGCGGTGAAGTGCTTTGGAACCCAGTTTAGCAGCACCGGCGATGGACCGGTAACCTATATCAGCCAACCTGGTTTTTTACTGAATATAGAGAGCCGCGCCATGCAAATGGGACATGCTATTGGTGTGAAATATGGGGAAGGTTTTTGCAGTCGTTCTGCTTTAGGCCTGAGCGATTTGAATGGATTTATTTACCCTGAACTTGCCTGATACCAAGGCTTTCAGCTAATCTGAAAAAAGAATTTGAAAATAAATTGCTTTCAAATTTTGTTGTTTAATAAAAAAGGCGCACCTTTGCAGTCCAAAAAAAATTAAGTCATGGCTCGTGTATGTCAGGTAACCGGCAAAAAACCAATAACAGGTCACAAAGTTTGCTTTTCTAATAAGAAATCAAAGCGCCGATTTTTGCCTAATCTGCAAACTAAACGCTTTTTCTTTGTAGAAGAAGACCGTTGGATTACGCTCAAAGTATCTTCTGATGCTATGCGTACAATTAACAAAAAAGGTTTATTAACCGTTGTGAAAGAATTACGTTCACAAGGCGTTGCAATCTAAATTTATTACTACCTACTTTAAATAATTACCAAAATGGCTAAAAAAGGAAACCGTGTTCAGGTGATTTTGGAGTGTACCGAGCATAAGACGACCGGTATGCCCGGCACGAGCCGTTATATCACTACCAAGAACAAGAAAAATACACCGGAACGTATTGAATTGAAAAAATACAATCCGATAATGAAAAAAGTAACTGTTCACAAAGAAATCAAATAAGGAATAAGCTTATTTAGGTACTTCGGCTCTGTGTCGAAAGCCTATCTGGTACTATCTTTTATTTATTTTCAAAATATTTTTTATCATGGCAAAAGCGGCTAAAACGGCGATCAAGAAAGACGCCAAAATAGACTTAGAAGCGAAAAACTACACAAAAGCGATTAAAGCTGTGCGTAGCCCTAAAACAGGCGCTTACACCTTTAAAGAGGTGATTGTACACAAAGACAAAGTGAAAGATTATTTCGCTGCTACTAAATAATTAAGTAGCATATAGAGCCTCGGCTCAGTGTAACAACAAAATTTGATGCAGAACCGGTTATTTTATTGGTTCTGCATTTTTGTGCGTGCTATTGTCAGGTATTTTTCCCTAATTGATAATCAAAAGCCTCCGGGCCATTGAGCTAATGATGGGAACGATAAATCCCGCTCTGACATTACAGGCGCATCCGTTTGCCACTCCATTCCGAAACTATTGTACAGGATACCTGCATCACTCTCTTTATGATGCTCCGACGAAACCAGGTAATAGGTAATCGTATTATCTTCCAGCGACTGAAATCCGTGTGCGAAGCCCGAGGGAATATAAAAAGCTTTATGGTTCTCTGCCGAAAGAATAGCTGAAAAATACTTGCCGAATGTGGGCGAAGCTTTCCGTAAATCGATGAGTACATCCAGAATACTGCCCTGCGGGCAAAACACTATTTTAGCATGATCGTGCGGCGGCAGTTGAAAATGCATCCCGCGTATCACATTTCTGGAAGAAACAGAAAAATAGCTTTCTCTCAATTCAAAGTCTATACCATTGCTTTTAAAAATACTTTCCTGAAAGTTCTTTATAAAAATGCCTCTATTATCTTCAAACGCCGGAAGCGTTAGCAGCAGGGCATTTGCGAGTGGTATATCTTCAAATCTGAACATGATAAATCTATTTTATTCATTGCAAAAGTCAGTATATAAATTTGCAAAAGCAATAGAAATAGCCCTGCCGATACGTTATTTTCTTTGTTAAATAAATGCCATAGGATAAACCCGTAATTAAAGTCTTCGTCTTATTCATGAAACTAAAAATTAGAAATGTCATGAGAAGGAACATCAAAAGATTATTCGTTTTTGCATTATTGGTTGCCTTTGTAGGTTTATTTAGTATTCCTGAAGCTGGCGCGCATGGCCGCAAGCATCATAACAGTAAATCTTACAAAAAAGGCTACAAACATGGCTATAAAAAAGCCAGAAAAGATGCGATGTGGCATCGCGAGCACGACCAGCGCAGGTACAAACACGACCGTCGCCACTATCACAATCGTCGCGATGTAGTGTATCGCCCACAAAGAGTAGGTATACCATTGCCGCCTCTGCCACCTATGCCGCGCAGATGGTAAGGCTACAAACAATATAAGTAGAGAGACGGATTACATCTGTCTCTTTGTATTTCAAAACAGTCCGATATAATAGTAGCTAAACATTTAGTGAAAGCTATTTGTATACAATAACACAACTTAAATTTGTTATGAAAACAATATTCAGAAAATTATTACTTGCGTTTTTGCTGATTAGCTTCAGCGGTGTAATGAGTGTATCAGAAGCTGCTGCGCAAGGCAGGCGCGGACATCCCGTAAAGAGGCATCATCCGGGTAAACACAAAGGACATTACAAAAAGCGCCATAAAGGCAAAAAGAGGCACTATCGCAAGCCGCCACCACCAAGAAGGCACGATAGCAGACATCGTCCGCCGGCGCCACCATTGCCGCCGTTGCCACCTCCTCCCCCATTACCGGGCAGATAGTGAAACTATTTCAAAGCAGATTATTCAGGCAAAGTCATACGACTTTGCCTGTTTTTTTGTGGAAAAATCTTTCCTTTTAAAAACCGTCGTGCCGGCTTGCCTAAAATAGCTGAAAGCCCTATATTTTCAGTAACTTCGCGCACTATTCAGGAAACATGAAGAATATCCGTAATTTTTGCATTATTGCCCATATCGACCATGGGAAAAGTACCCTTGCCGATCGTTTGCTCGAGCATACCAAAACTATATCTCATCGCGACATGCAGGCGCAGGTGCTGGATGATATGGACCTGGAGCGCGAGAAAGGTATCACCATTAAAAGCCATGCTATCCAGATTGACTACGTTCATAATGGAGAACAATATACCCTTAACCTCATTGACACCCCCGGCCACGTAGACTTTAGCTACGAAGTAAGCCGTGCACTTGCTGCCTGCGAAGGTGCGCTGCTATTGGTAGATGCATCTCAGGGAATACAAGCACAAACTATTTCTAACCTTTACCTAGCTATTGACAATGACCTGGAAATTATTCCGGTTATTAATAAAATAGACATGGAAGGTGCAATGATACCCGAGGTTACCGACCAGATTGTAGATTTGATAGGTTGCAAACCCGAGGAAATTATACATGCCAGCGGAAAAAGTGGAATAGGCATACAAGATATTTTGGATGCAGTTATCAGCAGGATTCCATCACCTAAAGGTGAGCCTGAAAAGCCGCTACAGGCGCTGATTTTCGACTCTGTGTTCAACTCATTTCGCGGTATCATTGTTTACTACCGTATTTTGAATGGTGCGATTCACAAGGGCGATAAAATTAAATTTATCAATACAGGAAAAGAATACGAGGCAGACGAAGTAGGTATTTTGAAAATGGGTCTCCAGCCTAAAAAAGAAGTATTAACCGGCGATGTAGGCTATTTGATTACCGGTATCAAAAATGCGCGTGAGGTTAAAGTGGGTGATACGATTACTTCGGTTGTTAATCCAAGCACAGAATCTATCCATGGTTTTGAAGATGTAAAGCCAATGGTATTTGCGGGTATATTCCCGGTAAGTACTGATGATTTTGAAGAGCTGCGCGACTGTATGGAAAAGCTGCAACTCAATGACGCTTCGCTCACATTCGAACCTGAAACATCTCAGGCACTGGGCTTCGGTTTCCGTTGCGGATTCTTAGGAATGTTGCACATGGAAATCATTCAGGAGCGTTTGGAGCGTGAGTTTAACCAAACGGTTATCACTACGGTTCCCAACGTAAGTTTTCATGCCTATACCACACGCGAGCCAGATAAGAAAATCATTGTAAACAACCCGTCGGAAATGCCCGACCCGAGCCGCATTAGCCGTATTGAAGAGCCTTTTATCAGAGCGCAAATAATTACACTACCCGACTATATAGGCAATATCATGAGCTTGTGTCTGGGCAAGCGCGGTTTACTCATCAACCAAAACTACCTTACACCAACGCGTGTAGAATTAGTATTTGAATTGCCTTTGGCTGAAATCGTTTTTGATTTTTATGATAAACTAAAATCATCAACACGTGGCTATGCATCTTTCGATTATCAGCCATTAGACTATCGCGAAAGTGATATCGCTAAAATGGACATACTGCTGAATGGCGAAAATGTAGATGCCTTGAGTGCATTGATACACCGCAGCCGCGCGCATGATTTTGGCCGCAAGTTGTGTACAAAACTGAAAGAACTATTACCACGCCAGCAATTTATGATTGCGATACAAGCCGCGCTGGGCGCGAAGATTGTAGCGCGTGAGACTATTTCTGCCATGCGTAAAGACGTAACAGCAAAATGTTATGGCGGTGATATCTCGCGTAAGCGTAAGCTGCTTGAAAAACAGAAAGAAGGTAAGAAACGTATGCGCCAGATAGGTAGCGTAGAAGTGCCGCAGGAGGCTTTCTTAGCTGTTTTGAAACTGGACGATTAATACCTTGGATATTTGATAAAGTAAAAAGTCTGCGTAATGCTATGATGCATAACGCAGACTTTTTTTATGGACAGGCCTAAACTTAGAGTTCGTCTTTATCAAACTTAGATAAAGATAAATTTACGCCAACGAATATCGTACGATACATTGCCGGGTAAATAGGGTAACGGTCTACGCCGTCGATGGAATAGCGGTATCCGAAAATATTTTTTCTGTTCAGCACATTATCTACACCTGCATAAAACACGGCAAACCATTTACCAAAGCTGCGCAAATGCGCTGCCTGCAAGGATACATTATGATAGGCAGGTGTTTTATCTCCAAGAAATTTATCGCTTGTAGGATTGAAATAGGGCTTACCACTTGCATAGCTGTAAGTGCCGCTCAACATTACATTCAGCTTTTCAAACCAATACTTGCCTACCAAACTTAGGTTATGATCGGCAATAAAATCCGGCGTGGCTGCGGTAGGAAAATTCTTGTATAAACGCTCGGTATTGATATAGCTGTAAGACATCCAATAATCAAAGTTTTTGATGGACTTTTTATCACGCCAAAATACCTCAATCCCTTTAGCGTAGCCATGTCCGCTATTATCGATACTGCCGTATACGAAGCGGTATGAATTAGGATCATAAGCAGTTGTATTTAACTCACGCACCAGTTGGTCATAGCTTTTATAATAGGCCTCCAATCGCAATGTACGTTCGTTCTTTGTGTACATATAATTAGCTATATAATGAATAGCCAATTGCTGACTGGGACGGTAACCTTGCAGTAAATATTGCTTATCCGGATTTTGATAAAATAGTCCACCCGCAACAGATGCAATGCTGTGTTTGGTAATTTTTGCAGAGGCAGATATACGTGGCTCAACCGTTGTTGTACTTAACAATCGGCTGTGCTCAAACCTAACACCAGGTCGCAATGCGAGCCAATAAAGTGGCGACCAGTCTGCCTCCAGATAGCCCGCTATAATATCTTCTTTAAAACCACCTCCAAGCGTATCAAATGTTCGCTCCACCTCTATATGTTGCCAATCTGCACCGGCCAGCAATGTAAACTTAGAATGGATATACCAGTTCAACTCAGAGCGGCCTTGCGCACGTTGTTCTTTACTCAATGTTGGGAAAGTATCCCATTTAGTATCATCGTTGTTATAAGAATAGGAAGCTGCGGTGTACCATTTCACTTTATCGCCAAACATTTGACGAAAAGATGCCTGTCCATAACCGTTGTTGTTCTTAATGGCAAATTTCATGTCTTCGCCTGCTACGAAAGGGTTTGGCAACATTATACCCACCTTATTCTGCGAGTAATTACCCATCACTTTCAATAGCCCGCCATTATCGGTTTTCCAGATATAGTTGAGCGAAGCACCACCACCTTTAGGCACATCGTAAAACTCAAAATTAGTATTGGCTATTCCATAAAACGGAGACAAATTGGTATAGTTAACCGCTGCACCAATACTCATCTTATCGTTATTGAATTTCTTATCGCCAGAGGCATAAGCACCGGCCATATTTACACCCAAATTAATCGTGCTTTCATCTGGCATATCGAGCGTATTCATCTCTAATACTGACGACATTGCCTGACCATATCGAGCGCTGTAACCACCGCTGCTAAAGGCTATTCCTTTAAATTCAAAAGCATTGAAGCGGCTGCGCTGCTGTACACCCGGCGCATCGCTAAAGAACGGATTTTGCAATACCAATTGATCAACAATAATAGCCGCTTCGCTTGCATCGCCACCGCGCACCATCATACCCGTTTGCGAGCCGGTACGTTGTACACCCGGCAGCATTTGCATGGCTTGAATAGGGTCCGCTCCCGCACCTGCCGTAGTTACTACATCCAGCGGGTCGAGTACGGTCTTTTGTGAGCCATCGGCCGAGCCAAAGTTGGCGGCTGTAACGGTTACACGCTCCAGCATATTGGCGTTTATACCCATCTCCAGTTTGAGCGGGCTATTTGTCTGCTCCACATTTAGCGACTGCATTATATCATCATAACCAATAGCCGTTATCACTAATGTCTGGTCGCCTTTTTCTTCTGTTGTAAATGAAAACGTACCGGCAGAATCGGTTGTGGCACCATCAAGTGTATTGTCGAGCGACACACTTGCACCCTGAACCGCAGCACCTTTGGTATCTAATACGGTGCCCGAGATTTTTTTCTGCGCATGCAGATTTAGGAAGAGAAAAAGTGCTAAAAAAGTAAGTGTAGATTTTGCAATCATAGGTTCGGTTTAAGTTTAAAATTGTTCTGCAAATGTATCAACATCACATATTACAAGTAAATAATATTTCGGCAAATACCCTATTTCCTTTCGGTAAAATCTCCTGTTCAGCAAATTCTCTAAGAAGTCAATTGTTTTCTTCGTCCTATTAAGTAACAAAAGCTTTATTTATGAAAATCAGTATCGGATTAATCGCTGTAGCAGCGATGACATTATTTGCAGCCTGCAAGCGGAACTGCGCAGTAACAAACAGCAGATGCGAAGAGCGACCACCTACGGATGAGGCCTGCTTAGCCTATTTCGAGCGATGGTTTTACAATGAGGAAAGTAATAGTTGCGAATTAATCTCTTATAGCGGCTGCTCGCAAAAAGGATTTGAAACCAAAGCTGAGTGCGAGGCTTGTTTATGCGATTGATAGTAAATGCGAAAGAAATTTGCCCGCTTAATGTTACATTTTCAACAAAAAACTTTCATCAATGGAAATTTTAAATAATTTTAGCCCATTGAATGAATAAAATAGATGGGCAACCACTATCTTTGCAAATCGTAATACTTAAAATTTTTAATGCAAAAAAGAAGCAAACCCAGATTACCAATAAAAAGAGAAGCTGAGCACCGTATCAATCACTTCATAAAAGCACCAATGGTTCGCGTTGTTGGTGAAAATATAGAGCCCGGTGTTTATCCTTTGGAAGAAGCCAGAAAACTGGCTCAGGATCTTGAAGTAGATCTGGTGGAGATTTCTCCAAATGCTGACCCGCCGGTATGCCGCCTTGTCGACTATAATAAATTTCTCTACGAAAAGAAAAAGAAAGACAAAGAGCAAAAGGCAAAAGCGAAACAATCTGAGGTTAAAGAAATCAGGTTCACGCCCAATACCGATGACCACGATTTCGACTTTAAAGCAAAGCACGCTGAGAAATTTCTTCAGGAAGGTAACAAAGTAAAATGTTTCGTTCAGTTTAAAGGACGTTCGATTTTGTTTCAGGATCGTGGAGAGTTATTGCTGCTTAAATTCGCTGAAAGGCTGGCTGAATGGGGCTCGCTGGAGTCGATGCCTAAAATGGAAGGTCGCAGAATGTTGGCAATTTTTACGCCTAAAAAGAAGAAATAAAAACATAGCTGATTTTATTTAGCTATTAACAGAATTTATAGAAGTGGTATTACTTATTTCATCAGGGTTTTACTAACTTTACTTTTTGTTTTCATGGTGATAGGGTTTATAGGGGCTGGCTCGTTCTCGAGCCGGCTTTTCTATTTTTACCATTTTTCACTAATGTTCTCTGGCGTTTTGCCTACCCCACTGCCTATTTATCCTCCGGCAGCCAATCTTCATAAAAAATTTCTCATAAAAAATTAGGAATTGAAAATTTATTCATATTTTAACTGCACAATGAGAACCTTTGCAAGGGTTTATCATTGTTAGCTCGTTAAAATACTCAATAATATTCAACTCAATTAGTTTATGGAAATACTTGACATTAAAGTGATGAAAGGACCAAATTATTGGTCGGTGCGCAGGCACAACCTGATAGTAATGCTGCTGGATCTTCAGGAAATGGAGCAAAGACCTACTAATACTATTCCCGGATTTTTAGAGCGATTGCAAGAGATGATTCCCTCTATGTATTCTCACCGTTGCAGCGAAGAAGTAGAAGGTGGCTTTTTTATCAGGGTAAAAGAGGGTACCTGGATGGGTCATGTGATAGAGCATATCGCATTGGAAATCCAAACCCTCGCTGGTATGGATGTAGGCTTTGGCCGCACACGCGAAAGCGATGTTCCGGGTGTTTATCATGTGGTGTTTTCTTATTACGAAGCGAAGGCAGGTATTCAGGCTGCAAAAGCCTCAGTTGCTATTGCAGAGGCATTAATAGAGGGTAAACCATACGACCTTGAAGCAGAAATCCAAAACCTGCGTGAGATACGCGAGCAAGATCGATTGGGACCAAGCACAGGCTCTATTGTATCAGAGGCAGAAAGAAGAAAAATACCTTGGATAAGACTTAACCGCCACTCTTTGGTGCAACTTGGTTATGGTAAAAATCAAAAAAGAATACAGGCAACTATAGCCAGTACAACGAGTAGTATTGCTGTGGAATTAGCCTGCGACAAAGAAGACACGAAGAACTTGTTGGAAGCGGCGGAAGTGCCCGTGCCTCGTGGTATTATTGCTTATACAGAAGAAGACCTGGAGCGCGCTGTAAAGCGCATTGGCTACCCTTTGGTAACAAAGCCACTCAATGGTAATCACGGTAAAGGCGCCACCACCAATCTTAAAAACTGGGATGAGCTGAAAGAGGGCATGGAAATAGCCAAGAAATACAGCCGTGCTGTTATTTGCGAGAAGTTTATAACAGGCTACGACCATCGCGCACTAGTAATTAATTACAAATTTGTAGCGGCTGCATTGCGCACGCCGGCCGCTATTACAGGCGATGGCAAACATACAATTCAAGAACTGATTGACATTGTAAATAGCGACCCGCGTCGTGGATTTGGTCATGAAAAAGTATTGACCAATATTTCTATCGATACACAAACAGAAAATATATTGGAAGCAAAAGGCCTTACGCTGGAAAGCGTGCTGCCTAAAGGTGAAGAACTATGGCTGAAACCAACTGCCAATCTTAGCACCGGCGGTACCAGCACCGACCTTACCGATCAGGTACATCCCAGTAATATTATTTTGTTTGAGCGAATTGCGCGTATAATAGGCCTTGACATTTGTGGTATTGATGTAATGGGACCAGACCTTACGACGCCTATTGCTGAAAATGGTGGGGCTGTAATTGAAGTGAATGCTGCGCCGGGTTTCCGTATGCACCTCGAGCCGTCACAAGGTCTTGCACGCAATGTTGCCGACCCTGTTATTGATATGCTGTTCCCTCCAGGAAAAACAGCACGCATTCCTATTATAGCTATTTCGGGCACGAATGGTAAAACGACTACCACACGCCTGATTGCGCATATCATGAAGCAAACGGGCAATAACGTTGGCTATACTACTACCGACGGTATTTATATACAGAATCAGTTGATGCAATCGGGCGATTGTACAGGACCAGTGTCGGCCGAATTTATATTAAAAGACCCTACGGTAGAGGTTGCGGTACTCGAATGTGCGCGTGGTGGTATTTTACGTGCTGGCTTAGGTTTTCACAACTGTAATGTAGCAGTAGTAACCAATGTAGCCGGCGATCATTTAGGTTTGCAAGGTATTGATACCATCGAAAAATTAGCACGCGTGAAAGGCGTAGTGCCTAAAACTGTTTTTAAAGATGGTTATGCTATTTTGAATGCAGATGATGATTTAGTGTACGGCATGCGCAAAGAGCTTGAATGCAATATTGCACTCTTTAGCCTCAATGAAAAAAGCAACCGGATATTAGACCATTGCAAAAAAGGTGGCTTGGCTGCCGTGTACGAAGACGGCTATTTGACGATTATCAAAGGCGGCTGGAAAATCAGGGTGGAAAAGGTAAATAATGTGCCTATTACATTTGCCGGCACAGCAGAATTTAATGTGGCTAACTCTTTGGGGGCTGTATTGGCTGCTTATGTTTCGGATGTTTCGATTGAAAATATCAGGTTGGCATTGCAGACATTCGTACCATCGCCGGCACTTACGCCAGGCAGGATGAATATCTTTAAATTCAACAACTTTACGGTAATGCTCGACTATGCGCATAATACGCATGGCATGCAGGCTATCAGCAAATTTGTAGGTCAGGTAAATGCATCAGTTAAAGTGGGAATAGTAGCAGGTGTAGGCGACCGCCGCGATGAAGATACCATTGAGTTGGGCGAAGAAGCGGCTAAAATGTTTGATGAAATTATTATTCGTCAGGATAAAAATCTACGTGGCCGTACCGATATGGAAATTATAGACCTGATTAAAACCGGTATACAACGTGTAGACCCTAACAAGAAAGTACATGTGATTCCGAAAGAAAGTGAAGCTATTGATTTTGCCATCAACAATGCGCAGAAAGATGCCTTCATTACCATCATCAGCGATGTAATTCCGGATGCACTTGACCAGGTAAAAGGCTATAAAGAAAGAGAAGGTTCAATTTTTTAAGAAGTGTTTGGAAGTTTGAAATTATTGATTACCTTTGCCGCCCAATGGCGGGGTAGCTCAGATGGTTAGAGCGCAGGATTCATAACCCTGAGGTCACGGGTTCAACTCCCGTCTCCGCTACCAAAGCGGCATAATTCAGATTTAACTCTGGTATGCCGCTTTTTTCTTGCCTATAATCCTGCATTTTGGCAGTAACAAGGCCGAAAACGCTGTTAATCCTTGTGGTTCGACACTTCTCAGTTTTCTTGCTGTACCTGATACCTTCCGGGAACAACATAAACTGTATCTTTTGTTTTACGGAATAACTCCCCGAAGCCCATCTGTACGGCATATCCCGCATAAAACCTAATGCTATTTCAAGGCATTCTCCAAGGTTCGACCTCCCTGCGGGTAATTTTATTAAAAGTTGACGGATTTCTTTCTTTTCATCAGCATATTTGGCCAGATATTTATTGTACAAATCGCTAGTAATTTCCTCTTCTATAAATCTTTCTTCCAGTCGATTTACCTTCCTTACTATATCCTCCTGCCTTTTCAATAGTACCGCCTCTTCTTCTCTGTGTTGCCCCGTCATCTGATTGAATGTAGCAGTCATCTGCTTTGTTAGCAACTGAACTAATTCCGGATTATCATCCATCCTGAATGATTCCAGTATTTTCTTGAACTTATCATGTAATTGATTTGCATTTTTGTTGTTTCCACAACCTTTTGAATTGCATTTATAGTAGTGGATGTTCTTTTTCCTTACCAGATAACCGCGAAGCGGCTTTCCACAATAGTCGCACATAAAAAAACGCTTCAAGGGTATGGCATCGTTTTCTTCGTTCACGCTGAAACCATGTGTGTTCTGATCCAGCAGTCCATTCACTTTCAGGAAAAGCTCTTTAGAAACTAACTTTTCGTGATTACCTTCTATTACTCTTCCCTCAAGCATTCTGTGGGCTAACAGGCCACAATAAAATGGATTCCTGAATATAGCTGAAATTCTCTGGTGGCATAGCTTCAAACCCTTTTCTGCCAACCTGATCCTTATAGACTCGTTAGAAAGCCCCTGATAGGCCTTCCATTCAAAAGCTTGCTTTATTAATCGTCCCTTGGAATTGACTACAATTTGACGTTTGCTGTTCAGCCTTACAATATCAAACCCAAGAGGAACCATTGTAGGCCAGTCGCCTCGTAAAAGCATTTCTTTTACGCCAGCCATACATTTCTGTCTTCGTAGCTGATTGTCGAATTCTCCAAAAAGAAACAGCATTTTTTGCTGCATTTGCCCGGATGCGCTTGTGGTGTCAATGGGCTGAGTAACGGAAACTATCTCAATACCCAACTTTCTTAGTTCACCACTAAGCCAAATCGAGTTATCATTTCTTGAAAATCGTTCAAGACTGTAGACAAGGATATAGGAAACTTTTTCTTTAGCCTTCTTTACGTAGGAAATCATCGACTGAAACTCCTTACGCTCGTCGCTTTCCGCACTCTCATAAGTACCGCCAAAACTTGAAAGTACATTGTACATGGATTTCTCTGCGTAGGCAACACAAGCTTTCATCTGAGTAGCAAGACTAAGGTTATCTGCCTGCTCTTTGCTGCTCACGCGCGTATAAATAACACAGTTTGTTCCCCGGATACTACTTAAGGACTGGGCTCCCTTTGCAAAGCTGTCAAAAATCGAAAAGTCTTTCATAGCTATAATTATCGATTGATGTAATTATTCAAGATAATAAAAAATCAGCTATTCCGACACTTTTTTCTTTGTTGAATGATCGTAGTATTCAAAAATGATTAGTGACAACTGCTTAAAAGACTCAACAACTTTTTCTGCCTGCTCGTCATCAAGATGGGCAAACATGTAAACATTGCGGACTTCCTCCAAAGAAATATCCGGCAGCCTGTTTTCGTCGATATGTTCCGCTAAATCTGCCATCACACCGCGCCTTTTGTTGCTGACTGAGCTATCAGAATAGCATTGAAATGATGAATGTTATCAGTCAAAAAAGCTTTGCAAATAAATATAGCGACGTGGGTGTGATGAATATGATAATTTCCGCCAAAGGCCTCAATTGGCGCCGGACTTCAATGGGTCAATCGACCTGACACCATGAACTAAGCTCTCAAAATGAATAAGCTCAGTGTATCTGATCGTAAACTAACTAATACTATCTTCAACCGCTGAGCTATATCTTAATCAAGCAAACACCATGGTAAGCGAGCTCGTACAAGCGCTTTAGCCGAAAAAATAAATAGCCAAACAGGCTTTCAGCATAACTATGCTTTTGCTGAAACAAATCGTTCTTCGATTCAACCTTTTAAGGTGCGTTCGTAAGGTTAGGTTGTTCCGCTCGATATGGTTTGTTCCGTAACGATTTGTTTTATGAATATCGCTGTGTATGAGATAACGGTAGTTTTTCAATTTATCGGTGTGGATATTACAAGCGTCTGAAAGGACGAGCGTTTGCAGCACTATGTTCAATGTGTTGTTGGTTCTTGGCCCAACTGCAAAAGAAACCACAGTCCGGCTTTGGCGTTCCAGTGCGTAAACAACCCAAACCAGCTTTTCTTTCTGTTTGATGAACGTCCTTATCTCATCAACCTCGTACGACTGGTGTTTGACAATAGATGAAAGTTTCACCTTTCTTGCTATTTTCTTTATACGGTTAATGACCGTTGTTGCTGATATTTTTAGCACACGCGCGATGCTACGGATACCCAAGCCTTCTTTGACGAAAAGGACTATTTGCTGATTGATATCTTTATTATGAGCATTGTAGGTATAGCGTTCGACGAAGCGACGTCCACATTGATTACAATAAAATCTTTGCTTGCCGGATTGAGTGCGACCGCTCTTTGTCACAAAGTTTGATTGGCAATGAATGCATTGAGAATAGATTGGTTTACTATTTGGGAGCATTGTAGTTGTTTATTGAACCAAAATACAAAAGACGAACATTGCTGTCCGTCTTTTATTTCCTTCGTTCATTTATCGCAAGCCTCCCCTGCGGGAGAGGCTTGCGGGACACGCGGCAAATACTAACGCCACTTCTGTAACACCAGTTCAATTTTTATTGAATTTGAAGCTCTTTTCTGACAGATTTTGAGCTCTTGAAAGGTAACATACCGCTCAAAATTTGGGCATCAAATTTCTAAATGACTTTACTTTATTGGGCTCCATGTTCAATTATTACAAAAACTCCACGTTTGTAACACTACCCCTTTTTTGCTAGCCCATCCTTCTTTCCAGCATTCAAATTCAACCCGGCTAATTCTTCACCCAGCGGTTTGGTGCCATCAAATACAGTACGATATTCTGACGCAAACGAACTAGATTAACCCAATTTCTCTAAAACTAATTTTCAATGGAAGATAGTCTATATCACTATCGCCCTTGATAATTATTTGATCTGAATTTACTTCGATTGAGTTATACATCTCTAGAAAAAATGGATTTCCGAGATCAGATTCATCTATATGTCTACTATAAATTTGAGAATTCGATTTATAAACAATTAAGGTTGAATTTTTACTATCTTCCTCAAACGAGATTCGTAATGCAGCCAAGTATTCTTCATTTTGAATATTAAATTCAATTTCAAGGATATTGTAATCATACTCTAGATTAGCATCCAACCCTGCACTATAAGCTTTTTCAAATGCCTCCTTAACTTCCTTCTTTTTGGAGGCTATAAAAGCTTTATAAGCTCTCTCCCACAATATTTTTTTTTGAGTATTTTCATTATGAGCTAAAAATTCTTGTAAATCAAAACAGTCGTTATACCAAATTTCATTTACTCCTTCATGTAAATAATTTTTCTCTGACTGAGGAAATAAAAAATATGTTTTTTCAGTGTTTAATTGATGGTTAATGAATTTTATCCTTTTACTGTCAAATTCCTGCGCTAATAACCTGCTCATTAAATGGCCGAGAGGCATAAATTTTTCGTTTAGATTTTGAATAACATCGATTCCATCTTTAAACCAATATCGAAATCTAGCGGGTATTTTCTTTCTTTTTGTCATTTTTTTGCATTTGATTTTGGTTTTGGTATTTTCTTGCCTGTTTCAAAGTTTACTGGATGAGGACGTTGCATTGCTGGCAATTCCCATGTACCTGTCGAATTATAATGTAAAGTTCTCAAGTATTTTTCCATGAGGTGTGATCTGTATTTTGGCATTATTTTAGTAACCTCGGCTGTTGCACCCTTACCTGCGTCTTTTAAAGATTCGGCTAATCTCAAACCTGCCGCATCCGAAACCCCAAACTTTCTCAATACTCCCTGAGCATCATAAATCGTATAAACGAAAGTTGGATTCAGCTTTCGTGACGATGTACTGAATTTCAGTACAGGAATGCTAATTTCTGGCATTCCTATAACCAATGTTTTTTTAGGTAGTTTCAGTGCAGGTAACTTCGAAGCTCCCACCATTGAAACAGCCGCCCTTATGGTGCTCGGAGAAGTTATGGATTCAACTGGATTATCTGCAAAATCGCTAAATCCCTTTTTTAAGGAGCCACCAACCGCCGAGACTTCCGAACTTAGATCTGATAAATGCTGTCCGCCTTTTATTTCCTTAGCCTTCATTTATCGCAAGCCTCCCCTCCGGGAGAGGCTTGCGGGACACGCGGCAAATACTAACGCCACATCTGTAACACAAGGTTAGCTTTTACTGATTTCTAGCCGCCATTTTCACAGATTTTGGATCTCTGAAGGGTATTACCTGCTTCGAAGCGTTATCGGATGACTTCCAAACGTGTTGATTTTATTGGGTTCCCTATACCAATTTCATAAAAACACCACATCTGTAACATTACCCAATTGCTTGGATAGGAGTATTACCTGCAAACTGATATGGTGTATAGAACGGATAAGTTTTGGTTAAAGGATCTACGCCCCAAAATCTCCCAACTCTCGAATCATACATCCTGAACCCGTAGTCCTGAAAACTTCCTTCACCATACACCTCATCATCATTCTCCTTACCATTATAGCCAAATCTTGTCCACTTCGACTCAAAACAAGAGCTTATATTTCTACCCGGCATAATCATAACCCCCAGATTAACTTTTTCAATTTTTTGTAGTTTTTCTTTTTCCTAATTTTTTTCGTCACGCCATTTAAGCTTAAAAAGTTATCTCCAAAGCAAATTTGCTCCGACTCTCCATTTTCAAAATGAATATTTAAAATAGCTCTCGTGTCGACATATATTTCCTTATTGTCAATATCATTTGCTTTTTCAACGATATCAAGAATTTGTCTTAATCTTTTGCTAGGCATTATTGTATCAATAGATATGACATCTTCGAATTGTAAATTAAACACGTCACAGTTTACTGCTAACCCTGTTGAGATAAGTGGAGAAACTTTCCTGATTTCGACTAATGAAATTACTCTTTTTAAGTCTGGTGATTGAGCTAGCCCCTTTACACAAAGGACTATGGCACTAATGAATATTAATGATGCTTTCTTTATCATAATTATTTGAATGTTTCTGAGTCTACAACTTTTGAACCCCTATCATCTCCTCCGCTAACTCTAATACCCATTTGAGGTCCTTTCTTTTTTGCCGGTGTGCTATCATCTGGCTTCACAGCGTTTGAAGGTTTGCTTCCGTCTCTTTTATCCCAATCCAGTCTCCAACTCGCTGCAATCGAAAGCCTACCTTCAAAGTGAGAGCCGCGTGTTGGAAACTTCCCTTCTGGATTTTGCGTCAACTTGCCTGCGTGTTTAAATTCAAATTCAGTAATTACCCTCTCCTCGTGCCTAGATCCAAAGGGAGTTCCAAAAATACTCTTCTCTTTAAAGTATGTTTCCGGGCTTTGATTGTACAAAACAGCATGGCCAAATTCATGCAGTATTCCCTCTACACCACTTTGTTTATAATTCTTGAATTTGACACTTTGCCAAGGATTAACATAAATTGCAGAATTTATATTATCATACACTTCACCAGTTATAGCATTTTGATTGGGTTCAAACCAGTTTGACCCGGTGTGATCAAAAAAATACAATTCGAAAATGTCAGGAGAGCTTTCAATCGCATCATATTCGTCAGAAAGCTTTTCTTCTTTCATGAAAGACACAATATCTCCCCATACCTTCTCAGCTTGCTCATCAGACATTGGAGCCTTCTCTTTGTTCTTATAACCCATAAATTTAACCTTGTCCCCTAGAATGTCAGAATTCGCGATAGGGTTGTTTCCAAACGCAGCATAGTTACTAATGCTTATTTGATCTACCGGATCTAGGTTCCATCTCCTCGCAATCCTCGAATCATATTCCCAGAACTTAGCTGTATAAAGGCTTCCATCACCATATACCTCGTCAGATTTCATCTGTGTCCCCTGTCCAAAACGGTAGTCAGAGAACTCTTTGTTCCTTCCCGGCATTGGCATACCGAAAGGGTAATAATCCGTCACACTTGCCAGATCCGCACTATACCCGGTATATAATCCACCGCTTGCACCATAGCCGGTTTTCCTATCCAAAGTTACGGCTAAAACGTTACCTAAGTGATCGGTAAATTCATAGTTTTTCCTGCCCAAAAATCTGCGCTCGCGAAGGGTATCGGTAAACACATTGGATACGCTGCCGGTATAGATGCTGGTCTTGAGCGGCTTAATCCAGTCGGCAAAACCATGGCTGTACCAACTACGGGTGTTACTGAGCGTTTGTTCAACCAACTCCTCTCCTGCAGGTTTAGTGCCATCATAAACGATTCGGTATTCGCTAGGTTCGTAATTGCGTATGCCTAGCCTGCTACTGCCATACAAATGATGCTCTGCCAGATACATTGTGTCAGCCTTCAGGTTGTCAGGGTCGGGAGTGCTTACTGTTGGTGGTTCGTAAGTGGGGTTAAGCGTTCCGCCAAACCAAATAGCGCGTCTCAGGTCGTACACATATCGCCCAACAGTAAGCCCATTCAAATCGCGTAATGTAGTATTAAGAGCAGCAACACCAACACCGCCTAAGTAAGCGGTAAGAAACTCATTTCTATCATACTGATAAGACACATTCAGCCTTTCAGGCAATGTACTGTTTTGTGTCAACCAGGTAGGATTGGATGAGGTCAGGAAATTAGCCATATACCAGCTCGTTGCAGCTCTTGGCGCAAAAGCAACCATCTGTCCCCCCATTACACTTGTAACCTGAGGATTTGCGCTCAGCCAGGGTGCATTTATCAGCGAGGCGTCTTTTACCATCGCATTGTAGAATACAGGCGTAACCGTGGGCTGCGCTTGTGCGGCATTCACAAATCCGTTGTAAAAAAAGTTAGGCCCTTGTTGCGCTACTATGGTTTGAGCACTATTCAGTCTTTGTGCAGGCGTCATAGCGGGTGCATTCTGCACCTGACAGTTGATGAGTGTAGCCGTCATGAGTGCCGGCGTAGCATTGTTGAGGTGCGTGAGCGTACCGGTACGCTTGTTCTGATCAGTCAGCAATGGCACCATCAATGGTTGCGATGCCGTAAATCCATTCGCCGAGAGCATAGTGGTGATAAGACCGGCCGAGTCGGCCGCCATGGGTGTAAAATAGCTGGCAAAAGGACTGAGCGCAGCAGCGTACATACCATCACCATTAGCGAGGTAAAAACCAAGGCTGTGGGAGGAAGAGCGGGCAGCTGTCCAGGTAGGGCTTACCGTAATACCCCGACTAATGAGCGAGGTACTGAAGGATGCATCTGCACCGTAAGCCCATACTATAAACGGGGATAAACCGGTACCGCTTGGAGTAGTCCAGCCGCCATGCTCAGTAATGATATCATCATTGAGCCACTCAATTGTAGTACCATGATCGATACGACCACTCCCTTTGTACACGGCCATTATATTGCCGGTAGCATCCCGCACATAGATATCGCTTGTCCGATAGCCATCAGCATACCATCCGGGTAAGCCAGACCGGACTACATCCTTGCGCACACGTTGGCCTGTGCCGTCGTATTCGTAGTAGATTTGTTGTCCGTTAGCGGTAGTATCCCAAATATGTTTAACCTTCCCATAAAGGTTCCAGCCTATTTCACCGTATTTGGCATGGCGATCCTTGACAAGATTCCCAATTGCATCATAGGCATAGTTCCCTACGGGTTGCCCGCTTTTCAAGTCGGTACCGCCGGTAGTTACATTCTTGTCATCCACGCGCAACAATTGGTTTTTGCCCGCAGCATAACCGTAGATAAAGCTATCAAGTGCCGCACCGGCACTTGCTTTGCGTACCAGCTTTTGAATATTACCATCTGCGTCATACTCATAGCGGTTACGGTAATCAGGCATATTGGTTACGGTAAAACTTTTTTCATGTACCGTTGCGTATTGCGCCTGCATCAACCTATTCAATTGATCATATTCATAAGTGCGTTGCACGATGTCCATAGCAGCAATACCAGTGGTCTGCCTTACTATATTCCCGTTGTATAATGACTTTGTAGGTGCAGCCGTGTGCATAACGGACTGCGTACCTATTTGCTTGTAGTCCCCATTAAAGTAGTCAAGACTATGTGCCATCACATCTTTGGGATACAGACCACCTCCATTGCCATCTTTCCCCATCTCAACGCTCGGATTGAGTATATCACCATTAATGGCTTTCAGCCAGCCTTGAATGGTGTAGGCATATTGCACGCTCTGTACATTGAGATCTCCCACCTGCATCTGTGCCAATGGCCCATGCTTGTAATAGGTGTAGGCTGCATCACGATCCCAAATCAGTCCGTCTTTACTCGACTCTGTCGTCGTAAGCCTGTTATCTGCATCATACGCATATTTCTGGTAAAACTGGTCGGCAAAGCCACGGTTATAGCTTACCATATTTACTTTACCACTCAGCAAGTCGTAGTCATAATCTATCCTTTTGAAGCGCTGCTTCATATAGTCGAGATAAGGATTATCTTGTATAAGGGTGCTTACATTACCTAACGCATCGTAGCTGAAATGGCTGGCATAGGAATAATAGTTAGGCGCACCGGTTCCTTCCGCCAGTTTATTACAATAGAGAATAGAGCTTACCCGCTTACGCAGATTTTGCTGCGCACTCATGCCCGGCTCATCTACAAGCGCCAACAATGCTTCGTCGTAAAATGTGGCTACCACATCTTCCCTGACTTTACCAGTTACCTCGGTAGCCATCATGGTCATTGAAGTATTTTGCGAATTTGTTACAACAGTTGGCAAGGTTGCGCCTTCGTAAATAAATTGCCCGGTTTCGCTGATGCGACTTTGATCGTCGTAAAGGGTATAACTGCATTTATTGTCTAGCCTTTGCTGTGCGTTCTGTGAAAACACCAACCTGCCTGCGCCATCGTAGAAAAACTCAGTTTTACCACCATCAGGGGTTTCCTGACTGGTGAGCTGGTTGTAGGTATTGTAACGGTAGGTTGAAACTTTACCATGTATCGGTGTTTGGGTAGTAAGCGAGCCACTATTCCGTGCGGCATCCACAGCATTATTTGCTGTTTCCGTTAAAATGGACATCGGCGTAACACCTGCAGGAGGAACTGTGCGGGTAAGATTCCCTGCCTGATCGTAGTAGTAAAGGGTATAGTGGTATTGCTGCTGCTGCGTACTGAACTTAAGTGTATCCACAGCATTTGCCGGGAAGTAATTACGCATAGCCAGATAGTGGCTATTCTTGATGGAATCAATATAAGCCCCATGCAACATTATGCCCTGGACAACTGCACCATTGTACACCTGCCGCTCACAGGGCAGCGTATCAAGGCAATCATATTTCCCTTTGTGATCGAAGAGCACAACATTTTGCAGCTTTCCACCAGCACCCAATGAAAAATCGGCATATCCGTAACAGGTAACTGTATGACCGCTTTTAACCATGTTGACCTTAAAGCGGTACATAGAATCCCCTTGCGAAATCCTGACAGGATTCGGAACTGCAGTAGTTCCTGCAACCATCGTATAAAGATTAGGGTCGCCTACCATATTAGTAGCAGGATACAGGTACACATTGAACCGCTTGTTCTGCTGATCAAAGAGACGGTACCATACACCACCATCCGCCATTTTGATGGCTTTCAATGATGTTCCTCCACCGCCCAAAGTACCTACAGCAATACTAGTAGTAGTTGCAGTCGGAAACAACTTATTGCTACCCAAGGCCGATTTCACCTGATTGAGCACGGTTGTCAATTTAGTGAACCCAGCAGAGGTAACATTATCAAAATAGTAGTGAAGGTCTTCTTTTGTATTGGTACACCAGGGATCAATATAGCTTAGCTTCATTGCTGCATCTGAAAAAGAAGGCACTGCGGTCTTCAATATCGCCGGCCCCAATTTGTCATTTACAACATCTGCGGTGCCCGTGAGCCCATAAGCATAAGTGAGGTAATTTTGTTTCAGTGTGCTTGCATAATCATCACTCCGGTATAGCTCGTATGAATAAAGAGCATAAGGCTTGGAACAACCCGCAGCTGAAGTGTTCATATAATCCTGCATTGCCTTTGTTGCATTCGCTACACCCAATGGGCTATCATCTGTAGCATCTACACGGTAACGTACATATGGCTGAAGCGTTCCACCAAAATCCCGCAAATTAACTGTCTCCGTAGTAAGCGTTGCTCCCGAAATCACCGGTGCTGTACAACCGGACTTCACAAAGAGCTCGCCTACATAGGTTGCGTTAAAACCACCCCAGACCCGGCTTGAAGGGGCTGGAGTATAATCAGCAATATGATTGCGAATTGTAAGTAGTTGGGCATCCTTGACCGTATTAAAATCAAACCAAATCACAACATCACCAGCTGTTCGCTGAAAATAGAAGGATGATAAATAAACATCAGGAAAAGTTGTTTTGATATTATTGATAAGAGATTCAGCCGCTGCAATACCAGCACCACTTGCGATAGTGACTTCATAGTTGCCTCTTGATTTTCTGAATGCAATTTTGTCGCTGAGTGCGCAGCCCTGCATCAACCTTTGATACTCTTCAAACGTATGCTGCTTTTTGAGCTTGTTGTTCAGATAATTACTGAAGGTCTTATCGAATAATGGATGATTGGTAAACTGCGCCATCTTGAAGCCCAAAGTATCTGCATTGTAGCTCTCCACTGCCGATTTCATGCTCAGGCAGTTTAAACAATTATCCAAACCCTCGGGATCTTTCTTTTTAAGCATATTGATTTTATGCGACCAGATTACAAACTGACCACAGTTCAATATACCGGGGAACGCTATTTCTGCAAAAACTACATTGCCTGCTATATAACCTGGTGTTATGCTGCTTACATATGGATCAGAAAATATAGATCCACGATTAAAAAGAAACAGGTTCGCATTGCTTACGCCTGTCGGAGACAGCATATTGGAACAAGCATAATCGGCTGCGACCACCTTACGGTTAGCCAGGAATATAGTGTCAGCATTGGCTCCATTTTGCAACAATAGCTTGTAGTACTTGATATCCGAGCTTGCGCCTCCTGCTTCTGTAACCGTAGTTTTGTACCCCTTGACGGTAAAAGACCCTCCGGTAGCAACAGGTATTGATAAAGCTGTACACAATGAACGCTCAAATAAGTCCGTAGTATTAGCGGGAATAGCGACTGCCGAAGACACCGGACCGCCTGCGGCAGTGGCATTGGACAAAGCAGTTTCTACTGCCGGCAATGCAAGAAAGTCGTTAAAGTCAGTGTAAAAAGCATCGTTTAAGGGTACATATGCACCCTTATCCTGAGTTTTGGTTTTATCAAAAAGGCCATACTCAGCGAGATAAGGATTGCACAAATCTGATAGTGCCACAGATTGTGCAGCCAATGCAGTTTTAACCTGAGCAGGTGATAGGTTGGAACCATCCCCGGTACCTCCGGAAGTCACCAATGCTGCTTTGATGTTATTGTACTTTGTAGAGCCTACAGTTACACCTGTACAATTAAGCAGATTCTGCATTATGTGATCAATCTGGGTATTTCTCTGGCGCTCTTTATATTTTGCTATTGAATCGGTAATTGCGGTAGGTATTGTACCTCCAAAGCTCGAACCGGCAAGGCCTCCTTCAATTATGTCGCTTGCCCAGGAAGGCAATCCTGCATCTGCGCTGACATCATCACCGGATGGTTCAAATAGCACAGGGAAAACGGTTCCGCTATCCAATTGAACCAATCTGATTTCCGGACATGGTTCGCAAGATGCCGCGGCATCCATCGCACGTTGTTTCAGGTAATTTCTATTTGATAAATAATTGTTTCTTAACTTCTCAAAATATAAGTCTTTGATTTCATCGTTCAACAGGTTCATTGTATTGATCCTGCTTTTGTACTGGAAGTTTTTGCAATACAAATAAGCCTCGGGCGAGTTACAACCGCAATACGCCTGCTCGAGAGAAAAGGTGTCGATACGACGAAGTAAATCTCCTGCACCAGTACCTGTCAATAGCCCATCCATTTCAAAAAAGGAAAGCTGAGCAGGTGTCAGGGGAGCATCTGCATCTACCGCATTGTTCAACGGATCTTGTGCCAGGATACCAGCAAGAGTATGCATGCCCAAGGCTTCAGCATCCTTGTAATTACGGGCATAGGTAATTTTTTTATCAAAATTACCATCTTCGCACATCAGCAACTTGCAGTATTCCGGATGCAAAGGCAAAAGGGCCTCCGCAATTGCATCATTAAAATAATAAATCAACTGGTCCGGTGTTAGGCCCCCCGCGTCTACCGTAGAATATAAATATGTTGTAACTCCACCGATTACTACCGTACCGACAGGCACACTTACCGAGGGTAAGTTTAGACAACCCCATTGATAACGATGCTTGAACTCAACAGGTCCGTCACAGTCATAAGGACCATCAACAGCACAATCATCTGAGTCATAACCTAAAGATGAAAGATCCTCAGTAAACGGGGCATAGATTGTATCCACAGAGCCGTTAACAACAAAACCTCCACCACCTGGATAGTGGGTTAAAACAGTGGGGTCACCGGGATCTGTAGGAGGAGGATCGCCTACGTAAACCAGTCCGCAATAGACATAGTAAGTGCATAAATCTGAACTGGAAGAGGAAGGCACTTCGCCATTTTCCCCAACGAGGTTAAATATAGAGTTATCTCCTGCAGCAGCAAAGCCACCGGCGGCATTTTTTATGTACTTAGCATATTTTTCACCCGGGTACATCTCTTTAATCATCTGCGCTTTTCGCTGATCGCAGGACGTGACAGTATCTCCCGCTATACAAGGGAACTTAGCAGAATCAACAGTACGGCGAATAACAGAGTCCTGATAGACATAGCATTTATTAATTCCCGTATTTCTATCCGTAAACTCACCAGAAATACGCACAATGGCTGTATCGGGAAAATACAGTTCTTTTACTATGGTATATTTATCAACTGGTAATGTGCCCGTAAACTCTGCTCCGCTGAATCTCTGCGGTGTGCTGACAGTTGTAATTCCTGTTGTTCCCGCTGTTCCATTTTGTTGTAAGCCAACATTACCACAGTCGTCCACAACTTTGATACTGTACTGAGCCTGTAAATTAAGGTACTCTGAAGCACAGCCAGGATTGTAAGGATTGATAGAAACGCCATACCGCAATTTGTTTAGACCTGCCCCTTCTGCGAAGAAAGTATGCTCAGCTATCCTCTTTCCCCCGCCGATGCTCTGCGTCATATAGGCCAAGAGATCAACCGGAACTGTTGCAGTCGGTGTTGGTAAACCAGGTAATGCACTAATCGGGTAGTTAGCTGATGCAGGCGGGGTACCTAGTAAAGCAGTAGCAACTACCTTACCTGATGGATTGAAAATTGACGAACTGGATTGACCGTTGGCATCGGTAACGATTTGCTTCGGATAATATTCGAACCGCCCTGCTTCTGCTCCCATTAACCTGTTTAATTCTGTCTGCTGTGCCCTGACATAAGCGTAGCGGGTACCATGTCCTTTCCATCTCTGGAAACTTCTACCTGCTCCACCTTGCCAAATAACTTTATTGGTATTATCGGGTGCATAGATTGTTTCAACAAAAGGATATCCCTCCGCGTCGGGGACAAACTTCTGCATTCCCGTCTGATCCGGGTTTAGTGGAGAATAGTATTTGCTAGCGAGGGCTGTTGATTTAAAAGGCACAATCGAGTCAGCGACGCATCCAAAATCAAAGTCCGCGGCTTTATAAGGAACATTAGTCCCGGTGTTAATGCTGAGATCAGACTTATAATTTAATGTTGTCGATTGAACAGGGATTGGAAGCGTTTGAATTGCCGGCCTCCCCTCGAAATCATATATTTTATCAGCTACTACAACATAGTTTACGTCGGTATTAATTTTTGTCTGAGTCTGACGATTATTGCCTGATCCGTCAAAATAGTTCAGTACATGTTTGTATTTACCATCTTCTGCAAAATTTATAGAGTACTGCCAATTTAAAGAATCATTCTGGTGTGGTTGGTAAAGAATTGCCGCACTATTACGGAAGCACATCGTCGAATTAAATGCTATCGTACCTACATCGGGAATACTCCATGCAGAATACTTCAACTTCTCATAGTTGTCAGGATCGGTACGTATATATCGCACCCTAAAAACGACAACACCATGTTCATAAATAGCGGGTATTTTATATCTTGTCTCCCAAGTACGCACTCTGGTAGCATTGTTCCTAAAATCGTACGATAGATTTGGAACAGTTCCGGACATGGAATTTGTATATGTATTGGTTACCGCATCTGTGCCAATATTAACTTTGTAATCATCGATATATTGCCATTCCAATTCATACATAATTGGTGTCTTGGGCGAAATTAATGCGGCCAATGTTCCGCAAGGACTGGGCAGCGTGGGGCCACCTGTTCCATAAAAGCCCCAGTTCAACTTAAGATCACTTCCACCAACAATATATGGATCTTCAGCTTGCACCAATAAAGGTTTATCAACAAAAAGGTCATAGCGCTGAGTTAGTATCTCCGTTTCAATGTAGAAATTTCGAATGAGCGCCTCGCGGAGTACGATGGTCGGAGTACTCCCGCTAACATCATAAACACCTGTTAGTTTTGTCGTAAAAGAATGAAACCCTGCATCCAGTTTGAAAACACTATGATCATTATGCACTTGAAGAGAATCTTTGTTGTACTCAACTATCAAAGAGATATTCTTGGTAACTGTAGATGTACCTGGCGTAGTCTTTCCAACTAATTGAAGATCTATCCGGTACTTATAATTATTTGCCACAGTTTTAACATCCCAATCTACTCCCGCTCTGATAATGTTAACCACACTTTTGAACTTGAATTCTGTATTCCAAGTACTGGTAGCCTGCATGTATTCCCATTTATCATGTTTGGTCTCCCCAAAATTATCATCATATGTGGCGCCTGATGTAAAGGGAATTTTTAATGGATTGGTTGAGTTGTGAGGCTGAACATACCTTTGTGGATGGAATGTAAACTCCTGCGCGATAAGTGATTTTGGAAAAAGCATTAACATGGACATTACTGCCAGTACAATACGGACGAAAATATTTCTTAGACTGCTAGTGCAAAGCAGTTTAGTGTTCATAGAAAAATACGTACTCATGACGACCTGTTTTATTAAATTACAGAAGAGAGTTTATAACTTTTGTATATGCCTTGCAGCTTTGCCTGCTTACCTTCGGTTCGAAAGAATGCTGCTGTGTTAAACCTTGCCGGAACTACGGCATTGCTAAATCCCGAAAGAAGATAAGTTCGCTTATAACCTGTGGTTTCGCCCCATTTATCTTCTTCCAGCACTTCCAGCCGGATAGAATTTAGGCTTTCATCTTTTTTGTTCAACTGAAACTGTATCTCTTTAATCCCATTAAGCGGGGACTTAAGCACATATCGCAGGCTGATAATATTTGCAGATGACTTATCCACTTGCAGCGTACCCATTTTCATAATCAGTGAGTCGGGTAATGGCATCAGGGAATTATTAAGGTCTTCCTTTTTTATACCTAAGGCTTTCTCAACTAACGTTAAATCGTATACGTAGGCTTGTTTTCGCTTACGGTCAGACTTGAAAAAATAGTTACCTGATACCAGACTGATCCCTACACTATTGCTATCCAGATAATTGTTCTGGTATTTGTATAGCCTCCCGGAAATATTATCTATCTGCCTACCTGATTTTAACTCCGTTAAGTTTACAGTATAGGCGTATTGTAACGCTGTATTATTCACCACAGCACTCACTTTGGTCAGGTAGGCTTTTTGCTCCGCCGTCTGCGAAAAGCCGCATATCCCCGGGATCATGGCTACAAATAAGCATGCCCCTCTCAGAATTTTATTGCACATGTTTCGCATTGGATTTACGGTGTTCGTTAACAGTTAATATGCCCCTTTCCGTTTCTTTCTTAACCCTGATAAGTGCGCCTTCCTGATCGTATTCATAGAAGGTCGCAAAGTTGTTCTCATCCAGTTCTGCCATCAGACGGAAAGTCCTGAAGTCATACGCAAAGGATTTCATGTTTGCATTATCTGGAGCTAATCTTATATCATCCACATAAAAACCTGTTGGCAGCGTCAGACTTATAGTTGTGTAACTCGGAGGCATAGAGAACTTACCTTCTATTTTGTACCAGCCGTCAATCGGATTACTCACTTTATTGAATACCGTGTAGGCTACGGCAGGTCCAGCACTTTGTATCTTGAAAGAACTTAAGGTTGGAGCAGCACCGGTAGTAGATTTTACCCACATGCTGATATAACCGTATCCAACGCCTGTATAATCTGTATTACTTCCTAATAATATACTTGCAGCGCCCGTTGTCTTCATGGAGTATTTACCTGTATGGGCAGCCTCCGTTGAGATGGAAGTATTGGCACCAAATAAACCAGCTGTTAATATGCCATATTTTTTGCCATAGGTATTTACATAAGTAGTAGGATTGGCTGTCACTTTGATCGTTTCCCAAATACCTAACTTCGTTCTGTTGTCATTGTGCAATTGCAGTAAATCCTCGAAGCCAAAGTATTTAACGCTGGAAGATTTTGCATTGCTTGCAACGGCCAACGGAAGTGAAAAGTTGTTACCGTATATCGCAGACGACCGTATTCCCGCAGCATCTGACTCATCTGTTGGAAGGCCATAACTATTGTAAGAAATTACTTTACTCAACTGTTTCCAGTTAGCATGCGGTATAAATCCGACAGCACGACTGTCCAGGCTGCCACATCCTATTACCGATGGTGTATCAAGTAACCAAAGATTTTTGTAAACATCGAATAACCCATCTTTTCTGGCATGGTTAGAGGCATATCGCCTTGGAGCCATCCACCCGTACGTTGACTCAGGCCGGAAGTTTCCTGCTTCTCCTGTAATAATTTTATTGAATTTATATACAGCTCCAGGTCCTGTAAACGCAAATTCGTTGTTAAATGCATAGTCAGTAAATGTTGTGGCTGATGATGCTATAACAGAACTCTGACCAGAAGTAGTTGGTGAACCGAAAGCCGAAGCAGAAAATAAATCGGTGAAAGAAGTCGGTGCGAAATTCGTTGCCAAAGTTGTGTTCTGGACACTACTACCCAACATATTCCTGCGACCTGACCTCAAAACCTTTACAGATACATTTGAAATTTTAGAATTATCGGCTATCCAAATAACGGAAGTGTCTCCCGTAGGATAAGCAGCCCTTGGTTCAACAGCGAGTACGCAGCCCAAAGACCTGGACTTCCAATATGTGGTACCATATGAATACACAGCTGAACTATCATCGTAGCAATAATCCATCCAAGGACTACCGTCTGTCGGTGGAGGAGTTCTCCAGCATGTATCAAGAAAGCGAATAGATCCCTCTTCAATTCCGGTAACCCAAACTTTGCAAGACTTCTGAGCACCACCTGAAACAAATCTCAAGAGTAATTCATCGCCAGTATTGAAACGATATTTGTCCGTTACATGTGGCAAGTATGCCTTATTGCCTCTTGTAAACATCGAATCAACTAACTCTTCATAGCCGGTATTAAAATAGGAACCTCCCATTCTATCATAGGCCCAGTAAGCCGGATAGCTAACATTGGTTATTGGATCATTGAACTCATTATTAGATTTCGTCAATAAAACCTGACCCGTTTCACTATCATAAAGCACATTCTCGGTAGTTGTTCTTGCTCCATGATCCGTAACCTCTACTGATTTCAATATTCCGTATTGCTGTATAATCTTAGTTGCAACCATCGTCTTAAAGATGCTTGTCTCATTGTTGTCTGGAAAGAAGACTGTAGGTATTGGTACCACGACAAACAAGAAATTAACCACGTTGAGATTGAACGAGATGTTGATGCTCTGAGATTCCATCTCCCTTCTCCGGTTATCAACCGTAAAATCCACTTCTTCTCCAAGAACCATGTCAGCAATCGAGTATGTAGGATTTACAAGATCTCCTCTCTTAACAGCCTTTACTTTGTTACTTAGTTTACCTTTCTCATCAACACGGTAGTTGTATTTAGTGTCTGTAATCAACTCCCTGTACTCGTTTCCAGAAGTGTTTGATTTGATAGCATAGTTACTGATGCTTTTTGCCTTACCGTGCATATCATTCAATTTCAAAGCATAGCCCTGAACCACTTCGATATCTTCGTATTTGTTGGTCAACGACCTGACTTTTTCAGAGCGGGGTGTCTGCTTCGGTGTAAAATCTACCTCAATAGGAAAGTCTTTCGCAGTGTAAAATTCATACACATCCTCTGCTTTAGAAGATCGTCCTTCATCTTTATGAATACTGTTTACCGTAACCTTACTGTAGCCAACCATTGGTGAAGGATAAAAACTCTCGCCAAATGGCTCTTCCTGATAAAACTCGATAGCAGGCATCAACCGTCCGGCATCAGCCGTGTACTTTACAGGTTGCCTTAAAGGATTTTCATCTCCTCCGACCATCGGTTCGTAACTGGCAACGCCACTGCTTATTTTTGTGGCGTTGTCCAAAGTCGTCGTATAGTCATAAGAACGGCCATAGTCTGCTGCAGATCCATTAGTCGCCATCCTATCCCAGGAGTCACTAAGTGTCAATGTCTTTACCCTGTTACCGCCACCCACTTTTGTGTAGCCGGGTGTATGTAACCTCATCCATGACTTTGCGGGTTTAAACCGCTTCGCGAGGCCGTCTTTCAAAAATCTCACATTGGCATTCTGTGTAATGGTGAGCAATTCTTTTGTTGCAGCCATCAGGCCGTTTAGCACTTCAATATCCCCGAGTCCACCACCATATCCAGGATAGATTATATGAGGAAGATAATACCGACCTGTATTTAAACCACAAAGGGCAACCGGGTTTACTTTCACACCACTTTTGCCTCCCGCACTTTCACGCTTGACTTTAATGTAGCCATAATCGTGGTTGGCGTCTCCATTGCAGTATCCAACATCTTCTACCTTGGCGTAGCCCTTAATGTGCTCGTATTTATTTCTGGCGGCAATGTCCAGATTGAAGGAAAAGTAAAGCATGTCTGTGTTCTCCAGGTAATTTTGCCGCATACTCCTTCCTGCGATTTCCCGCGTCTTAGCTCTTTTGAAATAAATGTAGTCGTATGGCTGATCATAATTTTCATAAAGAATGTCCCGCGGATCATAGTTGGTTGAGCCTCCGACTCCGGCAATCACAAACATTTCCATTGACCGCTTATCCTGAACATAGCTATAATCATCTGCTTCATAATTGACATTAATACGCCCACCTGATGGCAGTATGATTTCAGTAAGCTGCCAGCTCGAACTGTTTAAGTCTGCTGCTGCTTTGTCTTGCTTTACGTAAGGAAATTCATAATTGGTAAGAGCCGGATCATTGGGCTTGTAATTGCCCCATCTATCCTTCTCTGCAAAGTTGTATATCTTGTTATTGCTTTCATCATAGTTAAACACATATGGATTAACCAGACTTTTCTGCGATGTTCCGTATTTAAAATAAATGCGTTTAAGCGTCAATTTTCCGGTGTCCGCAATAGAATTATTGGGGACGCTTTTGCATAATTCGTAGTTGTATGCAAAAATGACGGTTTTAATAGGCACAGCACTTGTTTTGTTCAAAAACCGGTCATGCTTATTAAATAGCCGGATGGAATCGAGCTTATAGGTTTCAGGCACCGTTGTTCTGTTAGTCTTGTAAATATCATCGTACCCTGCGACGTCCAATGTATTGGTAATTGCATTGATTACACCGCGACCATCACTCTTGGGGCTGGTATGAAATTCGGCAATATAATTTTTGGTTTCTATTGAGTGAACATACCAGAGCTGCTTTGAGCCAATAATAATATTTCCTTTATCATCTTCCGGATCGGACCAATACCCTGGGTTGTGTTGTGCTTTCATTACACCTGCCACCGGATAAGGGGTCATCCAACGGTAATCGCTGTCTACAAGTGTATAATTGAACTTAGTGTAGCTGCCTAAATCATCCTCTGTAAGACCATCCCCCGTGATATCCGTATAATCAGAAGACAATACTGATGTCAGCAGATAGCTATGCGCATAAGCAGGGGTATAAACGCCCTGATAATAATTGTCACGACCTTTATTATTTGTAACCCTATCATGCGTTCCAGGAGTGAAATTTACCAGGCCTGTATTTAAGTCAATGCCGGTTTGATCCACACTAAATGTTGCTTCCCGCTGGATATTATTCATGGCAGGTATGCCATAGAGATAACGTCTGCCATCCGGTAATACCTGTGTCATTTCACCTATGTGATGCCCCTTCGCTTTATCTTTGTTAGCACCTGTCCTTACGCGATATTTTATACCTGCATTATTATCAATGAAACTATTTGCTGGATAATTTTCGATTTTAGTGTTAAAAGTTACATCCTGAATGGAAGCCTCATCATTTGTAATAAAAGACAGATGGTTTGCGCGGGCTGAACGCTGATTCAAAGCACCATAGATATTAGGCAACCGCCTTACAGAGGTTCCCGCTTTATTTACTAAACTCTGTGCTGAAGAAACATGGTATGGTTGGTGATTAGCTATTTCAGGTACATCCTGTACCTGACTATAAGTAAGCTCTCCCGCTTGTTTAAAATAAGATTTCTCATAAAGAGAGCCTAAGCTATTCGGCCTGAAACCTCTTCTAAACCAGGGGCCTGATTCGACACGGCTCCGGTAGGCCGCAACGTCAGTACCAAATTCAAATAATCCTCCTAAGCCAATACCAGCACCCATTTCCATGCTGAGGCTCTTATTGTTTGATGTTGATTTAAGTTCTGGATCATATACCGAGCCAATGTCATTACGGAATGGACGAAACACCCCACCGGAACCTTGTGCACTGATTGAAAACAAATCATAGGTCATGCTCGATAAGGGAAGATTGCTAAGGGTATTGTTATAGATACCGTCTTTTTCCCGACTAAAATCCATAATACCGTTGTCAATTGCTGCATCAGCATTTAAGTAGCCGTAGGAAGCCATCGAACCCTCGCGGTCATATTGAAGGGTACTTTTAGTCATAGATGCGCTCAGGTAACCATACGAATACATTGCCTCAAGACCCATTTTTACCTGTATTTGCCATGCCTTCATAGTAGACGCATTAGTAACTGCTGCTACATAGTTTTGCATTCCAATTGGAACAGATGATCCCAAACCTATACCACCCTTAGAAGTGTAAGCGTACTTCGTTTTTTTGCCGTCAGATGCCGCTTCCTTACCATGCACGCGCGCAACAGTTACCCCATAGTTTAAATTTTTCATGCCAGACCGTGTATTGAACCCTGTTGATCCTGAAAAACTTATGCTGCTGCTATGTTGTGCTTCAAGTTTACTGGTAGAAAAATTCAGGCTTGCGTTTGCATCAATATCTGCTCCTTCCAACGAACCAACAGACATGCCTATGCCAGTCGAAACAAATGGAACAGACAGAGAGGCATTGACATCCATACCAACACCCATTCCCCTATAATTATTAAAGGAGATGTACTGACCTGCACCCAGACCGACATTCAATGTTCCAAGAAACTCAGCACCGACATTAATGCCCGTCCGAAACCTGTAATCCTTCTCCTCTTTGATGTTAAGTTTCTTGTTGATTGTATCTGCACGGAAGTCGTCAGGAACACCTCTTACCCCTCTGTTAATCTCACCAGGATTAATATTCCAGCCCAAACCAACCCAACTGGATTCATCCTCAATGGTTGCCCCACTATGGTATGCGATATTGATAGGATATCCTTCAACGTCCATTAAAGGAATATTGTAATTGAAGTCCCCTGAAAATATATCAACCATATCTGTTGTACCAACCGGTTCGAAACTTTGAACCTCTGGCTGTGTCGGCCCGCTCGTCAACGCAAGCGCTTCCGTTGCAGGCACAACCAACTGAATAACCATAATGCTAAACATTACCCTGGCAACGAAACGGATAATTCTCTTTTTCATAAATTTCTATTTTATGGATAATTCTGGGAGTTCACTAATATCCTCACGTTCAAACTGCGCTTTTAAAAACCTGTTGTTCATAATCTGGTCGTCAAAAGTCAACTGAAAATCACGGGCGGTTCCATCATCCGAAAACGCAACGACTATGGTATTCACTGGAGATATCTCCATGTGATTTTCATAGTTATAACTTGACGGTTTTGATACTTTTCCATCACTGCTTAACGTAAGATCGTTCATCGCATAGAACTGGTAATACATCAACCGCTGTTCGTATTCAGCGTGTCCTGAAACATTGTACTTCAAAACTGACTTACTGCTACCAGGTACTTGTTGTGCAATGGTAAAGAATATAAACCCCTGTAATTCCTTTAATCTGGTCAGATAAGCTGCTTTATCAATTGCACCCGTCTTACTATTATAACTTCCTTTAAGAGCAATTGCTTCCGGTGTTTGTACTCTAATGGTATAGTCAACAGATCCTGCATGTATGACCTTACACAAAGTTTGTGAGCTGTCAATGGTAGTGAGATATTCTTCCGGACTTAAATTGCCACAGGAGGTTAGAAAGACCATCATCCCCATAAAAAAACATGCGGCCCCATTAATTCCCTTTCTCATAGTTCTGGTTTACGTACTGTATTAAATCGGATGTTATATCCCTGCTTTCCGAAGCGAATAATACGGTCCCCATGCCATTAGCGCCAATCATCAAATCCAGACCACGATCTTTTCCGAATTTCTGTATGATTGGATTCAACCGGCTCCATACCTGCTCGTTGATATCTTTATTGATGAGCTGGTATTGCTCCGTAAATTGTTGCTGGCTCACTGCCATGAGCTGCTGAGCATCAGGATTACTGGGGTTAGTTTTGTATATCACGCCTATACTATCCAATTCGGCTTTTAGTAAATTTAGCTTTTGCGAAGTAGATTTTTCAAGATCCAGTTTGAATTTGTATTCATTAAACAAACGGATTGCATCCGCATATACTACTTTTTTCTCCATGCTTCTAATAAATAACCATGTTGCTGTAAGTTGCACGGCCAAAACCGCAACAATTACTACCACTACCTTCTTTATCATTTTTGTGTTTGATTTTTTAAATATATTGAGCGTATGTAGGTGAAAGGCACTTCAAATCCTTTGCCTTGTTTGTTTTTAATAGAAATCTTGTATTTTTTTTGATGCTTTAAAGATGTCGTTGTTTCGAATGGCAGATCTATATAGTTCAGTCCTGGTGACAATGCTTGTTCTGATTTTTTATATTTGACTTCTTTGTCCGACTCGTCGCGAATTACAAAGGATAGCGTATCAGCGTTGTCGAATGAACGATATTTAAGTTTAAGCGTATCCACCGCATACAGTGTACCTTTAATATCGCTTGCCGCAAACTCATAGTAGGACTGATTCGTAGGGATACCTACCAGTAAGGAGTCTTCAATGATGGTAAATTTCCATGGCTCTGCACCGCCAAGCAAAATCCCTTTATAATAGGCATCTACCGTCCAGGCATAAGGCTGATCTTTAACTAACGGCTTGCCATAAACGGGATAAATAATACTGGTCTGCATCAGATTTTTGTCATCGTAAACCGGGTTGTTACGGGTTATGGCTGTTACTGTATTTTGCCCTTTTTTGATTTCAGCTACACGTATCCTGTATTTTAATTCTGAAGCAAAAGGATAATTAACTGTCCAGCTAAGCATCGGATTGTACTCATAGATCTTTGCATCATTCTCCGGATCCAACAAATTAATCAGGAAGATGTCTTCTGATTTGTGATAGACACATTCCGTGTAATCTTCCACGCCAATTTCCGACTGTTGGTAGTCGGGACGTACCGTGACACAGTATTCATAAATGCCCTGCGGAAGCTTTTTGTAGGTTTCAAAAAGCTCCTTTAACCCGGTTGAAGAATAGGTATAGCGGGGTGATATACTTCCTGCGGGAATAATGTTCATCCCGGGCTGCAGGTTATAGGTAAATTCAAAATTGATCCTCAGGTTTGAATTCTTATAGATGATGGATCCCTTAAAGAGTGTATTGCTGCTGCGGCTCATACTGGACTGCACCTGAAAGCTCAGTATGTTGTCGGGTGTGATTTCCAGCCCGTCAACCGGTGCCATATTCACCAGCACTTTATTTTGGGCATGAACCGTTGTCAGCAGTGTTATACAACACAGCATGGTGACTATTTTCCGGTAACTGTTGTTCATGATATCGGTTTTAAGAACAGAGAATATTAATCGTTTATACTTTTAATCCTTTAGTTTCATTTTGATCCTGTATATCAGCTCAATGCCGCCGGAATACAATTGTTTCCAGCCCATCATTTCGTCCAGTTTATAATTGTTATACCGGAAGTTGGCCCTTATTGTAAAAGGCATTTTTTTGAACATATAGGTCTCCCCAATCATGAAGCTGTACCTACTCAGTCCGGATTTATTGCAGGCTAGGTCTGTCCCTGCCGTAATGATCAGGTTATCCATTAGTGGGAAACCAATCGTACTTCCGATAAAGTAACTCTTTGCATATGCTGAACTAAGTGGCAGCGCGTCGTCAGAACGGACATCGGTATACCCCGCATTCAAACTGAGCATCTTTGATTTGTCAGATAAAATGGTGCTAAATTGAACCAGTGTGCTTCCATAACTTACTGTGTCCATTGAGCTACTGTTCAGATTATACAGAAAAGTGAAACGAATCGCCTTATCCTGGCGCTTGATCTGATAATTGGCACGCCCTGTCCACACCGAACCCAGCATGGGTTTTTGCTCAATATTCAGCGTATCATCGTAGCTTCTGAAAGTGCTGAAAGGTTTATAGGAAAGGAACACAGAAGGGAAACGCTTGGAATGTGTGGCGATGTCAAAGCCCCAACGGGAATTACTTCCTTTTGAATAAAAACTATTCTGCACCATGTAATTGTATTCGATTCCCAACGTAAGGAACGACCGGAGGAAATCACCTTTGCCCGCAACTCTGATTCTGTCCGTACCGGCCATGATAACCGGCAGCGTATTATTTTCAAAAGCGTTGCCTGCATGTTCATAACCCGCTTCAACATTGATATTCGTTTCGGGTATATTGCCGGTTACTTTTATGTTATAGGCTGCTTTGTCATCCTGGTCAATCTGACTGGCAGCCTCTTTTGATTGCCCTTGTTTATTGGAGAATGCATACTCACCCGAAACAAAAGCATACTTAGACAATTCTCCTTTATATAACGCAGATATGATATGAACAGGGTTGCGGAAACTTGGCAGGGATACATCACTACTTTTAAAGAAGCTGTTATCCTGTAAAAGGGAGGCCGAAGGGGAATAGCCAAAATATACCAGGCCAAATTGTTGTTTCATCACAGGCTTGAGCATTGCTCGTGCGCCATATGCTTTATAGCTTTCTACGCTACCGGTACGGTCTATATATTCCGTTTTACCGTAAGTTACACCAACCTCTGCAACACCGATATCGTAACCGATGTCAGCACCTTTAAACATCTGCCCCGCTTGCGTATAATCAGAAACAAACTTAGGGAACATGCCAGCATCGAAGCTGGTCAGACCGCTGATGAGCTTTTTGGCTTTCCCTTCGGGTAGTAGTGATGATGCACTTTTTGCAAGGTCTTTATACGTTGCTTCATCTCCAGTCCTGAGCCCCTTAATCTTTTCATGCGCGAGCAACGAATCATAGAGCAACGTATTGCTGTATTGGTTAAGCAGGTTCCGGTACTTGTTTATCTTCAGCTCCAGTTCCTGAATACGCTGGTACTGATCCATGGCCTTTTGATAGGTGTCAGTTGCCTTCTGCCGGGCGTCTGTGACTGTCTGCTGTGCAGCCGCTATCTTTTCCTTTGCGTCATCGATTTTATCGGATGCCCCTGCAACCATACTGTCGGTTTGTACCGAATCTTGAAGTTTACTAAGTGAGTCTGTAATTTTTTGCTGCGCCTGCGCAATGTTTTCTCTCAGTCGTGCTTCCAAGGCTTCTTTGCTGAAATCCCCCATGCTTTCCAGCCCTGCCGAACGCTTCAATTCTGCTATCGCATTGGCCTTTTCCTGTTCCAGCTGGGTTACAAAGGAACCGTATACCATATCAAGGTTGGCTCCCTGCGTAAGCGTTTGTTCATACTTCTGGTTATAAGCCCCTATCAACTTGAGGAGCTGCTCTTTTGCTTTTGCCGCATCATAGCTGAAGCGGATAAAGCTGGCTTTTGCTTCCCTGTTCTTATCCTGACTGGTATAATACCCAGAAACACTTACAGGGATATCCATTATCGGAAACTGAAGATCCCCCCGTAGTTCATAAAAATTGTTGTCCCAACCGGAGTTCTCTTCCTGCCCGTTGCTGAAATTACCTGCCACACCGAGCTCTCCGGTCATTTCATTGTTCTCCTTTTGCCCTGACTTCATTTTCCTGAATTGGGACATCAGAGATTGGTAGTTCTCTAATTGGTTATCCGCAAAATTTCCAATCTGGTTTTCAATGCCGTGCTGGCTTTCCTCTACCTGCTTCCGGGCATCGGCATTGTTGTTGAGGCTATACCTTCCGATGAACCAATCTTCACTATAAAAATCGACATAAGATGTGAGTTCTGTATTTCCACGCTGTACGGTAAAGCCGTTCTTCCTTGCATACTTTTCAATCTTCCTGTCCGAGCGGTTGAATAGTGATGCTGTTTTATCGGCCGCGTTGCCTTTGTTTGCGGCTTTGCCTAAAGGAGAGGTCCCAAGCGGATTTAAAATATTATTGACTGATTTCTTTACTGGAGAATAGATGGATAAATTACTGTCGGGTTGTTGCAGCAGAGTCCTGCTTTCCGTGTTGTTGCCGATTTTCACCGCAAATGACAGCGAATATATACCAGGTGGCAGCGACTGCGTTTTCTGCATCACCTTGTTGAAAACCGGGGATACGTAATAGCTGGAACTGCTGGCCCTGTTGAATGGTAACTTAATGCGTTGAGCACCTTGCTGTATTTCGATATCCCTGAACTCCAGCCTGTAAATAAGGCTGCTGTCACCTTTATCTTCTTTCCTGTAAAGTACTAATGAAACAGAAGCCTGTGATTCAGAGGAAGCGGTAAGATAGATGTCCTGAAATAGCTGTTTCCCTTCCCTGTATGCATAATCTGCATTTAATACCATATCTGCTTCGCTCTGTGCAGATGCGAACGAGGCGGACATTACCATACAGGTAATGATGGATGCTCTATAGGAGAACATGCCGGCCATGGTAAAAAGGTTGAAGGTTAGAGTTGTTGCTTTGTTAATGCTGTCACAAAGTAGAGAATAATAAAATACCGTGTATTAATTAATTAAAAATAATTATCAATAATTAATAGCTAATTGCTTTAAAGTCAATTTTAAATTACAACAAATTGTATTTATTAAATTTTAGGAAGAAAATAACATATACAAATATCCTGTTGTACTGGAAAAACAGAAAAAATGTCGTTCTATGGCTAATAATAAAGCCTTCTTTTCGCTTCTTCAGCTAGTTGGAAACATTACTATCCTTACCATCCGCTCTCCAAAGCATAACATTATAGCATGACTGTAACTGCAACGTGTTAAAGCAATCCCTAAACGGCCATACATAGATAATCATTAGTCTTAATCAGCTTTTCATTGATAAAATGATTTTTAAAAATCCGTTTTATCCAATAGACCCTGCAAAATATCGCCAATAAAAAACAGCCGGACCCAAAGTCCGGCTGCTATATCCAAAGCTTTCAATTATCCCATCTTAGTTATAAAATAAGGAGAGCCCGGTTGTATATGCTGTTAAGCATTTAGTGAGCCCTGAAGCCTCACCCTGCGGCTAATACAAGCAGCCTCGGCTTAAAGTCAACCCCAGCTTCTGAGGTTGCAAAATCACAAGGTATAAATAAGGTCAACTAATCTATTTTATAAAATAAGAGAGTTACCCGGCTGTATGTACCGAAGTACTTAGTGAGCTGATTGCTCACCCTATGGCTGATACAGGCAGCCTCAATAAGTGAGTCCACGCATTCTTTCATTTTCCAGTCGAGTTACGTCAAGATTTCAAAGCATTTTGCTTTTAGAACAAGCAATGAAGAATCGCATCACTTTCCCATTTTAGGAAAGTTTCTTTATTCCACGATAAGCGTTATACCCGCTTTTGTGGCTTTGTATTCAATTTTTTGTTTCAGTTCACTGTAACCCCAATTACGCAATAGAAAAGAGTTCTCTTTTGCACTCTCTTCTTTGTCCTGCTGATTGCACAAGAGTAGTGTGCCTGCACCATGTTTTACGCAGAGGTCAATCAACCTGCGGCTGTACAAATGGTGCTTGCTCTTTACATAGTTCTTCTCTGCATCCTGTAATTGCCTAACCGCCTTGTAGCGGCGCTTCTTACCGTTTTGCGCCCTGCAATATTTAGCAGCGTCCTGTTTCCTCTTTACAGCAGATTGTATGGCCAGCCTGCGGTATAGAAATTCTTCTTTGTTGCCGATAGTGTATCTTGCTTTGCCGATAGAAACAGTAATCGGAAACTCCATCGAAAGCGAGGCTTCTGCCACCACCCCCTCATCCAGTTGGTGCTGCTCCTTTTCTATTTCAAAAGTAGCGAGCAGGTAGATTTTGGCTTTGTCCAGTTTCAGCGAGCTGGTGCAAATCTTGACCTTGCCTTCCATCGCATGTTGCAACAGGATACGTTTGTCGTAAATATCCTGTCCGAGATAGGTTCTGAAAGGGATACCGAGCAGGTTAAAATGGAATACCTTTCCATTGTAGCTGGTATGGGTAAATTTGATGTCTGTGCCTTTGAACGGTATTGGTATGTCCTTTCTGTAATTACGTAAGGATCGTTCGCCCTTGAAGTATTGTAGTTTCTCGTTATTGAAATTGGCTACCATCGTATTGTTGAGGCTGCTGATAATATGCATGGGTATATCGCCTTTAAAGTGCCTTGCCAACACCTGATAGCTCGTATTCATCTTGGAGGTAGTCAGTATGCCATCTTCGTCTTTTCTGATATCGGCAAGCTTTACTTTCACTTCATCGGTTATATAAATCAGTTCTTTTAACTGTTCCTGAATGTAGTGATGGGTGAAGATAAAGTTAGCGGCACGGTGGCATATATTCTGCCAGGAGTATAGCTTCTTGTACACCTCACCGATATACTCCTTGTCATCACTGTCGATAAACAGCTGTATCCTGCGGTTATTGAATATTCTTTCCATATCCTGATTCTTTTCTGCCCGACAATCAGGCACATTTTTTAATGTTTTGGCAAGCCTCTACATACATCCTAAGGGCATCCTCTCTTTTACATCCGATTAGAGTAGCTATCTCATCAAAGCTTCGTTGTTCTTCCTTACGCAAACGGTACACTTCGCCATTGAGGTCATCCGGTAGGTCGTGGGTAACTATCGTTGCCTGCTTAATCTCTGTAGTCTTCTTTGGTGCTGCTGTATCGACATTAACCATATTTTTAATTGCAGCTATGCACTTTTTAATTTCCAGCACGATAGCTGTATTGCTAGTTCCGAACCGCTTTGCAATTTGCTTGTAACCCATACCATACTCGAAATATAGCTGGGTAATCGTCTTCCTGTTCATGGGCAAATAAGGTATTACTTTATATATCTGTTCGAGTCTTTTTTCATCCGGTTCTTTCTCTTCTTCAAAGGGCATATCAGCGATATCACCTGCTTCATCTTCCGGTCGTTCCATCAGGAATGTCTGGCGGTAGAAGCGGTAGCGGTTGTTGGCATAATGCTTCTGGAAGTGCCATCTCATATTCATCCTGATGAAACGGTAAACATGCGGGATACTTTCCATGGTAGCCCTGTAGTCCCACGCTTTGAGAAAGCATTCGTGTATGATATTCGTAACAGCAAACTCATCGTTGAGGTGCCGCAAACCGAAATGTACCAATGAAGTGAATGCATCGCGATAGATAAAGTCTAATACCTTTTCATCACCCTGATGCAGACGCTCCAGATAAGAAGCATGTATACCGTCCTCCAATGCCAGCAGCTTTAATCCCATGCAGACGAAAGTAGTTCCTCTCGTATAAGAATCGTAAATTTGGTGCTTGTAAGAAACAAGTGTACGGCTTGTATTTTACGTCCCCCTACTTACCTTAAATTTGTACATTATGAATACTACTATGCCACACCAGGGAAGAGCTGTAAAACGTATACGCGAAATACTCGGCATTAAGCAGGATGCTTTAGCTATTGATTTAGGATTGACACAGCAGGCTGTTTCACTGATGGAACAGAAAGAAGTGTTGGATGCGCCGATGTTGCAAAAAGTGGCTGAGATACTTAAAGTACCGAAGGAGGCTATCGAGAGTTTTGATGAAGAGGCGGCGGTGAATGTTATCTCCAATACATATTCCTTCCAAGACTTCAAAGACAATGCAGTAGCTTCAGGCTTCAGCTTTCAGCCATCATTCAATCCCGTTGATAAGGTAGTTGAGTTATATGAACGCTTGCTTCAAGCCGAGAAAGAAAAAGTAGAGATGCTGGAGCGATTGCTGAAAGAGAAAAAGTAGCTTATTCCAGTAAAATTTATGCGCAGCGGGCTATTCAACCCGCTGCGCTTTTTTATAAAATCCTTCCACGTAATTCGTTTTCGAATTCTAAAATATAGCCGTTCATTATTTGCCTTTTATCTCCCCGAAAGTCAACATCTGCCGGTAGCTCTATTGCTTTCTCAATTCTGACACGTAATCCGACTACAATCTTTTCTACTACGTCCTTGGACACTCGCCCCAATGCTCGCGCCTTCATACGTTCCATTTCGATTATTGTCAGGCAATAAGTCTCAAAATCCTTTAGCGCATAAGTTTTATCAACGGACATGTAATCATGATTTACATGCAAAATAGGATAAACTGTGATTCGGAATCGAACATAAACATGTGTGCATTGATAACGTCTGGACATTAAAACTGATAGAGGTAGACCATATCAGGGCGGGGCTTTATATGGCTGCAATAGCATTCGTTATTCACTTATGGTAGTCCCCCTGCCAATGAATGAACTGAGCCTTCTATCCTGAAAGCCAGATCCAGTTTTTCGGGCTACAGTATGTGGTAACTGCCCTTACTAGGTATCCCCCTGAGTGTTGTCAATTTACTTAATTATCGATCGGATTATAAATACAGGTTTATATTCCCGGAGGACGTCTTTTCCTTTTTTTCTTCTTTTTGAAAGGAGGAACTTGATCTTCCGTGTATTCATCTCCTAACGGATCAGAAGAGAATAGCGCGCCCAAGGTACTTACCGCAGCATCTCCTATTGTATCCGTTAACTGAGCTAAATCTGTATTGTTATTTTGGTAAATATCCTTTGCAATATCAGGAACGTTTTGTCTTTCTATATCAGTCAGTTTACTTTCAAGCTGTTCCAGCAAATGGATGGCTCTCTTCTGTTCGGCGTTACCGTTTTTCATTGTGAGTGCATAATTCATTGAATCTTTTAATTGACGGTCATAATTGAACATCCTGTCGAAAAGCAATTCCCCTGACTCCTTAAAAGACACGCGGTCGAATTGTCCGAGTTTTTCTGAATGCTGTTGGTTGCGCCCTCTGGAAGTATTCATCGGGCTCAGCTTTACTTTGTTGGCAATATCCTTACGGCTGACGATGATCTGTATGTGCATTTGCTCCCCCGTTTTACGTTCTCCTGATTTTACCATTCCTTGTTTTACTTCTTCATCGGCGTGATGGTAGTAGCGGTTGCGTTCGAGCTTACCGTACCACAGCAGTTCCTTCCCGCTTTCTATACCGGGACGTTTAAAATTACGGGCATAGGCATCCATAACATTGGCTGCATATTTTTTTAATTCTTCTTCCGCTCCTTTCTCTCCAAACTGTTCTTTGAGGTAGGCGATTTCTCCGGGGCTTGGACTTATATTTACCAAAAAGAACTTTGCATCGCTCCTGCTTAATTTAGCTATATTATTATCGATTTTTATCCGTACTTCCTGTGGTGTAATGTCTTCCTGAAGATTATTAAACCAAAATTCATTTTCCCGTCCCTCATCCATTGCGTTGCGGTTTTCTTTTTCAAGATAGCCCACCAATTGCCCGCAACTTCCTTTGTTATTCCCCGTCTCCGAATCCGTTATGTTTATATACATAATCTTACAGGTTTTTGAGGGATTGTTTTACATGGGCTATAAGCTCTTCCTTTTTTACCCCGGAGGTTGTCCAACCCATTTCTTCCCGTTGGTTGATGTAATGATCCAGCAATAGGGAGAACTGTTGCTTCAGCCTCTCTTTTTCCTGCTGTTTTGCAACCAGGTGCTTCAATCCATTTAAAATTTGTTCACTGCGTCTGGCTACAGCGGAAGTTTGCGCACGCTCCACTAAAAGATGTTTTCCTATTCCTTCCAGAACGTCCTTTTGTCTCACGGAAACGGTTTTCAATACACCTATATCCGTGAAGAGCGGCAATAGAAAGTCTTTTTCCTGTTGACGGATAAAAGACAGGATACGACTGATACCGGAAGACAGTTCCCGCTTGAGCAGCTCATCGCCGGGATCTGACGGATCTTTTTTGCTCCGGTAAAAGTAGTCTACCATCTGGCAGAGCAGCTCTTTCTTGCTGCGTCTAAAACTTTTGACCAGCTTCTCAAATTTATCATCCGTTTCCTTTGGATAACGGATACTATTGGTATCTGTCTGTTTCATGGTATAATGCTTTCTAAACCTATCAATCATATCCAATGCCGATATACCCTTCGGTATAACATTTTCGTTGCTAAACGCAGCCTGAACGGCTGCTGGTATACCGCAGGTATACTAAAATCCCCTGCAGCGCCAGCAAAGGGGCAAGCGAGTAGGGCTCTGCCCAACTCCCGCTTGCTTTTTTCAAAACACAGAATAGTATCTCAAAAAGCAACTGGTCAATATTATTTACTAATGCAGAGAGGATTGGAGGGTTGGTCGCTGCGAGCAGTATTTGGCGTTTGTAGTCTGGTCAGCAAAAAGATTTTTGAAAGAAATCAAGATGAATCAGGTTCTCCTAATTTTATCTTGCGGTGTTCCGGAAAACACAAAAATCCTCCCTTCGGGACGGATTAGTTGTAGCAGGGAGATGCAGCTTACAGCCGCTTTTATATACGTCCTGATTTATCGCATACGCTCTGTTTTTACATCAACTGATATCAGGTGAAGCAAGGCTTGACAAGGCTTTCGAAGATTTTCCATGGAAGGCTGCCAAGTAAAACCATCTCAATGCCAAACGATGCCTTCATGCCAAATGCTGATTGGCTATACATTGGTGTTCAGTAATTTTAAGGTTTAAGCCTAATAGAATAAGATAGGGAGACTTTTACAGCCAATCATGAAATGCCGGGCTTTAAATGTAAAAGCTGATGTCGTAAAGCGCGAAGCGATTGTTTTCTTTAAAGAAATGTAGATGCCTATTTACATAGGTTCGCAGAAACATATTTACCCAAGCAGATAAGCAGGTAATCTCATAGAAACATGTACAGATAACTACCCCAATAGGTATAAAGCTTCATAGCCTGATGTGCAGCTCTGTAAGTAGGGGATCCAATGGGCATATACGTAAGTATTTTAGCACGCTGGTACATAAGCAGGCCCATATGCAAGTAGGCAGGTATGAAAGTATGCAGGCATGTGAAATGGGACTATCTCATTAAGTGTGTAAGCTTTTAATCGGGGTGTTTTGATTTATAAAGTAACCCTGTTGTCAAAAATAATTAAAAACTGATTAAGGATCATGCCCCAATTTCTGATGGGCATGGTCCATTTTTTTGAAGCTTCCCTTACGGCCAGGTAAACAGATTTTAAGACAGCTTCATCATTAGGGAAAGACAACTTGTTCTTGGTGTACTTTCTTATTTTTCCATTTAGGTTTTCAATCAGGTTGGTGGTGTAAATAATCTGCCTGATCTCAACAGGAAAATCAAAAAATACGGTTAATTCATCCCAGTTTTCCCGCCAGCTTTTAATGGCATAGGAGTATTTGTTTTTCCACTTAATCTCCATGGCATCCAGCGCAGCGAGTGCTGCTGCACGGTTTGGCGCGTTATAGATGTCCTTCATATCACGGCTAAACTCTTTTTTGTCCTTCCAAACCACATACCTGCAACTGTTGCGTATTTGATGGACTACACAGATCTGTGTGGCCGACTCAGGAAAGACTGTTCTTATAGTTTGGGTAAAGCCGTTGAGATTATCCGTAGCAGTAATGAGGATGTCCTGCAGGCCACGTGCCTTCATATCTGTCAATACACTCATCCAGTAAGCAGCGGACTCATTTTTGCCAAGCCACATACCCAACACTTCCTTATATCCGTCGCGTCTGAGCCCTACGGCAATGTAGATTGTCTTATTGATAACCTTACTGTTTTCCCGCACCTTAAAGACAATGCCATCCATCCACACAATGAGGTAGACAGGTTCCAGTGGGCGGTTCTGCCAGGCAATAATATCCTCTGCGATCCTGGAGGTGATCCTGCTGATGGTGGATGGAGATACCTCAAAATTGTAAACGTCTTTAAGTTGGTCTTCAATGTCGGCAACACTCATTCCTTTTGCATATAAAGACACAATGACCTCTTCAATGCCGTCCACCATGCTCTCCCGCTTGGGAACAACGATAGGGTTGAAACTGGCATCACGATCGCGGGGCACACGGATTTCCGACTCCCCATAGCTGGTCTTAATCTTTTTCTTCCCATAGCCGTTGCGGGCATTGCTATTTCCAGATTGTACGTGCTTCTCATAGCCAAGATGGCCGTCGAGCTCACCTTCCAGAATCTTTTCAATACCACGTTTCTGTAATTGACCGAGAAAATCGTTTAGCTGTTCGCGGTTTTTGAACTGCTTTAAAAACTCATCCGTTAAAAATTCTTCTGCTTTCATAACTGTATATTTAAAAATAAAAAAAATCGGAGTTCTAAACCCCGATTTTTATCGTTTACACAGTTTTTGAAATAGTGTCCATGAAATTAATCGAGTATGCACGCGGGTGATCAATCAATCAATCAATCAATCAATCAATCAATCAATCAATCAATCAATCAATCAATCAATCAATCAATCAATCAATCAATCAAGCAATCAATCAAGCAAGCAAGCAAGCAATCAATCAATCAAGCAAGCAAGCAAGCAATCAATCAATCAATCAATCAATCAATCAATCAATCAATCAATCAATCAATCAATCAATCAATCAATCAATCAATCAATCAATCAATCAATCAATCAATCAATCAATCAAT